>Ga0209902_100202_pt1 | contig 96997 bp, 97 predicted proteins | sample FECB27metaG_FD_188304 | JGI IMG/M metagenome (GOLD analysis project Ga0209902, IMG submission 188304) | Cyanobacterial communities from the Joint Genome Institute, California, USA - FECB-27 (SPAdes) (version 2) | ecosystem: Environmental > Aquatic > Thermal springs > Hot (42-90C) > Microbial mats... | reverse complement strand
TGATCGAGGACGACAGCGCGACAGCGCAGAGCATCGAGCTGATGCTCAAATCAGAGAGTTTCAACGTATACACGACGGACCTCGGTGAAGAGGGCGTCGACCTAGGCAAACTCTACGACTACGACATTATCCTGCTCGACCTGAACCTTCCCGACATGTCGGGCTACGAAGTGCTGCGCACCCTGCGCGTGGCCAAGGTGCAGACCCCGATCCTGATCCTGTCTGGTCTTGCCGGCATCGAAGACAAGGTGCGCGGCCTCGGCTTCGGCGCCGACGACTACATGACCAAGCCGTTCCACAAGGATGAGCTGGTCGCCCGTATCCATGCCATCGTCCGCCGTTCCAAGGGCCATGCGCAATCGGTCATCAACACAGGTGATCTGAGCGTCAACCTCGACACCAAGACCGTCGAAGTGCAGTCGGCCCGCGTGCATCTGACCGGCAAGGAATACCAGATGCTGGAGCTGCTCTCGCTCCGCAAGGGCACTACCCTCACCAAGGAAATGTTCCTCAACCACCTATATGGCGGCATGGACGAGCCCGAGCTGAAGATCATCGACGTCTTCATCTGCAAGCTCAGGAAAAAGCTCTCGGTCGCCACCGGTGGCAAGAACTACATCGAGACCGTCTGGGGCCGTGGCTACGTGCTGCGCGAGCCCGACGAGAGCGAGAGCTTCGCGGAATCGAGCGTCGCCTAGTACCGGAGCGTTTTCAGGAAAAGTTGCAAGCTTTTCCGGTTCGAAAGCGCGACCAGATCAAGAAGTCAGTCCTGCGTTGCGGCAGACCTGGGGAACCCCGTACCAGAAGGTGCGGGGTTTTCGCTATTAAAGCCGAGCGCCAGCGCGAACCAGGGTGAGGCGCTTGGGGAGCCACCGGTCAATGGCAACGTCACGCCAATGAGCGACGTCGAGTGGATAGTACCTGATCCGGATGCCGTGGCAGCTGTCCTTGCCGGCATCGGCATTTCGGTCGATCCGGCGGAGGTGAAGCTCCTGCCGCGTGACAACCGTTTCGCCGCCCGCCTGCCCGACCATCGTATCGCCTGGTTCCCGACCGATCCGCTGGGGCGAGAGCGGCTGGCGCGAGAGAGCCGTGCCCTGGCCCTGATCGAGCGTCATTGCCACTTCCTCGTGCCCCGCTCGATCTACCAGTCTGACGCCGGCTGGCAATTGCGCCGCGAGGTCCCCGGGGCGCCCGAACCGTTCGCTGCGTACCAGCGCGTTCTCGAGGACCGACAGTTCGCGGCGACGCTGGGTGGGCACCTCGGCCGCCTGCTGGCCGACCAGCACCTGAGCGTCCCGCGTGCCGCACTCGGCGACTGGTTGCTCCCCCGCCCCGGCTGGCCACCGCCGATTGCCGAGGTCGCGATGGACCTGCCGCGTGTCACCGACGATCGAGGTCTGATCGATGAAGCGCTGGCGCTGCTCGCCCGGCACGAGGCCGCCGAGCAGGAGATCACCGACCGCGTCCTCGCCCATACCGATTTCGGCTTTCACAACATGGTGCTGACCTCGGACGGTGCGGTGACCGGCGTGTTCGACTATGACGAAGCCTCGTTCACCGACCGCCATTACGACTTCCGCTACCTGCTGCTCGACGACCCCGACGACAGGCTGCTCGTCACCGCCATCGAGGCCTACGAGGCTGCAGGCGGCCGGTCCATCGAGATCAGCCGCATCCACCTGCTCAACGCGGCCTCGGCGGTCGCATTCCTCGCGTTCCGGGGGGACGCAGGACCAGACGAGAAGCCGGCCGGCCGAACGCTGGCCGAGGACCTGCGCTGGACCCGCCTGGCGCTGGCGCGCGCCAGCCGCTAGCCCTCAGCGATGGCGCGCGGCGCTGTTCCCCCGCAGTCCTTTGGGAGGTGAAAGGAAGTGTCATTGTGTTGGCACGAGTTCGAGGCGATGCTGCTCCAGGCTCGATACTGATTTGTATTTTCCTGGAGTTGCAGGTTGTTTGACACTGTTTGCAACGCCGATATCGCCGGCGCCCCCTGTCATGCCCTGGTAAGTCGCGGTCGCCGGAACGCCGGTACGCTGCCGCGGGTGAGTTCGGTCGTGCTGGCGCTGGCGGGAGCCCTCGCGGGCGCGGTTCCCACCGCATCGGCAGCCAGCTTCGCGGTCAGCACCGCGACGGAGTTCGAGCAGGCGGTCACTACCGCCAGCACCGACCCCGACAACGCCGATATCACGCTCTCCAACGACATCACCATCAACGGCACCGCCCTCACCGAGGCGATCGATCCGGACTCGCTGGAGATCTACACCGACGGTGGCCACACCCTGACGCTGAACGGCGCCGGAACGGTCTGGCAGGCGGGCAGCTACACCAATTTTGCCATCCAGGGATCGACCAGTGGCGGGTTGACCGTTTCGAGTGGCGCCAAGCTCACGATCCGCGACAACCCCGCCAACCCGCAGCCCTACGGCCTGTTCGACATGCGAGCCGGTGTTCTGACGGTGACCGGCGGCGGAACGACCGTGACCTCGACCTACTTCACCGCCGGCCGCGGCGACAACACCACCGTCACCATTGCCGACGGCGCGCACGTGATAACCACGCGCAACGCCACCCTGGGCGAGGACTCCAACACGACCAACGCCGCCAACATCACCGTACTGGTGGATGGCGAGGGAACGGTCTGGGACGCCAACTACTTTTCCGCCGGTGGCGCGAGCAACACTGTCGATGTGACACTGTCGGGGGGCGCCGTCATCAATGCCGATGCCGCCGGCATCGGCAGGAACGGCACCGCCGCCATGCTGGTCACCGGACCCGGCTCGGCCCTGACGGTTTCCGGCGGCCTCCGGGTGGGCGAGCGCTCCCCCTGGATATCGGGCGCCGGCGTGGGCGATGGCGCCCTGACCATCAGCAATGGCGGCCTCGTTTCTGCTTCTTACCTGCTGCTGGGTGTTACCGGCAGCGCCACCCCCGATGCCGGCGTGACCGGCGAGCTGCTCGTCGATACCGGCGGCATCCTCGCGACCGGGGAACTGGCTCCCGATCTGGGGACCGGCAGCGCGACCTTCCATAATGGCACCCTGCGCGCCACCGACAATGGTGCGTCGCTGATCCACGGCTTCGATCCGGGCACTTTTGTCCTCGCTGACGAGGGCATGTTCCTCGATTCCAACGGCTTCGACGTGGTGGCCGAGAGCGGCATGTCGGGCAATGGCGCGCTGACCAAGCAGGGTTTGGGCACCCTCACCGTGACCGGCCCCAATACCTATGAGGGGTCGACCTTCGTCACCAAAGGCACGCTTGCCGCCGGCGTCACCAACACCTTCAGCGCCGCGTCCGACCATCACGTGGCGACTGGTGCCACGCTCGCCTTGCAGGGCTTCGACCAGACGGTTGCCTCGCTCCAGAATGCCGGTACGGTCAGCCTGGGCGGCGCTCCCGGCACCGTCCTCGACATCACCGGCAACTATCAGGGTAATGCCGGCGTCATCCTCATCAACACAGCGCTGGGCGGCGACAGCTCGGTCACCGACCGGGTCGATGTCGGTGGCAACAGCACCGGCACCGGCAGCGTCCGGGTCACCAATATCGGCGGCACCGGCGCCCAGACGATCGAAGGCATCCGCATCATCGATGTCGCGGGAACCTCGAGCGCCAGCTTCGCGCTCTTGGGCGACTACGTGTTCGAGGGCGATCAGGCGGTGGTCGGCGGGGCTTACGCCTACCGGCTTTACCAGGGCAGCACCAGCAATCCTGGCGATGGCGACTGGTACCTGCGCTCGGCCTTGCTGCCGGGTGGTCCCGACCCGCTCTACCAGGCGGGCGTGCCGCTCTACGAAAGCTATCCGCAGGTGCTGGCGATGCTCAACCAGCTCGGCACTCTGCAGCAGCGCGTCGGCAACCGCTCCTGGATCGGCAACGACAGCAGCGCCGGCATCATCGACCTGGGCGATCGACAGGTCGAAGCCGGCGGCATGTGGGCGCGGATCGAGGGTGCCTATGCGCACGAGGAACTCGACACCACCTCTGGTGGTACCGACTACGACGCCAGCCTCTGGCGGCTGCAGGCCGGCCTCGACGGGGTCGTCCAGCAAAACGAGCGGAGCGCGCTGCTCGGCGGTGCCTATGTGAGCTACGGTACTGTCAGTGCCGACGTCGCCTCGCTGTTCGGCAATGGCAACATAACCAGCTCCGGCCTCGGCATCGGCGGCACGCTCACCTGGTACGATGCCAGCGGCTTTTACCTCGACGGCGTCGCCCAGCTGCAGTGGTTCGACAGCACGCTGAACTCCAGCACGGCGGGGCTCGACCTGGTCGCCGGTAATGGCGGCTTCGGCTACGCGCTCAGCCTCGAGGCCGGCAGTCAGATCAGCCTCGGTGACGGCTGGTCGGTGACCCCGCAGGGGCAAATCGTCTACAGCGAGGTCGCCTTCGCCGATTTTACCGACGCCTTCGGCACGCCGGTCGGCCTGACCGATGGCGGCGGGCTCCATGGCCGGCTCGGCATTTCCATCGACCACGAGGCCGCGGAACAGGGTGATGACGGGCTGGCTCGCAGCCACTTCTACGGCATCGCCAACCTCTACTACGACTTCGACAACACGAGGGGTGTCGATGTCGCGGGCACCAGGCTGACGGCAAGCCACGACCAGCTCTCCGGCGGGCTGGGGGTCGGTGGCAGCTACAACTGGGGCGACGACAAGTATTCCCTCTATGGCGAGGCGTCGTTCCGCACCGGGCTCAGTTCTCCCGGCGACAGCTACAGCCTCGGCGCCAATGCCGGCCTGAAGGCTCGCTGGTAGCATCCTCGATCCGCCGCGCCGCGCGCCGATGTCGCATCGCATGCCGGGCCGGGCATGCGCACATTGAGCGCATGCGCCCCCGTCCATTTCAGCTGCCGCTCACCAGTCTCTTGCAGAAGCGCATCGGGCCGGGCGACTTCGTCGACTCCTACGCCGTGCCGCTGGCCGAGCCGGAGCTGACGCCGCTGCAGCTGGCGGCGCGCCTGACGGTCATGCCCGATTGGGCAAATGGGCTGCTCTGGCTGCGGAACCGGCTGGTCGCGCCGCTTGGGCTGAAGACCGGTGCTGACCTGCCGCCGGCGTCTGCGGCTCCGCAACCTGGCGACTACGTGAGCTTCTTCCGGCTCGAGGAACTCGCGCCCAACGAAGCCATCCTCGGCGAGGATGATCGCCACCTCGATTTCCGCGTCTCAGTGCTGAAAACGGCAGGACCCCAGCCACTGGCGGCAATTTCGACCTGGGTGCGCCCGCACAATCCGGCGGGTCGGCTCTACCTCGTCGGCGTCTTGCCGTTCCACAAGCTGATCATTGGCAGCATGCTCGCCAACGTCGCCGCCTGAGCCGTCCCCAGAATCTCAGGCGACGCTGGCGCGCTCGGTCGCGGTAACGGTGAACTTGCCCTCGAGATGGTCGCGGTCGAACGGCTTCATCATGTAGTCGTCGACCCCGGCCTTCAGCGCCAATGCGATCTGCCCGATGTCATTCTCGGTGACCATGTAGACGACACGTGGCGTGTGCCCACCGACATAGCCGCGCAACAGCTTGAGGAATTCGAGCCCGCTCATGACCGGCATCTGCCAGTCGAGCAAAATCGCGTCGGGCATTTCCTGGCGGCACTTGTCGAAGGCCTCCTGCCCGTCCTCCGCCTCGTCGACGATGTAGTCGAGGTCCTCCAGGATGCGGCGCGCCACCTTGCGCACCACGCTGGAGTCATCGACCACGAGGCAGGATTTCATGACGCGTTTCTCCCAACTCGGCGGATGCGGAAAAGCCCCATTGAGCCGCCCCGTAAACCCACCGCACGGCCCGCAATCACCTGCCCGCCGCCCGAGATCACTCCAGACGCGGGACCGACTGACGCTTGTCGCTCGCCCACACTATCCCGCAAATCTGCGTACGAATGGTTAGCGAAACTTGAACCCTTCTCCGCATCGGCAAGATTTTTACAGCAACGCCGGGCGTGCCCGCTGATGCGGACCGAGATCAGGCAGTAGCGCGAGGGTCCGGAACTTGCTGAGGCGAGGCCGCAACTTCCTGCGGATCAGGCGGCAGCCGCAACCGCCTTCGGCGTCGCCGAGAACTCGAACACGTCGTTCTCGATGCCGATCTTCAGTTCCATATCGGTCATCCGCGCCAGGATGCCGGTGTAGAATGGCTGGATGCCGCGCGCATCGACGCCGCCCTCGGGCGAGCCCGACAGCAGGCCCTCGGCGCCCGCCGGCATCAGCGTCTTCTGCCGCTTCTCCGGGTCCGACTTCGAGGTCAGCGAGAACACCTCGGCGCCGGCGGCGCCCTCGATCTTCGCCGTCACCACCCCGCCACGCGGCACCGCCATGGCGGCGATCAGCAGCATGTTCATGAACAGCTTGGCCTTGTGCTTGGGCAACAGGATCAGCGGCACCTGCCAATCGAGGTCGGCCTTCTCGATCTCGAAATAGATCCGCGCCACCCGCTCGCATTCGCGCGTGTCGAAATCCGTGCCGGCCGTCGATGACGCGCCGTAGGCCAGGCGGGCGAACTCCAGCTTGGCGCGCGCCTGCTTGGCAGCATTGGCAATCAGCTCCTGCGCACCATCGGCCATCGCGGTCTGGGTCGGGTCGGCCAGCACCTCGAGCCCGTTCCCGATCGCCCCGACGGGGTTGATCAGGTCATGGCAGACCCGAGAACACAGCATCGCCGCGAGGTCGGTCGCCTTGAGCTCGATGAAATCCGCCATTGCTTGGGTCCTTGGGGTCGAATCAATTTTGCGTAGCCTAACCGCAACCTGCAGTTGGCCCTAGTGTGGCGCTGCTTCCGCGTCGGCGGGGACCACGTCGGCAGCCTTGCCGACCGCGTCGGCAACGCTCCCCTCCTCGCCGGTCAGCGTGCCGCGGAGCCTGGCCCAGCCGCTATTGGCATCGTTGAGCGACGTTTCCTCGCTGGTGAAGAACGCCTCGCGGTTGGCCACCGAGTAGAACAGGTAGAGTTTCATGCCCGAAATGACGTAGAGCCGCGGCTTGCCGTCAGAGAGATAGCCACGGCTGAGACTGGTGACGCAGTGTCCGCCGAACTGCGGTGCGTAAACCTCGGGGTTGCGCATGAACACGTCGCGGTTCGCCGCCGAGGCGAAGTACCACGGCACCCCGCCCCACTGGTATTCGAAATCGGCGAGACCCGGCACCGGCTCCGGATCGGTGAAGTAGCTCACCGGATCATACCCCTCGAGCGCCACCCCGGTCAGTGGATCGGTGACGATGGCATCGACCAGCGCGGCGGCGTTGGCGGGCGCACTAAGTGCAAGCCCCAGGGTCAACCACAACGCTATAAGAAGCCGGGTTATGGTTAAGTTTTGTTTACGCTTTTGCCGCATCATTGCCGCCATGAACGCCTAGCTTGAGAAGACCTCAGGCAAGCCGGATGCGCCGAACCTAGCGTCGTCATGGTAAGTACCGCGTAAATGGCCTGCCGCTCGAACTAAGCCCCCTCCGGAGTGCCCTCATGCTCGACCGCATGGTCTACCTCATTCTTGCCGCCTTCGTCGCGCTGACCGCGGCGACGCTCGTGCTGACTCCCACCTTCAGCCAGGCGCAGGAGCAAGGCTCGCTCTCCGACACCTTCTCGGGCGATGAACTCGTCGATACCGGCCACCAGTTCTTCGGCTCGGTGGCGCAGGGGCTCGCCTCGCTGGTCGAGCGCGCCGTCAGCCAGTTCGGCCTGCCCAACGCCTATATCCTCGGCGAGGAAGCCGGTGGCGCCATCTTCGCCGGCGCCCGCTATGGCGAAGGCACCATGTACACCCGCAATCAGGGCGAGCATTCGGTGTTCTGGCAGGGCCCCACCGTCGGCCTCGATTTCGGCGGCGACGGTTCCAAGGTGATGATGCTGGTCTACAACCTGAACTCGGTGTCCGACGTCTATGGCCGCTATCCCGGCGTCGACGGTTCCGCCTATGTCATCGGCGGGCTCGGCATGACGGTGATCAAGTACGGCGACGTAGTGATGGTGCCGATCCGCTCCGGGGTCGGGGCGCGCCTCGGCGTCAATGTCGGCTACCTCAAATTCACTCAGGAACCGACCTGGAATCCCTTCTGAGGCCGGCACGCAGCGATTGCGGAAAACGCTCTGCAATCCATTCAACCACCGTTCATCGCGGCGGCGCATCGTGACCGCGTGCCTGTCTTCCGGTAAGGTTACGGCCTGACAGCGATAGCCGGGGGCGGCCTTTGCTGCCAACGTGACGGGCGCGAACACCCGGGACCGGGCAGTTGCCGGTGGCGGAGTTGAGTTATGGTCATTGAGAACATCATGTATTTCGTGCTCGGCCTGCTCGTGGCCGGGCTGTTGGCGCTGATCATCATGCCGGCGGTCTGGCGCCGCGCCGTTCGCCTCACCAAGAAGCGCATCGAAGCGGCGACCCCGATGACCATGGCGGAGTTCCGCGCCGACAAAGATCAGCTTCGCGCCGAGTTCGCCCTCTCCACTCGGCGCCTCGAGATGAATGTCGAGGCGCTGCGCCGCCGTCTCTCCGACCAGTTGCGCGACATCAATCGCAAGAAGAACGAACTCGGCGGCATCAAGGGCGAACGCGACAGCCACCTGCAGGTGGTGCGCGAACTCGAAGAGCGCGAAGCCGAAGCGCGCCGCCGCATCCTCGAACTGGAAAAAGAAGGCGCCGACCTCGCGCAGAAGCTGCGCATGCGCGACCGCGAACTGGGCGAAAAATCCAGCCAGCTCGACGCTGCCCGCGAAACGCTGCGCGGCAGCGCCCCCCGCGCCTTCGCCGTCGACGGCAAGGCGCTGAGCGGCAACTACAACACCGATATCGACGAGCTGCTGCAGTTTCTCGAGATCGAAAAGAAGCGCTCCGAATTCCTCGAGACGCAGAACCGCACGCTGATCGAGAGCCTTGAGAATTCCGACAAGAGCGGCGCCGAAGCGCGGGCCGCAGCCACCGAACTGCGTGAAAAGCTGGCGAAGCGTGACGACGTGGTGAGCGATGCCCAGTCCGACCTCGCCGAGGCCGAAGCCCGTATCGCCGACGCCGAGAGCCGCGTCTCGACCCTCCTCGCCGAGACCACCAAGCTGGTCGGCGACGGCGAGGAAAAGCGCGACATGCTGCTGGCCGAAAAGCTCGGCCTCGAGGAAGAGATGGAAAAGCTCCGCGCCAAGGTGGCGAGCGTCGAAGACACGGTGATGGCCGACTGGGACAGCGACCGCATCGAGCAATCGCACCTCCGCGAACGCCTCAACGACATCGCCTCCGATGTCAGCCGGCTGGTCTATGCGCTCGAAGGCAACGGGCCGATCGACGAGGAAGAAAGCCTCGCCTCGCGCATGCAGAAATTCGTCGATGCCGAAGAAGCCGAAGCCGCGCCGGTCAAGGGCCCGAGGGCGAGGAAGGGCGGTGCGCCGGAAGGCCAGGCGGTTTCGGACCGGCTGAAGGCGCTGCGCGAACTGCAGGACGGAAACTAGGACCGAATAAACCGCACCGTCAGTCGGGGCCCTCTCCCGCTTGCAGGGGAGGGAACGACGACTGCACATTCCGCTGTGTTGCCAGCTCTACTCGCTGACCACCGGCACTTCGCGGATCATCTCACCCGACTTACCGTCGAAAATCCGCACGCTGGTGATCGGCCCAAGCTTGTAGGTCACCGTCACCCGCCCGTCCGCCGCGACCGCCGAAACCACTTCGCCGCCGGCCGGAATCTTCAGCGCCGCGATGACGTAGTCGCTGCCGGCTTTGCCGTCGCTCTGCGATGCGCGGTAGACAAGTGCGCCGCCGATGGCGATAAGGCCCACCACCAGTAGCCCCATCGACACCAAGAAGGATTTTCGCGCCCGGGCCAGCACGGCCTTGGCTTCCGGTGTCAGTTCCGGGGTGGTTTCGGGTTTGTCTTGAGGATCGCTCATGCAGGAAATTTCCGGCGAGGAACAGGAGTGGCAGTTACTGGTCGATGCCGCCGACGCCGGCAGCCGGCTTGATGCCGCACTCGCCCGTGCCGTACCGGTCTTCTCGCGCAACCGGATCAAGGACCTGATACTGGCCGGAAGCGTTGCGATCAATGGGCGAGCTGTCACAGAGCCCAAATACAAGCTGCGCGAGGGCGAAGAGGTGACACTGGTGGCGCCCGAGCCGATCGAGGCCGAGCCGACCCCCGAGAACATCCCGCTCGACATCCTCTACGAGGATGACCAACTGATCGTCATCAACAAGCCAGTCGGCATGGTGGTGCACCCGGCCCCCGGCAATTACACCGGTACCCTGGTCAACGCCCTGCTCTACCATTGCGGCGACAGCCTCAAGGGCATTGGCGGGGTCAGGCGCCCCGGCATCGTGCACCGTCTCGACAAGGACACTTCCGGCGTCATGGTCGCCGCCAAGACCGAGCAGGCGCACAACCACCTTGCCGCCCAGTTCGCCGATCACGGCCGCACCGGTCCGCTGCACCGCGCTTACCTCGCCTATTGCTGGGGCCGCACCCAGCAGGCCTCAGGCACCGTCGAGGCGCCGCTCGGCCGCGACCCGGCCAACCGGCTGAAACAGGCGGTGCGCCAGGATGGCCGCGAGGCCATCACCCATTACTGGGTCGAGGCCCGCTTCGGCGATGACGGCTGGGACATCACCCGCATCCGCTGCGAACTCGAAACCGGCCGCACCCACCAGATCCGCGTTCACATGGCCCATATCGGCCACCCCCTGGTGGCCGACATGGTCTATGGCTCGGGCTTTGCCACCAAGGTCAACCGGCTGCCGGACGCAGCCAAAGCCGCAGTTGCGGCGCTGGGGCGGCAGGCGCTGCACGCCGCCGAACTCGGCTTCGAGCACCCGGTGACCGGCGAAGAAATGCAGTTCGAGGCGCCACTGCCCGCAGATCTCGAAGCGCTCGAGGCCGCGATCGAGCCGTTCGACCGGGCGTTTGCGCGGTAGGCTCTAGGCCGTGGCCTATCGCTCCCCTCCCCTCGAGGGGAGGGGTGAGGGGTGGGGTCCATCTGTGATCACCGCACCACCCCCTCCCTCAATCCCTCCCCTAAAGGGGGAGGGAAGCGGCGACTGCGAGGCACAAACCCTCCTGCAAGGTTCACGCAACCTTCGGGGTCTACCAACGTTCTCATGCAGGGTCGGTGGGTCTTATCAAGATCGATTTTCGACCTATATATCTCTGACAGTCAGCCGTGTGCCGGACTGGACACGGCTGCGTATCTGCCCGTGACTACGGGGGAAAGACGAGGGTGCATTATGGCCCAGACCAATTTGCCAATTCTTTCGGCTGAGGGTGGACTCAGCCGCTATCTCCAGGAAATCCGCAAGTTTCCGATGCTTGAGCCTGACGAGGAATACATGCTCGCCAAGCGCTACAAGGAGCATCAGGATCCCGGTTCCGCCCAGAAGCTGATCACCTCGCATCTGCGCCTCGTGGCGAAGATCGCGATGGGTTACCGCGGCTACGGCCTGCCCATTTCCGAGGTCATCTCGGAAGGCAATGTCGGCCTGATGCATGCGGTCAAGCGCTTCGAGCCGGAAAAGGGCTTCCGCCTCGCCACCTATGCGATGTGGTGGATCCGCGCCGCCATTCAGGAATACGTGCTGCGTTCGTGGTCGCTGGTCAAGATCGGCACCACCGCGGCGCAGAAGCGGCTGTTCTTCAACCTGCGCAAGATCAAGGGGCAGATTGCCGCCCTCGATGACGGCAACCTCCACCCCGACCAGATCAAGCAGATCGCGACCACCCTGCACGTCACCGAGAACGACGTGGTGTCGATGAACCAGCGCCTGTCCGGCGACGCCTCGCTCAACGCGCCGATGCGCGCCGACGAAGGCGCCTCGGAATGGCAGGACTGGCTGGTCGACGATACCCCGGACCAGGAGACCACCCTAGGCGAAACCGAGGAATTCTCCGAGCGCATGGGCCTGCTCACCAACGCGATGAGCGACCTCAACGAGCGCGAAAAGGCAATCTTCCAGGCCCGGCGCCTGCGCGACGAGCCGGCAACGCTCGAAGAGCTGGCGCAGGAATACAATGTCAGCCGCGAGCGCATCCGGCAGATCGAGGTCCGTGCCTTCGAGAAGGTGCAGGAAGCGGTACAGAAGGCAGCCCACGCCAAATCGCGCGAAGCCAGCCTCTGAGCCATCCGATCGATGAATAAGAAAGGGCCGCCCGGTGGGCGGCCCTTTTCTTTGCTGCAAGCTCAGTGTCTGCACCCCTCACCCATCTCGCGCTTCGCGCGTTCCACCCTCTCCCCGACGGGGTCCGGTGAAGGCCTACTGCCTTCACCGTGGGAACAGAGGTGATCACCGATGCCGCGGAATTCTTCGCCCCGTCGGGGAGAAGGTGGCGCGTAGCGCCGGATGAGGGGTGAGCCACAATAGTCGTGACCTGAGAGACGGCGACAATCCCAAGTCGCTCAGCTCAACAAGTCAGATCAGCCATTCTGCGGCGGCCCGATCACCGGCACCACTGCCGGCTGCGGCTGCCGCGCCCAGGCGAACTCGCCTTTGCCCCATTTGGCAAAGCGCGCCAGCAGCGCATCGCGGGCCCGCATCCCGGCAGCGCCGGCGGTCTTCTTGTTCTCGCGGATCAGGTAGGCGAAGGCCAGCCGCTCGCCGTCGCGTTCGGCCCAGCCGACGAACCAGCCGGTCTGCCGGCGCGAGTTGAAGCTGCCATCGGCGTTGCGTTCGTAGTAGGTGCCGGTCTTGCCCGAGACGCTCCACTTGCCGGCCGTAAAGCTCGGCATGATCGAAACCACTGCCGCCTGCGCCGCCGCCGATGCCGGCAGCTCGCCCGCCAGCAGCCGCCGCACGAACCGCACCTGCTCTTCGGGCGTGATCAGCAGCGACGAGTTGATCCACGAGCGCAACAGGCTGTTGTTCTTGCCGGGGTCGCCAGAGATATCGGCGTTGCCGTAGTCGAAGTCGGCGACGTACTTGCCGAAGCGCTCGGCCCCCATCTCGGCCACCAGAACGCGCGAATACCACAGCACCGAATCGCGCAGCCAGGTGGTCGGTGTGGTGGTCACCCGCCAATCCGCACGGTTGGCGTCATACTCGGCCTTGTAGGGCCAGGCCGGCTCGTCTGGACCGGTCAGGATGCCGGCGTCATACCCCATCACCGCCAGCGGCACCTTGAACGTCGAGGCGGGGGAAGTCGGCGTGTCGCAACCGCCGCCCTCCTGCAGCCGCACCGCGCCGCTCTCGGCATCGACGATCAGTGTGCACACCACTTCCGCCCGACTCGCCGATACGGCGGCAAGGCTCAGCAATACTGCTGCAATCAGAACTTTCACGAATGGCCCCAAGGTCTTAAAGACCGCGACATGTACCGGCGATCTTGGCGGAATTTCGCCGGAACGGGGGTCGGCTCAGGGCTTTTGTGAAGGCTGAAGCATTCGGCAGTCGGCAGTCGGCAGTCGGAGGGTATCTGGCGATTGCCGATCATCGACTACTGCCGACTGCCTACTGCCGACTGCCGATCCTACCGCTTCTCCAGCAGCAGTTTCGCGATCAACTGCGCCAGGTACTTCCGCGGCAGGATCAACAGGTACGGCGCATGCACGCCCTCTTCCGGCACGATCCTGAACGGTCCGGTCAGCGCCTCGTTCGAGGTGCCGGTGCGCACGCCCGGCGCCAGCTTCACCGCATCGAGCGGATACTTCAGCCCTTCCGAACTCCAGAACGTCACCGGCGCCAGCGGATGGATCGAAACGCGCTCGCCCGGATCGACGCTGAACGAGAAGGATTTGGTCAGCGGCAGCGCCACGTCTTCCTCGTCGACCAGCACGATCTTGCGCTTCTGCGCATATTTGGTGACCGCGTCGAGCGCCGCCAGCGTGTGGTCGAAGCGTCGCCCGGTCATCCCCAGCGCCACCGTCACCGGCGCACGGGTCGAATAGAGCGATTTCTCGAAATCGGTGGTTTCCTGCTCGCCGATCTGCATCAGCCGGGTCTTGCCCAGCCAGGAATGCGGGTTCTTCAGCGAATCGAAATCGCCGATGATCAGCTCGGGCTTGAGCCCCGCCTCGACGATCTGGTCGGCGCCGCCATCGGCACCCACGAGGTGCCCGCCCGAAGCATAGAGTTCGCGCAGGAGGTCGAAATCGACCGTCCCGCCGCCAACGAGGACCATGAGGTCGTCAAAGACCGCAACGGAAGTCTGGGGGGCACGCGCTTGCACGGAGGGAAAACTCTGTCTATCTGTCAGCTGTCTCGCTGGGGTGTTCCGGATCTTCCGGAGCTGAGAGTTACCCATTGAACCTGAACCAGGTCATGCTGGCGGAGGAAGTTCGAGATGGCAAGGGCGCGCACGCGTCCGATCCATTGACGTCCCCTTCATTCACATGGCCGCAACCGAAGGGAACGAATATGCGCTCGTTCGCACGCTTCGCGTTGGCGGCAGTCATCTGCGCCACCGCCCTGCCTGTCCTCGCCCAGGACAAGCCGACCCTCAAGCCGATCCTCAACATCTACACCTATGATGGCTTCGCCGCCGAATGGGGGCCCGGCCCCGGCCTCAAGGCCGGCTTCGAGCAGTCCTGCAACTGCACCATCGAGTGGACCACCTCCGAGGATGCCATCTCGAACCTGAGGAAGGTGCAGCTCGAAGGCACCGCCACCAAGGCCGACGTGGTGCTCGGCCTCGACACCGCCACCTCCGGCGAGGCGCGCGCCACCGGGCTGTTCGCGCCACACGGCCTTACCCCCGAGGGTCTGGCGCTGCCGTGGAGCGACGCCGAGTTCGTGCCGTTCGACTATGGCTATTTCGCCTTTGTCTATGACAAGACGAAGACACCCAACCCGCCGACCTCGTTCGAGGAGCTCATTGCGCTGCCCGCGAGCTTCAAGATCGTGATCGAGGATCCGCGTTCATCGACACCGGGCCTGGGTAACGTGCTGTGGATCCAGGCCGCCTATGGCGACCGCGCCCCCGAGATCTGGAAGGGCTTGAAGCCGCACGTCCTCACCATGACCCGCGGCTGGTCGGAGGCCTATGGCCTGTTCCTCGACGGCCAGGCCGACATGGTGCTGAGCTACACCACCTCGCCCGCCTACCACGCCGTTGCCGAGAACAAGGACAACTACGCCTACGCGCCGTTCTCCGAGGGCTATGTGGCCCAGGTCGAAGTGGCCGGCGTCTTGAAGAGCTCGGATCAACCCGAACTCGCCAAGGCCTTCCTTGCCTATCTGACGACCCCGGAAGCGCAGAAGATCATCCCGACCACCAACTGGATGTACCCGGTGATCGACATCGGCGCCGACCTGCCAGCCGCCTTCGGCACGCCGCCGGAAAAGGTGCTGCCGATCGACGAAGCCGCGCTTGCTGCCAATGGCCGGGCCTGGGTCGATGCTGCTCTCGCCGCGCTCCAGTAGCCCCATCCTGCCGCATCGCCCGCTCCGGCTCATCGCCGGGGCGGGCATTGCGGCGGCCATTGCCGGACTGGTGGCGCTGGTGCTGCTGGCGATCCTCGCTACTGCAGCTGGCGAACCGTCGCGCCAATCGCGCGTCGATGTCTGGCATCTGGTTTCGATGACCAGCATCCAGGCCGGGCTCACCACCATCCTGTCGCTGCTCGTCGGCACGGCGCTCGCCTGGGCGCTGAACCGGCTGCGCTTTCCGGGTCGCGACCTGGTCGTCGGGCTGTTCGCCTCGGCTATCGTCACTCCCGGGCTGATCGTAGCCTTTGGCCTGCTCTCCGTCTGGGGCCGCGCCGGCTGGGTCAACCAGACGGTGCTGGCGCTGACCGGCCATTCGCTCGAGGTCCCGCTGTTCGGCCTCGGCGGCATCCTCGCTGCCCACGTGATCCTCGATGCCTCGTTCGCCGCCCGCATTCTGCTCGCCCGGCTCGACGCCATTCCCGAGAAGCGCCTGAAGACCGGCCAGAGCCTCGGGCTCGGTGCCTGGCAGCGCTTCGCGGTGATCGATTGGCCGATGCTGCGCACCACCCTGCCCGGCCTCGCCGCCATCATCTTCCTCCTCGCCTTCACCAGCTTCCCCATCGTGCTGCTGCTCGGCGGCGGCCCCGCCAACCAGACGCTGGAGGTGGCGATCTACGCCGCGGTGCGGCTCGATTTCGACCTCAGCGGCGCGGTGACGCTGGCGCTCGTGCAGATCGGCATCTGCTCGGTCATCATCATCGCCGCCTCGGCCTTCGCACCCATATCCGCCAGCACCGGCGGCTCGACCCCGCCGCGCTGGCGCGATGGCAGCGTCGCCCGCGCGGCGCAGTGGGCGGTGCTGATCCTCGGCGTGGTCGGTTTTGCCCTGCCCTTGCTGGCCATCCTCATCGATGGCATCGGCCCCGGCATCATCGACGTTGCGAGCCGCCCAAGCTTCTGGAAGGCACTCGGCACCAGCCTGGCGCTCGGTTCCGGCTCGGCCATCCTTACCCTGCTGCTGGCGCTGGGCATCGGCATGGGGCGCGCTGCCTCCGGCAACCCGCTGCTGCGCGTCGGCATCGGCGCCCCCGCCTATGCCTATCTCGCGGTGCCCGCCGTGGTGCTGTCGCTCGGCGCCTTCCTCCTGGTGCGCAACGCCGGCATGCTGCCCGAAGCGGCGGCGCCGGTGGTGGTGCTGCTCGCCAATGCCCTGCTCTCCCTGCCATTTGCCCTGGCCACACTGGCCCCGCCACTCGATGCCATCGCCGAACGTCGCGGCCGGCTGATCCGTTCGCTCGGTCTCAGCGGCTGGCGGCAGTTCGTGGCGGTCGAGTGGCCGCTGCTCGGCCGCGAAGCCGGCGTGGTGCTGGCGCTGGCCTTCTGCTTCTCACTCGGTGATCTCGGGGTGATTGCCCTGTTCGGCACCGAGGATTTCGCCACCCTGCCGCTGCTGATGTACCGGGCGCTCGGCGCCTACCGCAGCAACGACGCTGCCACTATCGCGGCGCTGATGCTGGTAATCACCATCGCCGCCTTCGTGCTGCTGCCGAAGCTGTTTGGAAAGCTGACCAATGCTCGAAGCTGAACACCTCAGGTTCACCCACCCCGGCGCCACCAAGCAGTTCGACCTGAGCCTGGTGGCCAAACCCGGCGAGATCACCGCCGTGAGCGGTCAATCCGGCTCCGGCAAGTCGACTTTACTCGACCTGATCGCCGGGTTCCTCAACCCGTCGGCCGGTCGCCTGACGCTCGACGGACAGGACCTGCTCCCGTTGCCGCCGGAGCAGCGGCCGATCTCGATCCTGTTCCAGTCCGAAACCCTGTTCGAGCACCTGAGCGCCTACCAGAACCTCGAGCTCGGCCTGCCCCGTGGCGCTACTGACCGGCCACGGCAGATCGAGGCGGCGCTCGACGAGGTGGGGCTGCCGAGTGTATTGAAGCAGCGCGCCGACACCTTGTCCGGCGGGGAGAAGCAGCGTGTGGCTTTGGCCCGCACCCTGCTGCGCAATCGCCCGGTGCTGCTGCTCGACGAGCCATTCTCCGCCCTCGACGACGACACCCGCGCCATCATCCGCGCGCTGGTGAAATCGCTGACCGAACGGCATCGGTGGATCACCCTGCTGGTCAGCCACCATGTCGACGACGTCGAGGCGCTGGCAACGCGGCGCTACCAACTGCGCGACGGCATGTTGTTCGAGGGGTGACTCGATTGGCGGGTGGGGGTCAGCCCGCACCGGCGACGGCAGCGTGGCGCTGGTCAGCCCCTCTCGAATGCGCGCTACACTAACCGCCCGATTCCCCCGGATGCTCCGCCATGACCGAAGCCAATCCCGCCCGTTCCGCCGAGGGGCGGCAGATGTTCGAGAACCTCAAGCGCGCCGTGCGGCTGAGTGCCCGGCTCAGCGATATCGGCTTCGACGATCTCGAAGAGCTAAGCGCCGCATTCAGCGAACTGATCGGCAAGCCAGTGGGCGAGCGCTTCATGATCATCCCACCTTTCTCCACCGATTGCGGTCTCAACATCAGCGTCGGCAGCAACGTCTTCATCAACCAGGGCTTGCCACTTCATGGATCTGGGCGGCATCAGCATCGGCAACGACGTGATGATCGGCCCGAAGGTGAACCTGGTTTCCGCCGGCCACCCCACCGAGCCGGCGCAGCGTCGCAACGGCATCGTCAAGCAGCCGATCGCCATCGGCAACAATGTCTGGATCGGCGCCGCAGCGACGATCCTTCCGGGGGTGACGATCGGCGAGAACGCCGTGGTGGCGGCGGGAGCAGTGGTGAGCCGGGACGTGCCGGCCAACACCATTGCAGCAGGTGTCCCGGCGCGGGTGCTGAAGCGGCTGTAGTTCATCGCGGGGCGCCGCCACAGCGTCCCCTCGCCCCTCTGCGGAGAGGGTTAGGGTGAGGGGTAGCCAAGCACACCGGGTGAGCAGCCGCCAGAATGCTTCCTTGCCGGCTCGGCGCACTTGGCGCCCCTCACCCCGCAGATAAGGCCTTCGGCCTCATCTGCCGCCCTCTCCCCAGAGGGGCGAGGGGGCGATGTGGCACGGCCGGCGCGCCTCCCAAAAAAGCAAAACGCCCGGACCAGGGCCCGGGCGTTTGCTCATTCTTGCTAGCCGCTCAGTTCGCGGCGGCGACCGACTTGGTCCACTCGCCGACGACTTCGTTGAACATCGTCTCGGCCGCGGCGTCCTTTTCGAGCGTGATGATCGCCCGCTTGCCGGTGGCGTAGATCAGCGCCAGATCCATCCACTTGCGCGAGATCAGCAGGCTGCTGTTGGCGGTGATATCGGCCGGCGAGGCGCTGAGCGCGAACAGGAACGAGTTGCCGACCACGCGGGCCGAGGCGCCAACCAGTGGCGTGCCCTGCACCAGTTCCTCGTTCTTCAGCAGCACGCCGGGGAGGCCGGCGATCGAGCCGCCGATGAAGCTGTCGGTCACCCGGAAATTGACTTCCATCAGGTGGCTGGCCGGCAGGCTGGCATCGGAGTTCTTGCGGATCAGCACGTCGACCGCGAGGTTGCGCGCCGGAATATTGGCTTTGCCGATCAGTGTCGGCAGGCCCATCTCGTCGGTGCCCTTGCTCCACTCGACCGTGCCGGAGAACGGCACGGCGCCGGTGGTGCCGCTATCCGAGGCTTCGAGCAGCAGCGACTGGCTGCCGGCGAGGCTGGCCGGATCGACCGAGGCGGTGGCCTGGTCGGTGGCAGCAGCGGTCGCGGTGTCAGCGCCAAGACGCGCTTCGCTCGACGGCTGCACCAGCGGCAGCGCCGAAGTCTCGGCCACTGGGGCCGGTTCGGCGCCAAGGCGGTCTTCGGTAGCGCCCAATTCGGCGGTTGGCGTGTCATTCTCGGCCGGTGTCGCCGTATTGCCCGGGCCAGTGGCCGGCGTATCGGTGACTGTGCCGGTCGGCGTAGGCGCGGTGACGGCCGCCTGCTGTGTGGTCGGAGCGCCGCGCCCGAACATCTGGTCGAGGTCGATGAAGCCCTCGCGCCAGGCCCAGAAGCCGGCGCCACCGGCACCGATCAGCAGCACGGCGAACACGATCAGGAAAATCGTCACGGCACCGAGGCCACGACGTTCATCCTCGGCGCGGGCGCGCGGGAAATTCGGCTCGGCATCGCGCGACTTCTTGGCGCGCGGCTCGCGCGCATCGCGGGCAAAGGCGCTGGCCTTGGCGGCCTTGCCTTCACGCTGCGGGCGCGCATCGGCCTTGAGGATAGACGGCGCAAAGCCGTTCTGGCGCGGCGGCTGTTCCTCGGCTTCGTCATCCTCGAAGGCGCGATAGGGCACGCCATTGCCGATCGGCTCTTCGTATTCGCTGTCGCCACGGGCTTCGCGGTCGAGCGTCGCAATGGCGCGATCGATCGCACCTTGCGGGTCGGCAGGCTGAGCTTCCACCTCGACTTCGCGTACCGCCGACATGGCCGCGGCGATCGGCGGATCATTGAACAAAGCCACCGGCTCGGACATCTGGCGGGCGGCAGCCTGGCCATTGCGGCCGGCGGACTCGAGGCGGGGCGCCGGCAGTTCGCGGCGCGGCTCGAGCACCGGGCCACGAGCGGCGCCGGCGATCGGCGCCCCGAAGGCGGCGTTGCCAGTACGGCTCTTGGCAGCTTCAGCCCGCGCCACGATCGAGGGCAGCGGCGACCGGCCGGCCGGAGACTTGGACGGAATCGGCGAACGGACCGGCGCCTGGCGCTGGTCCGCGCCATCGTCTTCATCCTCGTCGGATGGTACGGGTGCAGCCAGCTGCGGTTGCTGGCGTTGCGGCGAGGGCACCAGCTTGGGCACCGGCTTGCCCATCGGCTTGGCATCAGGCCTGACGATCGAGCGCGACCGGTCGGAACCCTCGGTCTGCTCGGCATTGGCGGCGGCGATGATCTCTTCGATCGAACCACCCGGCGGCAGCGGCTTCGGCGGCTCCTTGCCATTTTGCGGCACAGGCTTGGCAACAGGCTTGGCCACGGCGGCCGGAGCTTTCTTCGCCGGCGGCTCGAAATACACCGGCGGGGGCGGCGGATTGTCTTCCTTGCCCGAACCGAGGCCGGCGATCACGGCCTCGCTGGCTTCCTGCTCGACCTGGCGGATGCAATCCTCGAGCTGCAGGCGATGTGCGGTAATGTCGCGAGCGGCCAGCGGCGGATTGATGGCGCGCAACTGCCCGACGAGTGCGGCACGCGCCTTCTCGTAGACCGCGCGTCGCGCGGCGCCGTTATTCTCCGGCAGAGCTTCTACCGCCCTACGTAACAGCTCTTTGTAGTCCGCCATTGGCTAAGCGACATCCGTAATTTAGGGGGCCAGTTCTATCGAAAAAAACTCAATCTTGGAACGGGTCCTGAACCAGTATGGTGTCCAGCCTTTCCGGGCTGGTGGAGAGCATGGCGACCGGCGCCCCGATCAGCTCCTCGATGTATCTGACGTACTTGACTGCCTGGGCCGGGAGTTCAGACCAGCTTCTCGCCCCTGCCGTCGTCTCCGACCACCCCTCCAGGGTCTCGTAGATCGGCTTAACAGCAGCTTGTGCTCCCATTGAGGCAGGCAAGTAGTCAATTTTTTGACCATTGAGCTCATAGCCCACACACACTTTGAGCTCTTTGAGGCCGTCAAGAACATCCAGTTTCGTCAGCGCAATGCCGTTTATCCCCGAAGTTCTTACCGTCTGACGCACCAGCACCGCATCAAACCAGCCGCAACGGCGCGGCCGACCGGTGTTGACGCCCACTTCGCGGCCGACAGTGGAGAGGTGCCGGCCGATCTCGTCATCGAGCTCGCAGGGGAACGGCCCCTCGCCGACACGGGTGGTATAGGCCTTGGTGATCCCCAGCACATAGCCGATCGCCGTCGGCCCGAGGCCTGAGCCGGCCGAGGCCTGGCCCGCCACGGTGTTCGACGAGGTGACGAAGGGGTAGGTGCCGTGATCGTTGTCGAGCAGCGCGCCCTGCGCGCCTTCGAACAGGATGCGCGCTCCGGCGCGGCGCTTCTCGTCGAGCAGCCGCCAGACCTGGTCGACATAGGGCAGGATCTTGCCGGCGACTTCGGTCAGTTCGTTATAGAGCGACTCCGCCGAGAGCTCGGCCAGGCCCATGCCGCGACGCAGCGCATTGTGGTGCGCTAGCAGCCGCTCGATCTTGGGCATCAGCGTCTCGGGCTCGGCCAGATCGCAGACCCGGATGGCGCGCCGGCCGACCTTGTCTTCGTAGGCGGGGCCGATGCCGCGGCGGGTGGTGCCGATCTTCAGGCCGGAATTGCCGCTCTCGCGCACCGCATCGAGCTCGCGGTGCAGGCTCAGGATCAGCGGCGCATTGTCGGCGATCTTCAGCACCTCAGGGGTGACCTCGATGCCCTGGGCGCCGATCTTTTCGACCTCGGCGACGAAGTGGTGCGGATCGACCACCACGCCATTGCCGATCACGCTCAGCTTGCCGCGCACCACGCCCGAGGGCAGCAGCGCCAGCTTGTAGCTGGTGCCGTCGATGACCAGCGTATGACCGGCATTGTGACCGCCCTGGTAGCGCACGACCACATCGGCGCGCTCCGAGAGCCAGTCGACGATCTTGCCCTTGCCCTCGTCACCCCACTGGCTGCCGACGACGATCACGTTTGCCATGCGCTTATTGCCCCTCAGGAAGCAGCAGCCCGGCCGGGCGTATGGCCGGCGGACCGCAAAGATCAGTTTCATGTCGCTGCAAGCTGACCGGGCGGCTTCCGCTGGGAAGTCCGAGGTAGTTGCGGATGTCCTTTAGAGCAGTCCTTCTCAGATGACAAATCCCGCTGCGTCGCACCTCTGGAAAACCAGGTCGGTCACACCCATGTTACCGCAACCCAGCGCGCCAACACGAGAACTTGAGGACTGCAATATGCCCCTCTCGACTGCCGCGAACGCCTTCCGCCTGCCCGCCGGTTCTGCCGGCCGGGTGATCACTGCCACTGATTCCGACTACGACAAACTGCGCACCGTCATGTATGGCGGCTACGACAAGCGCCCGGCACAGATCGTTCGTGTCGCCGACGTCACCGACACGGTCGCCGCCATCGCCCATGCCCGCGACAACGGGCTGGAACTCGCCGTCCGCAGCGGTGGCCACAGCGGCGCCGGCCACTCGACCACCCATGGCGGCCTCGTCATCGATGTCCGCGATCTCAAGGAAATCGACATCGACGCCGCGAACCAGACCGTCTGGGTCGGCGCCGGCGTCACCGCCATCGAACTCACCGAGGCCCTCGCCCCGCACCAGCTGATCGTCGGCTTTGGCGATGCCGGTTCAGTTGGTATCGCCGGCATTACCCTGGGCGGCGGGGTCGGTTACCTCGCCCGCAAGCATGGCCTCTCCATCGACTCGCTGCTCGCCGTGGAACTCGTCACCGCCGATGGCCAGCAACTGCTCGCCGATGCTGCCAACCACCCCGAACTATTCTGGGCTTTACGCGGTGGCGGCGGCAATTTCGGCGTGGTCACCCGGCTGAAGTTCCAGTTGCATCCGCTACCTGCCTTTACCGGCGGCATGCTGGTGCTGCCGGCGACGCCCAAGACCATTGCCGGCTTCGTTGCTGCCGCCAAGGCCGCACCGGAGGAGCTGTCCAGCATTGCCAACGTCATGCCGGCCCCACCAATGCCGTTCCTGCCGGCCGAGCAGCACGGCAAGATGGTGATCCTCGCCATGCTCGCCTTTGCCGGCGAACCCGAAGCCGCGGAAAAGGCCCTGGCGCCATTCCGCGCGCTGGCGACTCCGCTTGCCGATTTCGTCAAGCCCGGCCCCTATGCCGGCATGTATCCGCCCGAGGACCCGGACTACCACCCGACCGCTTCGTCGGTGAACCTCCTGGTCGAGCGGATCGGCACCTCGGAGGCGCAGACCATCGTCGGCTATCTTGAGGAGTCCGATGCGAGCCTCAGGGTCTGCCAGATCCGCGTGCTCGGCGGCGCCCTCGGGCGGGTCGCGCCCTCGGCCACCGCCTATGCCCACCGCAAAGCCCCGGTCATGCTCAACCTCGCCGCCTTCTATGACGGCGAAGCCGACAAGCCGGCGAAGCAAGCCTGGCTCGCCGACTTCATGCAGGCCCTGCACCAGGGCGAAGATGGCGCCTATGTCAACTTCGTCGGTGACGAAGGCCCGGCCCGCGTCCGCGCCGCCTATCCGGGCGACACCTGGGATCGGCTGCGACAGGTAAAGCGGGCCTACGACCCGCAAAACCTGTTCCGGCTCAACCAGAACATCCCGCCCGCCTGAGGTCGGCACCGGTGATGAAATGATCCCGCCGACGGGCCGGCGCACGAAGAGCACCCCGCCCCTGTCCCCTCCCCGCAAGGGGGAGGGAGACGAACACACTAGCACTGGTATTTTGGTCCTCCCCCCTTGAGGGGGAGGGACAGGGGGGTATCTTCGCACACCGGACCATCCTTGCGATCTTCCCAACCACCCGCCCGCCATTCCTGATCCAGCGCTGAGCGGCGCATTCATTTGCCGTTCAAACCACCACGCCTAGAGGCCCGCGCTCCAACGTAACCCTCTCAGCGAGAATTCAGGGAATGGACAAACGCTTTCCGCTTGCAGACCAGATCGACATGCTGGCCTCGAGCCTGCGCGGCCGCGTCGTGACGCGTCGTGATGCAGCCTATGACGAGATGCGCACCGTCGCGCTCGGCAACTTCGACCGGCGCCCGGCGGCCGTGATCCGTGTCGCCAACGTTGCGGACGTGGCGGCAGTGATCAACTTCGCCCGCGCCACCGACCTCGAACTGGCGGTCCGCAGCGGCGGCCACAGTGTCGGCGGCCATAGCGGCACCGAAGGCGGGCTGGTCATCGACCTGCGCGACCTCAACGGCATCGAAATCGACCATCTGTCGAGCACGGTATGGGCCGGCACCGGCCTCAGCTCAGGCGAAGTCACCCGCGCCGTCGAGCAGCACGGTTTGATCGTCGGCTTCGGTGATTCCGGCACCGTCGGTATCGGCGGCCTCACGCTGGGCGGCGGTATCGGCTACATGGTGCGCAAGCACGGCCTCACCATCGACCAGCTGCTGGCAGCCGAAGTGGTAACCGCGAGCGGCGATATCCTCGTCGTCGACGCGACCAACCACCCTGACCTGTTCTGGGCGCTGCGCGGCGGCGGTGGCAACTTTGGCGTGGTCACCCGGCTGAAGTTCCAGCTCAATCCGCTCCCCTCCTTTGTCGGCGGCCCGCTGGTCCTGCCGGCCACCGCCGAGAACCTTGCGAAATTCGCCGCGCTGGCCGACGCCGCCCCCGAGGCGCTCTCGACCATCGCCATGGTGATGCCGATCCCGCCGGTGCCGTTCGTGCCGGCCGAGTTCCACGGCAGGCTGGCGCTGATCGGCATGATGGCCTTCTCCGGCACCCCCGATGCGGCGGCCGCAGCCCTGGCCCCGTTCCGCGCCATCGCCACCCCGATCGCCGACCTCGTCGGTCCGGCGCCCTACTCGGCCATGTACGCCATGGACCCGCCGCCCGAAATGCGCCCCGCCGTCTCGTGCCGCTCACGCTTTGTCGACCGTTTCAGCGTCGAGGCCGCGGCCAAGATGCTCGCCGCGCTCGAAGCCTGTCCGTCGCCGATGAAGATGGGGCAGATCCGCGTGCTCGGCGGTGCCTATTCGCGCGTCCCGGCCGACGCCACTGCCTTCGCGCATCGCCAGGGCAAGGTGATGGTGGCATTCCTCGCCATGTACGAAGGCGGCGCCGATGTCACCGCTCATTTCGATCGCTGGGCCACCGGCGCCATCGAAAGCGTCAGCGAGAAAACCGCCGTGGCCTACGTCAACTTTCTCGGCGTCGAAGGTGGCGCGGGGCTGCGCGCCGCCTATCCCGGCTCGACCTGGGACCGGCTGCGCCAGGTCAAGGCCAAGTACGATCCTGAAAACCTGTTCCGGCTCAACCAGAACATCCCACCCGCCGCCTGACGGGCTGGCGCGACGCAGCAACGCCGCATAAGTTCGCACCTGCTTCGGCCGCCACCTCGCCAGGTGGCGGCCGATGTCCGAACCAGACGGCCCTGATGACCAATTCCTCCACCGCTACCGGCAACCGCGCGTTCCACGCCCTGCTGGATCGCCCCTACCTGATCCTTGTGCTCACCACCCTGTTCTGGGGCGGCAACGTCGTCGCCGGCAAGCTCGCCGTCGGCCATATCGACGCGCACTCGCTGATGATCCTGCGCTGGACCGGCGCGCTGCTGCTGGTGCTGCCCTTCGCCATTACGCCCTTGAAGCGCGACTGGCCGGTGATCCGCGCCAGATGGTGGCTCTACCTGTTCTATGGCGCCGTCGGCTTCGCCACTTTCAACGTGCTGGTCTATGTCGCCGCCTATTACACCTCGGGCGTCAACACCTCGCTCGAGCAGGTGGCGGTCAATATCTTCGTCATCATCCTCAACTTCGCGCTGTTCCGCACCCGGGTGCGCGGCCTGCAACTGCTCGGCGTGCTGGTCACCATTGTCGGCGTCACCATTATCGCTACCCATGGCGATCTCACCCGCATCCTGACGCTGGAGGTGAACTTCGGCGATCTGCTCGTCATCCTCGCCTGCTTCGCCTACGCCATCTATTCGATCGCCCTGCGCTGGCGTCCGCAGACCCACTGGACCAGCTTCCTTGTCGCCACCTGCACCGGTGCGATCATTGCCTCGTTCGCCTATCAGGGGGTGCTCGGCAACGGCACGGCGAACCTCGGCGCCAACCTCGCCGCCATCGACACGCAGGGCTGGTTGATCGCCGCCTACACCATCATCTTCCCCTCAGTGATCTCGCAGCTGCTCTATGTCCGTGGCGTCGAGCTGATCGGCTCCAACCGCGCCAGCCTGTTCGTCAACCTGATCCCGCTGTTCGGCACGGTGGGCTCGGTGATCGTGCTCGGGGAAGCACTGCAGTTGTTCCACATCATCGCTGCTGTCCTCGTCGCCGCCGGCCTGGTGCTGGCCGAGTGGAGCGCGAGGCGCGCCGCATGATGGAGATCGAACTCCGCCCGGCGACTGCGGCCGACTACGACGCCATCGCCACCATCTGGCACCTGAGCGCCAGCCTGCCGGGTGTCGGGCCGGCGAAACTGCCGAGCCTCGAGCGGCTGCGGGCCCGCATCGATGTGGAAATCGCCGCTGGCTGGCGGGTAACGCTGGCCGCAGCCGGCGGCGAGATCATCGGCTTTCTCGCCATCAAGCCGGACGACGCCATCCTCGATCAACTGTTCATGCACCCCGAGGCGCGCGGCATGGGGCTTGGCCTGATGTTGCTCGATGCCGCCAAGGCGCAACTGCCCCAAGGTTTCACGTTGTTCACCCGCCCCGGCAACACGCCTGCACGCAAGTTCTATGAGAAGCACGGGTTGGTGCACTTGCGCGATGAGCTGCACCCGGTCTTCGGCGATCCGATCGTCTGGTATGAGTGGGTGCCGACCTGAAACGCTGCCACCGGCGTCATCCCCGCGAAGGCGGGGAACCAGTGCGATCTCTCAGCCTCCACTGGCGCTGCAGCATCGCACCGGGTTTCCGCTTTCGCGGGAATGACGCCGGCTAGGACTGGTAGACCGGAGACCCAGCGTCACCCCACCACCGCCGCCAGCAGTGCCGCCGTCTCCGCATCCGCCGGCAGAAACGCCTCGATCACCAGCTCGCTCAGCGTAATCTCGGTCGGCGTCCCGAACACCGTGGTGGTGGAAATGAAGCTCGCCACCGCATCGCCGAAGCGCATCTTCATCGGCACGAACACCCCACCATGCTCGTCGCGCCCCTCGTGGCCGGGGGCGATGCCGGAAATCTCGCGCAGTTCCTCGAGCAGCTCGGCAATTACCGGGTCGCCGCTTGCCTCGAGCTGCGCCGCCACCCGGCGCAGGATGTCGCGGGCCCACTCGTCGTAGTTGACGATCAGCCGCCCCAACCCATCCTGCCGCAGGCTGAGCCGCAGCACGTTGATCGGCTCCTGCAGCAGCGCCGGATTGGTGACCTGCGCCAGGAAGGGCGCTGCGGCGGCATTCGCCGAAACGAGGTTCCAGCCGCGATCGACGGCAATGGCGAGATACGGCTCATAGGCCTTGAGCACCAGGTCCACGGCGGCGCGGGCCGGCGCCAGGTCCGGATGGTCGAGCCGCCGCTCCGGATAGACCGGCGCATACCCCGCCGCGAGCAGCATCAGGTTGCGGATGCGCAACGGCACGCCAAGTCCCGAGGCAATGCGCAGCACCACCTCGCGGCTCGGGATCGAGCGCCCGCTTTCGATGAAGCTCAGGTGCTTCTGGCTGAGCTCGATTTCGAGCGCCAGGGCGAGCTGGCTGAAGCGCCGGTGCTGGCGCCAGTCGCGGATGTAATCGCCGATGGAACGGTCGGAGGCCGTGGCTTGTGCATGTGTCATGCCGCGAACCTACCCGGTCGCGTCGCCGGTTCAATTACCTCTGCGTTAGTTGAGACGAGGAAGCGAGAGGTAGAAATGTGTCGCCGTCAAATACGAAACCCCGACGGAGAAACCGAAATGAACCTCATCCGCTTTGCCCTCACGGCCGACGCCATTGCAACCGCCGCCACCGGCGCGCTGCTCGCCATCGGTGGCGGCCTGCTCGCCGAACTCACCGGCCTGCCTGCTGCGGCCACCCTGCCGCTCGGCCTGTTCCTCGTCGCCTATGCCGCCTTCGTCGGTTGGGTCGGCATGCCGCGTGAGACATCGCGCGGCGCCGTGCTGTCGATCATCCTCATCAACACGGCATGGGTCGTCGGCAGCGTCATCGTGCTGCTGGCCGGCGTCTTTCCGCTGACCCTACTGGGCATTGCCTTTGTCATTGCCCAGGCTGTCGCGGTGGCGGCTCTCGCCGCGCTGCAATGGGTCGGTCTCGGCCGGGCCCGTGCCTCGGCCTGAACACTGCTGGGCTGGAAACCGCCCCTGCGGGTGACCGCGGGGGCGCCGTGTTTTTGTGCCCTCCTCCTGCTGCTGACAGGCTCTGTCAGCAGCAGCGGCGCATGGTTCTGGGGCCGGCAGAGACCGGCACCGAGACAGCGAGGACGACCCGAAAATGCCCCTGCCCCGTCGATCCCTCATCCGGTCCGCCATTGCCGCAGCACTCGTGCCGGCAATCGCGGCCGTCGCCAATGCCGCAGCCCGAGGAGAGACCACCATGACCGCCGCCAAGCCCTTCAAGCTCGCCATCCCCGATGCCGAGATCGCCGACCTCAAGCATCGACTGCGCAGCGCCCGCTGGCCGGTAGAGGTTGCGCCTGACACCTGGGAGCGCGGCATCCCCGGTGGCTATGTGCGCCAGCTCGCCGAGCGCTGGGCCGAGTTCGACTGGCGTGCAGAGGAGGCCGAACTCAACCGGTACGACCAGGTGATGCTGGAGTTCGAAGGCGAGCACGTGCACGCCTTCCACATCCGCTCCAGCCACCCCGATGCCACGCCGCTGGTGCTCTGCCACGGCTGGCCGAGCTCGGGCATCGAATACCTGAAGTTGGTCGAACCGCTGACCAATCCGGCTGACGGCAGGGATGCCTTCCACCTCATCATCCCGACCGCCCCCGGCTTCGGCCTCTCCCCTGCTCCGCGCCAGCCCGGCTGGACTGCCAAGAAGACCGCCGCCGCCATCGCCGAACTACTCAGCCAGTTCGGCTACGATCGCTTCGCCATCCACGGCACCGATATGGGCTCGGACGTGGCGGCTCAGCTCGACGTGCTGACCAACGGCCGGGCCATCGGCCTCCACTTGGGCACCGACCTCGACAGCGTCATCGCCGTCGCCTCGTTCATGGGCGGCGACCTCTCGCAGAACCCGGCCCTCACCGATGAGCAGAAAGAGCGGGCCGGAGCATTGCTGGCCAAGGTGGCCGATCGCAATGGCTATATCGCCATCCAGTCGACGCGGCCCAAGACGCTCGGCTATGCGCTGAACGACTCGCCTATCGGCCAGCTCGCCTGGATTGCCGAAAAGTTCGAGGCCTGGACCAGCCCGAACAAGGCAACGATCCAAGACGCCGTCGATATCGAGCAGTTCCTCACCAATATCAGCCTCTATTGGTACGGCGGTGGCGGTTCGGCCTCGGCCAACGCCTTGTGGGAAGCCTTCAAGGCCATGGGCTGGGCCCCGCCCAGCGCCACCCCGCGCGGCGTCGCGGTGTTCAACGCCAGCGATCTCGTCCGCCCGCTGTTCGACCCGCAGCAGCAGATCGGCCACTGGAGCGAGTTCAAGGCAGGCGGGCACTTCCCGGCGATGGAGGAGCCGGAACTGCTGGCGGGAGATCTGCAGAAATTCTTCCGTCCGCTGCGGTAGGCATTCTGCGGCTGCGGTGAACCACCGGACTGCTCCCCCTTGCGGGGAGGGGGTGGGGGTGGGGGTGGGGAGGGGCGCTCGGTGCTGACTGCACCACCCCCTCCCTCAATCCTTCCCCTCAAGGGGGAGGGAGGGTGTCGCCCGGTGAGGACCGAAACAAAAGGCCGGGCATTGCCCGGCCTTTCCATCGGCATGCTTCGGCTTAGTTGAACGCCACGGCCTTCGCCTGGCGCACACCCGGCAGCCCGGCGATTTCCTTGAGCTGTTCCGGCGTCACCTCGCCATCGATCGACAACAGCGCGATCGCGTCGCCACCCACCTCGGCGCGGCCGAGGTTGAAGTTGGCGATGTTGATGCCGAGGTTGCCGAGCAGCGTGCCGAGCCGGCCGATATGGCCCGGCCGGTCTTCATTGGTGACGTAGAGCATCGAGGGCGTCAGCTCGGCATCCATGTTGATGCCCTTTACCTGGATGATGCGCGATTTGCCGTTGGCGAAGATGGTGCCGGCGATGCCGCGTTCCTGCCGTTCGGTGATCACGGTGAGGCGGATATAGCCTTCATACGCCCCCTGCTGGTCGCGGGTTATGATCTCGACATTGATGCCGCGATCCTTGGCGATCTGCGGCGCTGAAACCATGTTCACTTCCGCCACCTGCGGCTTCAGCACGCCGTTGATCGCCGCTGCTGTCATCGGTTTGGTGTTGAGCGCCGCGACATTGCCTTCGTACTCGATGCGAATGCCCTTGATCGAGGTCTCGGTCAGCTGCCCGGCGAACGAGCCGAGCGCTTCGGCGAGTTTTACCCACGGCGTCAGGCGCGGCGCTTCCTCAGCCGAGATCGACGGGAAGTTCAGCGCATTGGTGATCTCGCCGGTGTTGAGGTAGGCCGAAATCTGTTCGGCCACCTGCAGCGCCACGTTCTCCTGCGCTTCGGTAGTCGAGGCGCCCAGGTGCGGCGTGGCAATGAAGTTGGCGAGTTCGAAAAGTGGGTTGTTCTGCGCCGGCTCCTCGACGAACACGTCGAACGCCGCGCCTGCCACCTTGCCCGACTTCAGCGCGTCGTAGAGCGCCGCTTCATCGACGAGGCCGCCACGGGCGCAGTTGATGATGCGCACACCGTCCTTCATCTTGGCGATGGCGTCGGCGTTGATGATGTTGCGCGTCGCATCGATCAGCGGCGTGTGCAGCGTGATGAAGTCGGCGCGCTTCAGCAGCTCGTCGAGCTCGACCTTCTCGACACCGATCGCCTGGGCGCGCTCCGGCGTCAGGAACGGATCGAACGCCACCACCTTCATCCTGAGCCCCTGCGCGCGGTCGGCAACGATCGAGCCGATATTGCCGGCGCCGATCAGGCCGAGGATCTTGTTGGTGACTTCGACGCCCATGAAGCGGTTCTTCTCCCACTTCGAGGCCTTGGTCGAGGCGTCCGCCTCGGGGATCTGGCGGGCCAGCGACAGCATCAGCGAGATGGCGTGCTCGGCGGTGGTGATCGAGTTGCCGAACGGGGTGTTCATCACGATGATGCCCGCCTTTGTGGCGGCCGGAATATCGACATTGTCGACGCCGATGCCGGCGCGGCCGATCACCTTCAAATTCTTGGCGGCGCTGAGGATCTTGTCGGTGACCTTGGTCGCCGAGCGGATCGCGAGGCCATCATACTGGCCGATCACCTCGAACAGCTTGTCCTTGTCCTTGCCGAGGTCCGGCAGGTAGTCGACGTCGATATTGTTGTCCTTGAAGATCTGGACCGCGGTCTTCGACAGCTTGTCCGAAACGAGAACCTTGGGCATGGGGATGCTCCGGTGGAATGGGATGTGAAGGGTATTGGGCAGTCGGCAATCGGCAGTCGGCAGTCGCGCTGCCCACACTTTCCGACTGCCGACTGCCGACTTACGACTGCCGTCTTAAGCCGCAGCCTGAGCCAGCGCGGCCTTCTCGGCAGCGAAGGCGTAGTCGAGCCACGGGGTCAGCGCGGCGAGGTTCGCCGTGTCGACCGTCGAGCCGGCCCAGATGCGAAGGCCCGTCGGGGCATCGCGATAGCCGCCGATGTCATAGGCGACGCCGGCCTTGTCGAGCCGCGAGACGATTGCCTTGGCGAAAGCCGCCTGCGCGTCGTCGGAAAGGGCGGTGATCGCGGGGTCCTTGATCACGAGGCAGATCGAGGTGTTCGACCGCTCGGCCTCGTTCTTGGCGAGGAACGCCGCCCAGTCGGATTTGGCAACCCAGTCGGCCAGCACCTTGGCGTTGGCATCGGCACGCGCCTGCATGCCCTTCAGGCCGCCGACGGTCTTGCCCCACTCCATCGCATCCACGGCGTCTTCGATGCACAGCATCGACACGGTGTTGATGGTGGCGCCCTCGAAGATATCGTTCATGAGCTTGCCGCCCTTGGTCATGCGGAACAGCTTGGGCAGCGGCCAGGCCGGCTTATAGGTCTCGAGCCGTTCGACGGCGCGCGGGCTGAGGATCAGCACGCCATGCGCCGCTTCACCGCCGAGCGCCTTCTGCCACGAGAAGGTCACCACATCGAGCTTCTTGAAATCGAGGTTCTGCGCAAACGCCGCCGAGGTGGCGTCGCAGATGGTGAGGCCCTTGCGATCGTCGGGAATCCAGTCGGCGTTCGGCACGCGGACGCCCGAAGTGGTGCCGTTCCAGGTGAACACCACGTCGTTGTCGAAGTTCACTTCTGCAAGGTTCGGCAGCTCGCCATACGGCGCCTTCAGCACGCGGACATGGTCGAGCTTCAGCTGCTTCTGGACGTCGGTGACCCAGCCCTCGCCGAACGATTCCCACGCCAGCATGTCGACGCCGCGGGCGCCGAGCATCGACCACAGCACCATCTCGACGGCGCCGGTATCGGAAGCGGGGACAATGCCGATCAGGTAGTCCGAGGGGACCTCGAGCAGTTCACGCGTCAGCGCGATCACCTTCTCGATGCGCTGCTTGGCCGGCTTGGCGCGATGCGAGCGGCCAACCAGCGCGTTGGCGAGCACATCCACCGTCCAACCAGGACGTTTGGCGCAGGGACCCGACGAAAAATTGGGGTTAGCCGGTTTCACTGCCGGCGCAGTCAGGGGCATATCAGCCATGGCGACCCTCCCAGGTCGAAAGCCTTGCGTTAGGGCAAGGTGTCCTGAGACGGGCAGATACTCCTCATCACCCGAGCGCGTCAAGCGTCCAAAAGGATAACCACAGCGCGTCAAGTGTCCAAACGTCGGAGGCGGCACCTCATCGCAACACCACTTGATAGATGCATGCGCACGCATATATATCCTGCAACAGTAGCCTCAGGAGGCACATCATGCAGTTCGGCATCTTCTCGGTCAGCGACGTCACCCGTAACCCGCTCACCGGCAACACCCCCAGCGAGGCTGAGCGGATCGACGCCATCGGCCGCATCGCGCAGCGCGCCGACGAGGTCGGGCTCGACGTCTTCGCCATTGGCGAGCATCACAACCCGCCCTTCTTCTCGTCTTCCCCGACAACGCTGCTCGCCCATATCGCGGCGCTGACGCAGCGCATCATCCTTTCGACCTCGGTGACACTGATCACCACCAACGACCCGGTGAAAATTGCCGAGGACTACGCCATGCTGCAGCACCTGGCGAAGGGCCGGGTAGATCTGATGCTGGGCCGCGGCAACACCGTGCCGGTCTACCCCTGGTTCGGCCAGGACATCCGCAACGGCGTGGCGCTGGCGCTCGAGAACTACAACCTCTTGCACCGGCTGTGGCGCGAAGATGTGGTCGATTGGCAGGGCAAGTTCCGGCAGCCGCTGCAGGGTTTTACCGCCATCCCGCGGCCGCTCGATGACGTGCCGCCCTTTGTCTGGCACGGCTCGATCCGTACCCCGGAGATCGCCGAGCAGGCGGCCTACTATGGCAACGGCTACTTCGCCAACAACGTGCTGGCCCCGAACTTCCATTTTCTGCCGCTGGTCAACTTCTACCGCGAGCGCTTCGAGCATTACGGCCACGGCACCAAGGAACAGGCCATTGTCGGGCTGGGCGGACACGCCTTCATCGCCAAAGACTCGCAGGACGCCTACGCGCGCTTCCGGCCGTTCTTCGAAGGCAACCCGATCTATGGCTCGAGCTACAGCCTCGAGGACTACGCCAAAAACACCCCGCTGAGCGTCGGCAGCCCGCAGGAGATCATCGACAAGACGCTGGGCTTCCGTGAGGCATTCGGGGATTACCAGCGCCAGCTCTGGGTGGTCGACGCCATGGGCCTGCCGCTCGAGGTGGCGTTGGAGCAGGTCGAGCTGCTCGGTACCGAGGTGGTGCCGGTGCTGCGCCGGGAGATGGCTTCGCGCCGCGCCCCCGGCGCAGCCGCCGCTCCGACCCATGCCGGGTTGGTCGCTGCCAGGTATGGCGACGCCCCGCCACGGCAGCCGACACCGAACCCCAACCGCGGCGACAATCTCACCGGCGCCCGTCCCTATCAGGATACGGACCCGGCCGTCGCCGCCAAGCTCCCGCTGGTGGGCTGAGCCATGGCCAGCGATACCGGATTGGCAAATGCGGCCTGGGAGGCGCTGTTCCGCGCCCAGATGACCATCGCCGCCGAACTGCACGCCGGCGATGCCTGGGGCGATCTGGTGCCCACCGATTACGGTGTGCTCTACGCCCTCTCGACCGCGAAAACCGGCTTGCGGATGTCCGAGCTCGGCAAGGACATTCTGATCAGCCAGGCCGGCCTGTCGCGCGCGGTGGCACGGCTCGAAGCCCGTGGCCTGATCGATCGCCGGCCTGATCCGGAGGATGCGCGCGCCAGCATCCTCAACCTGTCCAAGGCCGGCGCGCACCTGCAGAAGCGCGTCGGCGCCAGGCACGGCCGCCATGTTGCCGAGGCGATGACCTGCCGCCTCAGCGACGCCGAACTCACGCAACTGCGCGACCTGTGCGAGCTGCTGCTCGCCGGCTCGCCGTCACCCTCGGAGGTCTAGTTGACCAAGCCGTTCCACCACCCCGACCAGCCCGTGCGGCTGATCGTCATCAATGCCGGGGTCAGTGATCCCTCCTCGACTCGCATGCTGGCCGACCGCATTGCCCAGAAAAGCCTCGACCGCCTGTCCGCAGCGGGGCACGCCACCTCGCTCAGCATCATCGACCTGGCGCCGCTGGCCGTCGACATCGCCAAGGCTATCGTCGCCGGCTTTGTCGGCGAGAAAGTCCAGGCCGCCATCGACACTCTCGCCGGTGCCGATGCGATCATTGCCGCAACGCCCGTCTACAAGGCCGGGGTGAGTGGGTTGTTCAAGTCCTTCATCGACCTCGTCGACAACGACCTGCTGATCGCCAAGCCGATAATCCTCGCGGCGACGGCCGGCACCGCCCGCCACGCCATGGTGCCCGATGACCAGTTGCGCCCACTGTTTGCCTTCTTCAGGGCCGTCCCCGTCCCCACCTCGATCTTTGCAGCACCCGAGGATTGGGGCGCGCCGGAGCTGGGTACCCGCATCGATCGAGCGGCGACCGAACTCACCCAGTTCGTCGCCTCCGGGGTCGGCCGCGCCATCGTCAACGCCGCCTGGGATGGCTACCAGCACCAGTTCGCCGGCAACGCCACGGCAGCCGAGCGATCGGCGGCCGACGTGAATTTCGATACCGATCTGATGCGGCTTGCGGCCGGCGGATCATCGGTCGGCTCGTAATCCGCGCCGACGATCAGGGCGACGTGCCCCGCGAGCGCTGCACCCAGGCGATGGCGAGCCCGCGGGCCTGCTCGATTTCGGCCGGACTCATCCGCGCGGTCAGGGTGTCGAGATCCTTCACCGCGATCGGCAGGCCATACTGGGCTGCAAGGCTGGTCCACATATAGGCCATGACATCGTCCTGGGCGACGCCGTAGCCGTTGCGATACATCGCGCCCAACCCATACTGTCCGTAGACATCACCCTGGTTGGCGGCGAGCCCGTACCAGAACACCGCCTGCTGATCGTCCTGCGGCAGGCCCTGGCCGTGATCGTAGAGCATGGCGAGGTTGGCCTGCGCCGCCGCATAACCCTGGTCGGCGGCGAGCTTGAACCACTTGGCCGCCTCGACATCGTTGGGCGCGACGCCACGCCCGGTGTGGTAGGAGATGCCGACATTGAACTGCGCCGGGGCATAGCCCTGCCCCGCGGCCAGCGCGAACAGCCGCACCGCCTCGACCTCGTCGCGTTCCACCCCGTGGCCCTCGAAATACATGCTACCGAGGTTGAACTGGGCGGCGGCGTAACCTTGGTCGGCGGCCTGACGCACCCAGTTTTGCGCCTCGGCAAAGTCCTGCGCGACGCCAGCACCGCGCAGATAGAGCAGCCCGAGGCCAAGCTGGGCGTAGGCATCGCCCTGTTCGGCGGCGAGCCGAAACCATCTGGCCGCTTCGGCCTGGTCCTGCGGCACGCCCTCGGCGCCATCCTTGAGAATGCTCCCGAGGTTGTAGCGGGCGTCGGCACGGCCCTGTTCTGCCGCAAGGCGGTACCACTTGACCGCTTCAGCCGGGTTTCTCGCCACCCCGAGGCCGGCATCATGGACATAGCCGAGGTTGTACTGCGCCTCCGCATCCCCCTTGGACGCAGCAAGCCCGAGCCAGCGCACGGCTTCGGCCGCATTCTGGGTCGCCCCCTTCCCCGTGGCGTACATGAAGCCGACCATGGTCTGCGCCCGCACGCTGCCCGCGGCCGCGGCGGGCTGCAGTTCGCGCATCGCGGTTTCGAACTCGCCCCGCTGATAGGCAAGCATCCCCTCGGCCTCACCGGCGACCGCCCCACCGGCAAGGAGGCTGACGATGACCACAGCTCCGGCGAAGCGCCTGATGCGGGACATGGCTCTGCGTCAGTCGCGCGGACTGAACGTCGTGGCGGGCTTGTCGCGCTCGAGCACGTAAAAGCCGCCCGCCGCGAGGTCGGGCCATTCGCTGCGCGTTCCATCCGGCCAGACCACGGCAACGCTGGTCGTGGGCTCGTCGCCGAGGCCAAAATGCACCCAGCCGAGCTGACCGCCGGCATGCCCGCCGCCCACCGTCAGTTCACGGCGCATCGTGACATCGCCGCGTTTCACCTCGATCCAGCTGCCGATCGCATCCTCGTTGGGCGCGGCTTGCCGGAGTTCGATTTCGATCCAGTTGCCGACACCCTCGGTGCCGCTATTGCGCCAAACCTGCGCACCGGCACGGCGGTTGACCACCGCGAGGTCGAGCAGCCCATCCATGTTGAAATCGACCAGAGCCGCCCCACGGGCATTGCCGTTATTGGCGATGCCCGCCTTGTCGCCCGTTTCCACGAACTTGCCATCGGCGCCCTGCAGCAACAGGTTGTCGGGATCGTGCATGGCGAAATCCGGCATCTGGTCGACATTGCCCTTGGCGACGAATAGATCGACCAGCCCGTCATTGTTGACGTCGTCGAACTGCGCATGCCAGGCCGTGCTCGGCCTGAGGTCATCGCCGGTATAGGGCCGGTGTGCCGTCACGCCCCGGGCGTAGGCGACATCCTTGTAGTCTGCCTTCGGCCCCGGCGTGCTCAGCGTCTGCAGCTTGTTGTCGGCCATGCTGGTGAGAAAATACTCGGGATATCCGTCACCATCGAGATCGTAGCTGGCAATCCCCATGCCCCAGATGCGCAGCACCTTCCAGCCATCGGCCGGGGTCAGGAGGTTGGGCTCGGCGCCGGGGAGAATCCGCCACATCTGTTCCTGGCCACCCTCGTAATACTCGCGATCATTGGAGACGCGCAGGCTTGGCGTCCCCGACTTGTCCCAATCGGTGAACAGCATCGACAGCGCGCAAAAGCTCGGCTTCAGCGGCAATGGCGACGCGAACTTTTGGGTTGCGCCAGGCCGGTGCAGCCAGTTGTCGGTGCATGAGCCCCAGGGCGAAATATCCTCGTTGCGATCGATATAGTTGCCCACCGCAATGGTCGGCCAGTTCGAGCCGCGCTCGAAGGTCAGCGCCGCCGCTGCTGTCCAGCCGTCGCCGCCGTCAAAGCCCCAGGCCTCGTTGGCATGCTCGAACCGGCAGGCCCCCAGCCCGCGCATCACCACGTTCTCGCCGACCCGCAGTACCAGCAGGTCGGTAATGCCGTCGCTGTCGATATCGGCCGGATAGAGACCGCTGACACTGTCGAGCTCGAGCCCGCTCTCTTGCGGCACAAAGCTCAGGCTGCCGCCTCGCTTGCTGGTGTTGACGTAGAGCTGTGCCTTCGACTCTCCACCCGGCAAGACGATATCGGCATAGCTGTCGCCGTTGCAGTCGAAGGCCGCGACGCCGCCGCCGACGATGTAAAACCAGTCGCCGTCATAGCTGGTGGTGATCCCCGAGGTGGCGGTCTCATCGACGAACGCCGGCACTGCTGGGGTCTGCGCCAACCCGGGTTGAGCGAGGAGGGAGCCGACGAGCAGCAGGGCGCCGGCAAAACTGTGTGTGCGCATGGCCTTACTTCCTCGTCTTCAGCGCGATGGCGTAGGCGGCGATGCAGTGGCCCTGCACCAGCCCGTCTCTGATGGCCGAGCGGAAGTGAATCCCGCCATAGAGGCGGGAGATCCCCGCCTCCTCGGCCGCCTCGTGGAAGCTCGTATAGTGGCGCGGGTTCCGCCCGTCAGGCGAGCCGGTCTTGTCCTCGAAGGCATAGTTCTCGCCGAAGAACGCCGTCATCACCGCATCCATGGCGCCCGACACCGTGCTGTGCCCGCTGGGATACTCGGGGAATGGCGGGGTGTTGAGGATCGGCTCCCATTTTGGGTCGATCACCTTCTTTATGTAGGTGATCGGCCGCACCAGGTTGAAGGCATATTTCGCGTGCCAGCAGCCGACAAAGGCATCCGACATGGCGATGCCCATGCGGGCCAAGAGGTCGACATTTTCTGCGAGCGGCAGATCGGCTCGCTCGGCCACCTGCAGCGCGATCGACACCCAGTGGCCCGGCGGGGTCATCGACAGCATCGGGTCATCCGACCAGAACCGGGCGATCGCCGCCTGTTCCGGCGTGGCGTTCTTGACCGTCTCGTAGACCTCGTTGGCCTCCTTGTAGAAATCCGAGGCGGGATCGATGCTGTAGGCGGGGCTGCCTGGTGTCGGGCAGGCCGCGCCATCGGGCGTGGCAAAGGTCCGGTTGTTGCCCCATTCGGGCAGCAGCGGCAGCTGTTGCTGGCGGATCAGGTTGGTGGGAACCCATTTGTCGTCACCCTTGGGCAACTCATGCTCATAGGGAAAGCCCATGTTCAGTACGGTGGCGCCGCCGTCGCCCTGCGACCAGGCAAAGATCGCCGCCGCCATCGCCTTGCCGAAGGCTTCGCTGCGCGCAACCACGTCATCGGGCACCCCCTCGACCGCCAGCGCCCGCCATTTGCTCTGCGCCCGGTTGATCGAGCGCTGCCCGGTGGGCCCGGTATTGCCGAAATAGAACACGATGGCGTCCGACATCGCGGCGCTGATTACCACCGTCTCGTCGTAGGTCGCACCGGCCTCCCGCTGCGGGACCTGCTCGAGCTCATGCAGTTGCCCGACCAGTGAATTGAGCTTGTCCGAGCCGCCAGCGGCGGCCTCGAAGGCAGTGATCCCCAGATAGGCAAACGAGCGGCTGGCGACCGGCGGCGAATAGGTCGCCGTGTGCCGCACCAGTTCGTTCATCAGAGTGTACCAGTCCCTGAGGATGGCACCCGGCTCTGGGCGCTCCGCGGCGAGCGCCCCAAGGCTCGTCACACACCACAACAGCACCGCCACGCAGAGCGCGGCCAGCCGATGAACTCCCATCAATCTCCCCCAAAGTTCCGGGCCGGCTTAGTCCCCCGCCGATCCGTCCTCCTGTCCGTTCTACTTCAACCGGCAAATGCCCATCGGGTCAATGGCTTCGCCGAAAGTCTGGATTGACGGAAAGTTGCATAAATATCCGCGACCACCGGGATGCGGATTGACTTGCCAGTGAGGCTGATGCAGCGTTCGTGTGCGTACCTCACAGGCAAATCGACACAAAAAGCTGCGGAACGACGGCGTGGTTTGTCTGGTCAGTGGACGCGAAATGCGCCGCAGGTTCCGCACAGAGTCTGGGAGGGCTCTGCCATGAAGTTCAAGATCCTAACGCTGCTTGCCGGTGCTGTGCTGATCAGCGCCAGTTCAACCGCCGTCATGGCTGCGGGCAAGACCATTGCCGTATCGTGGAAGACCTTCCAGGAAGAGCGCTGGAAGACTGACGAGGCAGCAATCAAGAAGGTGGTCGAGGCTGCCGGAGATACTTACCTGTCGACCGATGCGCAGGGCTCGGCGCAGAAGCAGGCCGCCGACATCGAAAGCCTGATCTCGCAGAAGCCCGACGTGATCCTCGTAGTCGCCTACGATTCCGACGCCATCCTGCCCTCGATCCAGAAGATCAGCGACGCCGGCATCAAGTCGATCGCCTATGACGTGCAGTTCGAAGATCCCAACGCGCTCTACATCACCTTCGACAATGTCGGCGTCGGCCGCATCATGGCGCAGGAAACCCTGAAGGTGAAACCTGAAGGCCGCTACGCCTTCATCAAGGGCGACAAGGGCGATCCGAACGCCACCTTCCTGTTCCAGGGGATGCAGGAAGTGCTCAAGGACGCCTTGGCCAGCGGCAAGGTGACCAATGTCTGCGAGACCTTCACCGATGGCTGGAAGCCGGACAATGCCCAGAAAAACATGGAGCAATGCCTGACCTCCACCAATAACGGCGTCGATGCGGTGCTCTCGGAGAACGACGGCATGGCTTCCGGCGTCGTCGCTGCCCTCGAGGCGCAGGGCATGGCTGGCTCGGTTCCGGTCACCGGTCAGGACGGCGACCTCGCCGCCATCAACCGCGTGGCGCTGGGCACCCAGTTGGTCTCGATCTGGAAGAACTCGATCGACCTCGGCACCACCGCCGCCAACGCGGCAATCGCGCTGGCCGACGGCACCGATGCAACGGCCATCCCGGGTGTTGCCAAGTTCAACGGTGGCAAGAACGGCGTCGAGATGAATGCCATCCTCCTGGCGCCGACCCCGATCACCAAGGACAACATCCAGGTGGCGATCGATGCCGGCCACATCACCAAGGAACAGGCCTGCGCCGGCGTAGCCGCCGGTACGGTCCCGGCTTGCAGCTGATCGGTCCGGTCTGACCTGAAGCGTGCTGGCCGCGTCGCCTGATCGGCGACGCGGCCTTTTAGTTCGGCGCCGGTCGAGCGTCGACACCGGGCGGGGCCAGGCCCCGCTGGATGACGGCCACAACAATCGGCCTGGGGATGGGGCATGACTGAGCAATCCAATAGCAGTGGCCCCGCGGCCAGCAACGAGGGCCTGCTGACACGCCTGATCCGCGCCGCCGAGATCGATACCCGCATGCTCGGCATGCTGGCCGCCATGCTGGTGATCTGGGTCGGTTTCGATGTGATCAGCTCGATCCTCCGCCCTGGCGGCGGCGGCCTGTTCGGCGGCTCCTTCCTTACCTCGCGCAACCTCTGGATCCTGCTGGTACAGACCTCGGTGATCGCGGTGATGACCACCGGCATGGTGCTGGTCATCGTGCTGCGCCAGATCGACCTGTCGGTCGGCTCGATGCTGAGCGTCGTCGCGGTGGCCACCGGGGTGCTGCAGGTGTTCGAACTGGGGCCGATGCTGGGCGTCGGGCACCCGGCCATCTGGATCGTTGCGGTGGTGTTCGCCATCGTCCTCGGCGCCGCCATCGGCGCTTTCAACGGCGTGCTGATCGCCTATGGGCAGATCCCGAGCTTCATCGTGACGCTGGGCGGTCTCATCGCCTTCAGCGGCGCCGCTTTCCTCATCGCCAGCGGCGTCACCGTGGCGCCGATGGACAAGACCTTCAAACTGATCGGCGGCAACGGTCCGGCGGCCTCGATCGGCCCGCTGTGGAGCTGGGCGCTGGCCGCCGTCGCCTGCGTCGCCATTGGCGTGGCGATCGTCGCCGGCCGGCGCCGCCGCCTGAAGTTCAGCTTCAAGGCAAAGCCCGTGTGGGCCGAAATCCTGAGCGTCGTGGTCGGTTGCGCCGCCGTGCTCGGCACCACCGCCGTGGTCAACTCCTACCTCTACCCACCGCGTGTCGCCGAGCGCTTCGCGCTCGACAACAACATTCCCATTCCCCCCGGTGTCGAGGACAAGACCGGGCTGGCCATCTGCCGGGCCGCCGACAAGGTCGTCTCCTGCCTCGATGGGCTGACCTTCCAGACCGGCTACCCGATCCCGGTGCTGATCATGCTGGCGGTCGGGCTGGTGATGACCTTCGTCGCCCGCCGCACCCGCTTCGGCCGCTACATCTTCGCCACCGGCGGCAATCCGGAAGCAGCCGAACTCGCCGGCGTCAACACCAAGCGACTTACCGTCATGGTGTTCACCCTGATGGGCGCGCTGGTCGGTGTTTCCGCCATCATCGCCTCGGCCCGCCTCGATGCCGCAACCACGGCGCTCGGCACCCTCAACGAGCTCTACGTGATCGCCGCGGCGGTGATCGGCGGCACCTCGCTGGCCGGCGGCATCGGCACCATCTATGGCGCGATCCTCGGCGCGCTGCTGATGCAATCGCTGCAGTCGGGCATGGCGCTGCTCAATGTCGATTCCGCCTATACCAACATCGTGGTCGGCATCGTGCTGGTGCTCGCCGTGTTCGTCGACCAGGTCTATCGTCGACGTGTGAAATGAGGAGGCAGCAATGACCACCGAAGCCGGTTCTGCCGACGCCGCAGCAGCGAGCGCTCCGCTGGTCGAGATGCAGGATATCTCGATCGCCTTCGGCGGCATCAGGGCCGTCGACCACGCCAGCATCGACCTCTATCCGGGCGAGGTGGTGGGGCTGCTCGGTCACAACGGCGCCGGCAAGTCGACGCTGATCAAGGTGTTGTCGGGGGCCTACAAGCGCGACTCGGGCAGCATCCGCATCGACGGCAGGGACGCCGATATCTCCAACCCGCGCGATGCCAAGGCCTTGGGCATCGAGACGATCTACCAGACCCTGGCGCTGGCCGATAATGTCGATGCGACGGCAAACCTCTATCTGGGGCGCGAGTTGCGCACCCGCTGGGGCACGCTCGACGACATCGCCATGGAAGCCGAGTGCCGCAAGGTGATGGGCCGGCTGAACCCCAATTTCCGCCGCTTCAAGGAGCCGGTGAAATCGCTCTCCGGCGGCCAGCGGCAGTCGGTCGCCATTGCCCGGGCCATCCATTTCAATGCCCGCATCCTGATTATGGACGAACCCACTGCGGCACTCGGGCCGCAGGAAACCGCGCAGGTGGGCGAGCTGATCAAGCAGCTCAAGGCCCAGGGCATCGGCATCTTCCTGATCAGCCACGACATCCATGATGTGTTCGACCTCGCCGACCGGGTGACGGTGATGAAGAACGGTCGCGTCGTCGGTACGGCACGTGTCGGGGACGTCACCAAGGACGAAGTGCTGGGTATGATCATCCTCGGCAAGTGCCCGCCCGGCGCAATCCCCGGGCCGGGGGCCATCAAGGACTCTTAGCCAGGGCAGACGTCGCGCGTCGCACTTCGGCAGACTGGACGGTAGGCATCCCGCACCCAATCAATTATCTACAAAACCATGACCACAGCCAAAGACGATCCCGTTTCCGTCCGTATCAGCCGCGCGCTGGCCGAGCGGATCATCGCCGGCGACCTCCAGCCTGGCGCCCGTCTGCGCCAGGACCATATCGCCGAGGAGTTCAACGCCAGCCACGTGCCGGTGCGCGAGGCGTTCCGGCTGCTCGAGGCGCAGGGGCTGGCGGTGAGCGAACCGCGCCGCGGCGTGCGGGTCGCCGGCTTCAGCCTCGATGAAGTGCGCGAAGTGGCCGAGATGCGCGCCGCGCTCGAGGTGCTGGCGCTGCGCCAGGCCGGCCCGCACCTCACCAAGGCCCTGCTCGACGAAGCGGAGGCAATCAGCAAGGCAGGCGACAAAGCCAGCGACGTACAGGCCTGGGAGGAGGCGAACCGGGCCTTTCACCGGCTGATCATCACCCCCTGCGGTATGCCGCGCCTGCTCAAGACCATCGATGACCTGCACAGCGCCAGCGCCCGCTTTCTGTTCTCGGGCTGGCGCGCCGAATGGGAAGCGCCGACCGATCGCGACCACATGGCGATCCTCGCGGCGCTGCGCGACGGCGAGATCGAAGCGGCGGCGGCGGTACTGGCGCGCCACATCCGATGGAGTGGTCAGGAGCCCCGGAAAACGGCGTCGCGCAAGGCTTCCGTGATGGCTCGACTTTAGCCCTCTTGCAATTCCCGCGCGGCTATGGACTCCTTTAGCGATAGATAGTCAGAATTATCTATAATTCTCCAAGGAGCCCCTCGTGTCCAATACCGTCGCCCTGACGCCTGCCTTCAGCCCGCTCGATCTCCAACGTCGCCCGCTTGCCTGGCAGATCGGCGCCGTCGTCCTCGGCACCCTGTTTCTGACGCTCTCGTCCTACGTCGAAGTGCCGATGGTGCCGGTGCCGGTGACCATGCAGACCCTTGCAGTGACGTTGGTTGGCGCGCTCTATGGCTGGCGGCTCGGCGCCATCACCATCATCGCCTGGCTTGCTGAAGCCGCGGTCGGGCTGCCTGTGCTGTCGGGCGGCGCGGCCGGCGCGCATCACTTCGTCGGCCCGACGGCCGGCTACCTTTTCGCCTTCCCGGTGGTGGGAGCCGTCGTCGGTTGGCTGGCCGAACGCGGCTGGAACGGACGCCGGCCGGTGCTGGCCTTCGTCGGCATGCTGCTGGGCAACGCGCTCTGCCTGGCGCTCGGCGGCGCCTGGCTCGCCACCTTGTTCGGCGCAGAAGTTGCCTGGACCAGCGGTGTCGCCCCGTTCCTCATCGGCGGCGTGCTGAAATCGGTGCTCGGCGCCGCGCTGCTGGCGCTGCTCGCGCGCGGCAAGACCCGTACCATCTGATGACCATCAGGCTGCGTCCGCATCACCTGCTCTGCCTCCTGACCTATGTGGGCAAGGGCTACAGCGCAGCCTTCACTGCCAACTACGACGCCATCGCCGCCCGCATCGGCGATGGCGAAGCGGTGTTGATCGTGGCGGGGCCGGACGACATCTGCGCCCCGCTGCTGATTGAAGCCGAGCCACATTGCCATCGCGACAGCGTCATCGAACGCGACCGCCTGGCGCTGCGCGACCTCAGCGAACTGCTGCAGACGCCACTGGCGATTGGCGAGCTGGTCATGCTCGGGCCGGCACTGCTCGAGCAGATGCGCGAGGCGTTTGCCACCGGGCGGACCCGCGCGGCATGTGCCGGGTGCGAGTGGCACGGGTTGTGTACCAGCATCTCGGCCGGTGGGTATGCGGGGGTCGTGATCCCATCAGCGTAGACCAAGAGCGCTTCACCTGGGGGTTGAGCTTGCAGACCCCACCTCGTAGGGGAGCCGGCTAGCCCCCTAACGCCCAACCAGCACGAACACGTTCTTGTCAGGAGCTTCCATCACCGCGACGTGGCCGGACTCGGTAGCGAACGGGGTGCGTATCCACTCGACCGCAGTGTTGGCGCTGAGCGCTGCATGAGTCGCGCGGACGTCATCGACGTGGATCTCCACTTCGGTGAAGTTCACCTCGGCATTGTCGCTGAGCACCAGCTCCGAGCTGTCCGCCCGCGGGAACTTCAGCCCGACCAGGCTGGAGGCCACCCCTGAACCTGAGACCCGCTCGATGCGCCAGGCCTCGACCAGCCCGAGACCGGTGTAGAAGGCCAGCGAGGCGGCGATATCGGCTGTGTAAAGGCAGACGCATTCGAGCTTCTGAAACATGTGATCTCTCCCTGACACGCGTTGGTGTCAGGCTTCGCATGAGAACACAAGCAGAACATCGTCACCTCGCCGTCCACCCCCCATCGATGGCGATCGTCGTCCCCGTGATCGACCGCGCCGCATCGCTCGCCAGGTACGACGCAAGCCCAGCAACCTCCTCCGCCTCGACAAACCGCCGGGTCGGCTGCGAGGCCAGCATGATGTCGCGGATCACCGCCTCACGGCTGAGACCATGCACCTGCATCTGGTCGTCGATCTGCTTTTCGACCAGCGGCGTGCGCACATAACCGGGGCAGATGGCGTTGGCGGTGACGCCGGCTTCGGCAACTTCCAGCGCCACGCTCTTGGTGAGCCCCACAAGACCGTGCTTCGCCGCGACATAGGCGGATTTGAACGGCGAAGCGACCAGTCCATGCGCCGAGGCGATGTTGATGATGCGGCCCCAGCCACGCTCCACCATGCCGGGCACCGCCGCCTTGATGCATTCGAACGAAGCATCGAGACTGAGGCCGCGCACCAGGTCCCAGTCGGCGCGGGCGAACTCGGCGACCGGCGCCACCTTCTGTGCGCCGGCATTGTTGACCAGCACATCGAGCCGGCCGTAGTGGGCGATGACCTCGGCCACCAGTTGTTCCCCGGCGCCCGCCTGCGTCAGGTCAGCGCGAAAATAGTCGTCGGCGCTGCGCTCGACGATGTCGTGCTGCGCGACGCGAAAGCCGTCGGCACTGAGCCGCGCCGCGATGGCCGAGCCGATGCCGCCCAACGCCCCGGTCACCAGTGCCGTCTTCTGCTCCGCCATCCCCTTCTGCATCACCCTTCCCTTTCGTTGAACCACGCCATCAGCTCGGCGCCGTTGCGCACCCCGATGGTCTTCATCAGCCGGGCGCGATGCGCCTCGACGGTGCGTCGCGACAGCTTCAGCTCCATGGCGACCTCGCCGCTGGTAAGACCCTGCGCCACCAGCATCAGGATCTGGCGCTGCCGGCCGGTGAGCACATGCTCGGTCGGCAGGATGCCGCGCTGCATCGGCTCGAAGCAGTAGATCGCCTCGGCGAACGGATCATCCGGTGTGTTGGAGCGACCGTGCACGCGGCACCACAAGGTACTGCCGTCCTTGCGCCGCATCACCCGCTCATCGAAATAGATGGCCCCGGCACCGAGTGGACCGCGCCACAACTCACCCACCCGCACGAAATCGCCGACATCCTGGTAGAGCTGCCGGAAACTCGCGCCCAGCATTTCGGCGCGCTCGTAACCGAACAGCGCGGCGAACGGCGCATTGCAGTCCCTGATGATGCGGTGGGCGGCAAACACGATGGGCACCGGGATATCGGCGAGTGAATAGCCGAAACCTGCCGCACCGGGGTCGGCCTTGCCAAGACTGGGGGGGAGGAGATGCATAGCGTAGAAATACGACTCCTTGTCGAGACGGCACAAGCTTTAGCGTCGCTGCAAAACGGGAGGCTGAAATTCTCTGGCAAATGGAGCCGGCGCGCCGGCGCATGACCCTGCTGTGGCAGTTCGCCGAGGCAACCCGGGCCAGCCACGGCTGCGCGCCCGACGACTATCTGGGCCTCCATCACTGGTCGGTCACCGAGCGCGGCGCCTTCTGGAGCGCGGTGTGGGACTTCTGCGGCGTAATCGGCGACAAAGGCGAGCGGCTCGTGGCGGATGGCGAGCTGATGCCCGGCGCGCGCTTCCTGCCCGATGCGACGCTGAACTTCGCCGAGAACCTGCTGCGGCGCGACGGGCCGGCTGACGCCATCGTCTTCCGCGACGAGCACGGCGCGCGACGGCGCTGGAGCTGGGATGAACTCCGCCACACGGTGTCGCGGCTGCAGCAGGCGCTGCTCGGGCTCGGCATCGGCACCGGCGACCGCGTCGCCGGCATGCTGCCCAACATGCCCGAGACGGTGGCGATGATGCTGGCGACCGCCTCGATCGGCGCCGTCTGGTCGTCGTGCTCACCGGATTTCGGGGCACGCGGCGTGCTCGACCGCTTCAGCCAGATCACGCCGAAGCTGTTCGTGACGGTGGACGGCTACCATTACAACGGCAAGGTGATCGACATCGGCGCAACCATTGCCGAGGTGGCGGCAGCGCTGAGGCCGGCGCAGACCGTGGTGATCGATGTGCTCGGCCAAGCCACCGCGACCGCTGCACGCATCGACGGCGCGGTGACCCTCGAGACGCTCCTCGCCCCCTACTCCGCCGCCTCGGTGCGTTTTGCGCGGCTGCCGTTCAGCCACCCGCTGTTCATCCTGTTCTCGTCCGGCACCACCGGCAAACCCAAATGCATCGTCCACTCCGCCGGCGGCACGCTGCTGCAGCATTTGAAGGAGCACCGGCTGCATTGCGATGTGCGCGAGGGCGATCGGGTGTTCTACTTCACCACCTGCGGCTGGATGATGTGGAACTGGCTGGCCTCGGCGCTGGGCTGCGGCGCGACGCTCTGCCTCTACGATGGCTCGCCGCTCTATCCCGAGCCGACCCAGCTGTTCGACTACGCGGCGGAGGAGCGCTTCACCCTGTTCGGCACCTCGGCGCGCTTTCTCGACTCGGTGCGCAAGCTCGAACTGAAGCCGATCGAGACACACGACCTCGCCTCGGTACGCGCCATCCTCTCCACCGGCTCGCCCTTGGCCGCCGACTGCTTCGACTACGTCTATGCCAACGTGAAATCCGACGTACACCTCGCCTCGATTTCGGGGGGCACCGACATCGTTTCGAGTTTCGTGCTCGGCGTGCCGACGCTGCCGGTGTGGCGCGGCGAGATCCAGGCGCCGGGCCTTGGGATGGCGGTCGACGTGTTCGATGAGGATGGGCGATCGTTGCCCGAGGGGAAAGGCGAACTGGTGTGCCGCGCGCCGTTTCCGTCCATGCCACTCGGCTTCTGGGACGATCCGGATGGCGCGCGCTATCGCGCCGCCTATTTCTCGCGCTTTGCCGGCGTCTGGGCCCACGGCGACTACGCCGAGCGGACAGCGCATCGGGGTATCATGATCCACGGCCGCTCGGACGCGACGCTCAATCCAGGCGGGGTGCGTATCGGCACCGCCGAAATCTATGCGGTGGTAGAGGAACTGCCCGAGATCGACAGTGCCCTCTGCATCGGCCAGGAGTGGGATCACGACACCCGCGTGGTGCTGTTCGTCAAGCTGGTGCCGGGCGCCATCCTGGACGAGACCCTCACGCTCCGCATCCGCAACAGCATCCGCAGCGGCGCCAGTCCGCGCCATGTGCCGGCGCGGGTGATCGCGGTGGCGGATCTGCCGCGCACCCGCTCGGGCAAGCTGACCGAACTGGCAGTGCGCGACGTGGTGCATGGCCGGCCGGTGCGCAATATCGAGGGCCTCGCCAACCCCGAAGCACTGAAACTGTTCCAGAACCTCCCGGAGCTCACGCGATGACCAGCCCCGTTCACATCGTCGCCGCCCGCCGCACCCCGATCGGTCGCTTCATCGGCGCTTTCGCCGAAACCAGCTCAACCGAACTGGGCGCCGTTGCGGTGCGGCAGGTGCTCACCGACAGCGGCGTCGACCCCGCCATGATCGACGAAGCGATCATCGGCCAGGTGCTGACGGCGGGCGCCGGCATGAACCCGGCGCGGCAGGCCGCGCTAGGTGGCGGCCTGCCGATCGGTGTGCCCGCCTTTACCGTCAACAAGGTCTGCGGCTCCGGCCTGAAGGCAATCCACCTCGGCGCCCAGGCGATCGGCGCCGGCGATGCCGAGCTGATCGTCGCCGGCGGGCAGGAAAGCATGACGCAGGCGCCGCATTTGCTGGCCGGACGGCGTGGCAGCAAGCTCGGCGATATCACCGCCATCGACAGCATCATGATCGATGGCCTGGTCGACGCCTTCAACCACGTCGCCATGGGCATCACCGCCGAAGGGCTGGCCAAGAAATTCGGCATCAGCCGCGAGGCCCAGGACAGCTTCGCCCTGGCTTCGCACCAGAAGGCGGTGGCCGCCGCGGCGGCCGGCCGCTTCACAGGTGAAATCGCGCCGACGGCCGTCACCGAGCGCCGTGAAACACGGCTTGTCGCCGTCGATGAACAGCCCCGAGCCGACAGCACCCTTGCCGCACTCGCCAAGCTGAAGCCGGCTTTCGATCCGGCAGGCACCGTGACGGCCGGCAATGCCGCCAGTCTCAACGACGGCGCGGCGGCCGTGCTGCTCGCCTCCGAGGCGAAAGCCAGCCAGTTGGGGCTGACCTCGTTCGGCCGCATCGTGGCCTGCGCTTCGGCGGCGCTCGAGCCGATGGAGATGGGGCTGGGCGCCGCGACGGCGGCGCAGCGCGCACTGGACAAGGCCGGCTGGCGGTCGGCCGATCTCGACCTGATCGAGCTCAACGAAGCCTTCGCTGCCCAGGCACTTGCCGTGATCAAGGCGATGGACTGGGAACTCGAGCGGATCAACGTCAATGGCGGCGCCATCGCGCTTGGCCATCCGATCGGCGCTTCCGGCTGTCGTGTGGTGGTGACACTGCTCCACGAAATGCAGCGGCGCGACGTCCGGCGTGGCCTCGCAACGCTCTGCATCGGCGGCGGCCAGGGCGTTGCGATCTGCATCGAACGCTGAGCGCGCTGCCTGATATTCCGCTGACACGGCGCATAACGCCCGCGTCACGAACCCCGGCCTATTCTAGGTAACGCATAGGAAATTCGGGTCCTGTGTCCTACTGCTCCCTCCCCCACCAAGCGGAGGGGGCAGTTTTTAGCCGCCAGCGGATTTCGCGTAGGCGAATCCACATAACGAAAAACCGGCACACGCAGCGCCGGTTTTGGGATAGCTTACGCCGGTGATGTCAGGAAACGATCTTGGCGCGCCCGCGGGCGGTTGTCGATTTGGGCTTGCGACCAAGACCAATGGTTTTGGCGAGGCGCGAGCGCGCTTCCGAGTAGGTCGGCGCCACCATCGGATAATCCACCGGCAGGCCCCATTTCGCCCGGTATTCTTCCGGCGACATGTCGTATTCCGTCCTCAGGTGCCGCTTCAGCGACTTGAACTTCTTGCCGTCTTCCAGGCAGATCAAGTACTCCGGTGTAATCGATTTCTTCACCGGAACTGCGGGCCTCAGCTCCACAACTGCTTCCGGTTCGGGCGCACCGCCGAGACCACTCAGCGTTGCATGCACGGTAGCAATCAACTTCGGAATGTCGCTGGCGCTCAGTGCGTTGTGACTCACGTAAGCGCTGACGATGTCGGCGCTCAGTTCGATCAGTTGGGAACCCCTAGCGTCCGCGATAGCTGCTGCAGCCAAGTTCGATGTTCCTGATTCCATTCGTCCCTCGATATTGTTGCCTAGGTTTCGGGTCCTATATGCGGGACACTGCGGCCCACCCTCCGCGCCTCCTCGCAGTTATTGTGCTAGCGCATCACGCATGGGTAGCTTACTTCAATGCGTTATCTAGCCGTTACGTGGCTACGCTTTGCCCTTTACTTCGTCAAGTAAACTTCCACCACTTTCGTCGGATCAACTGAACAATGCCGATCACTTCTATGCGTGAAACGGTCACCCTGCAGCTTTTGGGGACCCCGGTCCTCCGCTTGGCGGATGGTTCGGCAGTAAAGTTGCGCCAAAAGGCCTATGCCCTTGCAGCTGTGCTGTATCTGGACTTTTCCAACCGGGCGCGGCGGTCGGCTCTGGCGGAGCGAACCTGGGAAAGCAGCACCGCCGAGCAGGCGATGACCAACCTCAGGCAGACCCTGCTGCATACGCGTGAACTCGAGGCCAAGTACGGGTTTGACCTGTTCGACGCCGACGCCACCGAGATCGAGCTCAACCGCGATGTGGTGCTCGATCTGCGCGAGGTCGGACGTGTCCGCAGCGCCGAGGATGCACCCGAGCTCGAACGGCTGATCGGTCTCTATCGCGGCGAACTGCTGGCCGGCGTCAGCGGCGTGGGCAGCGAGTTCGACCAGTGGCTGGCGCTCGAGCGCACCCGCATCGAGAATCAGTTCGCCACCCAGGCGACGGAAGCCGCGCTGCGCATCGGCGGTCGCGGCGCCCATTCGGCGTTGTTCCGCCTGGCCGAGCGCCTGCCCTACTCCGATGTGGTGTGTCGCGCCACCGTCGAGCTGTTCCGCTCCGAGAACAACGAGAGCGGTGCCCGCGCCGCCTTTGCCGCGTTCCGCAATCGGCTGCGGCACGGCCTCGGCATGGAACCGGCGGCCGAAACCGCCGACCTGTTTGCAGGTGAGGACGACGCGGCAGTCCCCGCTCAACCACACGGCATAGAACGTCGCCGACCGATGGCGGACGAAGACCGGGCCCGGGTGAGTTTTGTGCCGCGCGTTGTGCTGCTGCCGCCGCTGCAGGATTTCAAGCAGGCAAGCATTCCCAAGCACCTGGCCCCGGCACTGGTCGAGGATGTGACGATCGGCCTGTCGCGGTTGAAGACGCTGTCGGTGATCGCGCCGCATACGGCCTGGCAGCTCGACCCCTTCACCGCGCTCGACGAGGTACGGGCGCACCAGATCGATTACGCGGTGGAAAGCCGTATCGCCCCGCATTTCGCCGGCGAGGGACTTTCGCTCGCCATCCGCCTGGTGCGCGCCGCCGGCCGGGAGATCGTCTGGGCCGACAAGTTCGCCTTTTCGGCGTTGACCGCCCGGAGCGCTACTGGGATTTCACCAACGGCGTGGCGCGTGCCCTGGCCGAGTCGATCGAGACCGCCGAACTGCAGCGCGAACGCACCCTGCGCGACGCCAATGCCTATTCGCACTATCTCGCCGGGCGCCAGAACCTCAGGACTTTCGACCTGCCCAAGATCAGGCGCGGCCGCAAATCGCTGCGTATCGCCCGCGACATCGAACCGGAACAGGCAACGATCGAGAGCGCGCTGGCCCGCTCCTATGTGGTCGAGTGGGTGCTGCGCTCAGGGTCGGACAAGGCACTGCTCGACAAGGCGAAGCTGCATGCCGAACGGGCCGTGTCGATCGACCCCAATGACGGCACGGCGTATCGCGAGCTCGGTCGCGTGGCGCTGTTCGACCGCGATCTGGATCAGGCCCTCGTCCACATGTCGACAGCGGCCGAACTGGCGCCGAACCATGCCGATATTCTCGCCGACTTCGCCGATACCCTGGCGCACAATTCCAACCACCGAGAGGCCCAGGAAAAGATCGCGGCCGCCATGCGGCTCAACCCGATCCCGCCGGACGAGTACCTGTGGACCTTGGGCGGGATTAACTTCTTCCGCGGCCGCTTCGAGGAAGCGCTGACCAACCTGAGCCAGATGCGCAACCCGGAACCGGCCTACCGCCTGATGGCCGCGGCAGCGGCTATGGCCGGGCAAATGGATCTCGCCCGCCGCTATCGATTGCAAGCCCTTAGATTGCAACCGGATTTCACAACCGCTCGTTGGCTATCCCGAGTGCCACAGCGCGATCCCTCTGATGTCGATCTGTATATAGACGCATTGCACAAGGCCGGTTTCAAGTAGGCCGCAAGGAGATGTACTTATGCGTTACGTGATCATCGGACAGAAAGATTCTGAGCAGCTGCTGGTTGTCGATACCCAGCTGATGACTGTCACCCCCGTGGACCAGGACAGCGTTGTCCCGGCTGACGTTCGCTCCGCATTGCAGTCGGGCGACGCCATTGTCGATGGCATCAACATCGCCGTCGCAGCGGGCAATCGCGCCGACGGTAGCGGCGCCTGGTTCTACACCTCCAAGTAAGTCTTGAGTTTCGGAGCCCAGCTTCGCCCGGCAGCCGGTCTGGCGCCGGGCGGCACGCGCAATCCCGCAGCCTTGCTGCGGGATTTGTCGTTGCACTTTACCGAACTCGGCATCACCCGGCTGGCCCGCCAGACCGGTCTCGATCGCATCGGCATCCCCTGCTATGCGGCGATCCGCCCCAACTCGGCGACCCTCGCCACGCATCAGGGCAAGGGTGTCGACGATATTTCGGCCCAGCTCTCGGCGGTGATGGAAGCGGCCGAATACGCCATAGCCGAAGCGCCCGAGACGCCGCAGCGCACCCTCAGCATCAAGGCGGCGCGGACCGCCGGCCTCGAACTGCTCGACGTCACGCACCTCTTGCCACGCGGTGCGACAGTCGATGAGAACCAGCCCATCCGTTGGGTGGAGGGCTTTGCGCTGGCGACCGGCGCACCGGTGCTGGTGCCATATGACGCGGTGGTGCTCGGCACCCCACCCGCCGACCTCATCGGGCTGTCGCAATCGACCAACGGCATCGCTGCCGGCACGCAGTTGTCCGGCGCGGTGCTGCATGCGCTGTGCGAAATAGTCGAGCGCGATTCAGTGTGCCTGTGGAGCTACAAGCCGGATGCGGCAGCCCAGGCCACCGCCGTCTCCACGGCAGCATTCGACGATCCGGTGGTGGATGCGCTCGCCGAAAAGGTCGCGCACGCCGGCTTCCGGCTCCGGCTGTTCGATCAGACCAGCAATATCGGCATCCCGGTGATCTATGCGGCGCTGTTTCCCGCTGATGGCGCCGAGAGGCATTTCGACCTGACCACCGGCGCCAGTTGCCACCCGGTTGCCGCGGTTGCAGCGCGACGCGCCATCGTCGAAGCGGCACAGACGCGTATCACCAACATCGCCGGAGCGCGCGACGATATTGTCGACGACGAATATGACCAGCAGCTGGGCCGCAGCATCGCGGTACTGACCGAGGATACGCCGACCGTGCGGCCGGCACCGGCGGGCCTGTCGGCAGACAGCAGCGAAGACGTGTTGATCGCCGCGCTGCAAGCCGGGCTCGCCAGGGCGGGTCTCAAGCGCATCGTCGTCATCCCGCTGGGGGGCGAGCGCCTCGGCATCGAGGTCGCGAGGCTCTATGTCCCCGGGCTCGAAGACCGGCTGACCAACAGCAACTGGCGCCCTGGTTCGCGCGCCACCGCTGCCATGCTGGGGTTCCTGTGAAAGTCCTGTTCGCCGGCCCGTCACTCTCCGGGCAAGACTATGACCGCAGCGGGCTCGATGTCCGCCCGCCGGCCCGGAAGGGCGATCTCTACCGCGCCGTGCTGGATGGCGCCGATGCCATCGGGCTGATCGATGGGGTGTTCGGCTTCGTCCCCTCGGTCTGGCACAAGGAAATCCTGTACGCGCTGAAGCAGGGCATTCCGGTCCTCGGCGCGGCCTCGATCGGAGCGCTGCGGGCGGCCGAATGCGCACCTTACGGCCTCGTGCCGGTGGGCCCTATAGCCCAGAGTTATGCGAGCGGCGCCCGTATCGAGGATGCCGATGTCTGCCTCGCCCATGCCCCGGCGGAGCTCGACTTCATGCCGCTGAGCGAGCCGCTGGTGGATGCCGAAGCGACGATTGCCGCGATGCAGGTGACGCCGGCGGAGGCGATCGCCCTGCGGCTCGCGGCGAACGCCCTCTACTTCGCCGACCGCACGGTCGAGGCGCTGGTCGAGCGCGCCGGGCTGCCCTCCGTCTATGCCGACCGCTACCGCGCCGCGCGGGTGCGCGCCAAGACCGCCGACGCGCTGCTGCTGGTCGAACGGCTGCGAGCCTTGCCGTCCGGCCGTGGCCCGATCCCCGCGTGGCCCTTCGTCGAGTCCGAGCCCTGGCGCCTGTACCTGGGTGAACTCACACAACGGGCAGCCTAGAGCGCCGCCAGGCCTGCTTCACCAGCTCTAGCGCGGCTCCCGGACGCAGCGCTATGCTGGCCGAGGACGGAACCGGGAGGGCCCATGCCTGTCCACCGTGCCGGCTTTGCGCTGCTGCTTGTCCTCGGGTTCTGCGGTCCTGCCTGGGCGACTGATCCCATGCTCGGACAACGGGAAATCGAGCAACGCGCCGAGGCTGCGGCGCGCTACCTGGTGGCAACCGAAACTGCCGAGGGGCGCTTCTTTTACGAGTTCGATTTCCTGCGCTCGCACTTCACCCCGGATGACAACATCGTCCGCCAGGCCGGTGCCGGCTTCGTGCTCAACCAGTTCTACTTCCTCTCCGGCAAGCCCGGCTTCGCCGAGCCCGCCGCCCGCAGCATCGCCTACTATGCGGCCGAGTCCGTTGCCGTCGGCGACGGGCTGCTGCCATCCACAGACGATACGCTGGCCGGGGCACGAGCCGGAGCCGCAGCACTTGCCCTGCTGGCCGAGCTGTTTCACAGCCGCGCCATCGGCACCGACTTCCGCCCCGACCTGCGGCAGGGCTGGTTCAGGGGGCTCGCGGCGCAGCAGTTGCCGGATGGCAGCATCGCGCAGGCGCCCGGTGAAACCACGACCGACTCCTATGCCACCGGCGAGACCTGGCTGGCGCTGGCACACTATATCGACCTCGTTCCGGACGACACAGCGGTCGCCGCGACGCTCGAGCGGCTCGAAACCGGGGTCATGGCCAGGTACCTCGCCACGCCAGATCCGATGTTCGCGCATTGGGGGATGATGGCCGCGGCGCAACGGCTCGCCACCACTGGCGCGGACCGCTATCGCGACTTCCTCGAGCGGTTCGCCGGCAACTATGTGGCAAAGCTGATGCCTGCCACCGACAACGGCAACAACACTTGTGCCGCACTGGAGGGCGTGATCGCCGCTGCGACGGCGCTCGAGCGCCATGGCGTTGCTGATCTCGCTGCAACGCTGTGGGCGCGCATCGAGACCGACTTGCCGCACAACCTCGGACTGCAACTGCGCGGCGACAGTACGCGGCTGGAGTTCGGACCGGGGCAGTATTACGAGGATCCCAAACTCAAGACCCTGGCCGGCGCCTTCCGTAACGGCGCCTATGTGTTGCGCACGCGCGTCGATTCGACCCAGCATTGCCTCTCTGCTTTGCTGCTCTATCGCCAGATGTTCGAGGGGGCGGGCGACTGGAAGATGTGAACGGCATCAGTGTTTTGCTGCGTTGCCGCCACGGCTGCGAAGTGATTTAGCTTGCTGTGTGCGAAATCGCGCCAAGGAGACTTAGCATGCCTGCAGTCTCAACCAAGCACCGCCTCGCCCGCCGCATTCGCCTCGGAACCATCGCAACGCTGGTCGCTGGGGGCCTGCTGCTCCTCGCGCCATCCGCCAGTTCACAGACGGTGACGCCACAAAGCGTCGACCCGTTGCAGCATTTCATCGACTGCGCCGGCGTCCTGATCACTGCCCCCGACATCCACGCGGCCTACTGCCTGCCCAGCAACGTCGCGCCCGACAGCTATGCCCTGGGTGGAGGCAGCGGCAACCCCGTGCCTCCGAAGGGCTGCGTCCAGGCCGATGTCGTCCTGGATGGGACGAGCGATTGTTCGACTGGCGACGACGGCCCAATCGACGACGACGATCTGAACTGACGCACGGCTGATGCGCGCCCGGCCCCTGGAGTGCTGCTGCGAACTAGTGCAGCCGTGTGCCGCTGAGCGCCCGCAGCTCCACCGGGTGGATCAGCCGGGCGTGTGCAACCGTGACCGAGTGCAGCGGCCCCTCGATCCTTTCCTCCCAGAACGCCAGGAATTTCCTGAGGCTGGGGAACTGAGGGAACACGTCGTATTGCTGCCAGACGAAATCCTGCAGCAACTCGAGATGATCGGGCACGCGATAGATGATCTGCGCGGTGGTGAGGCCGAAACCGTCCGTATCGGTTTCGGGGCGGGTCAACAGCGACATCAGGCACCTCCGATGGGCGGGCGACCGGATGAGCATGAGGCGAGAACGCCCGCATGCCAATAGCGTGACACGAATAGTTTAACGATTTCAATCGCATAGCAGCAGCCACTGGAGAGTGCTGACAGCGCGATTGAGGCCGTGCGAAGCTATGGTGGTGGAGGTATGAGCATGACAGCACCGATGCCCGAGACGACGCGTAGCTTCCTCGCCGCCCTGCCTGTAGACCAGCGGCAGGCGCTGGAGCACCTGCGCGAGGTGATCATCGCCGCGGCGCCCGACGCCGAGGAGTATGTGGGCTATGGCATCCCGGCCTTCCGCCAGGATGGCGCGCTGGTGTCGTTCGGCGCCGCCAGGGCCCACTGCGCCTTCTATGTGCAGAGCCCGGCAGTGATGGCGGCCCATACCACCGAGCTCGCCGGCCTCGATACCTCGAAGGGCACGGTGCGATTCACGCCCGATGCGCCGCTCGCCGACGCGTTGGTGACGCGGCTGGTCCGGGCGCGGCTCGCCGAAAATGCAGCAAGAAGGGCCGACAAAGCGTAGACTGAACCCGCGGCCAGCCTTGAAGGAGGCAGCAATGGCAACACTGGTTCGACTGACAGAGGAGCAGATCGAGCGCCTGATCGTCGGTATGGAAGAGATGGAAGAGCGCCTCAAGGACATGCACGAGGAGCTGATCGAGATCGGCATCCCCAAGGACACCCTAAGCCGCTTCGCCAGACTGCATGACCGCTATACCGAGGGCGTGGCGTTCCTCCTGAAGCAGCGCGAACTCGGGCGCTCCGAGGATCGCTCGGGCTGAGCCGGCGCCTGCCGTCGGTGCGGCGAGACGTCGTGCGTCAGCTCTGTCGCGCCTGTGCCGGCGGATAGCCGAACTGCGCCTTGAATGCCCGGCTGAAGGCCGCGTCGGAATCATAGCCGACCCGGCGTCCGACCTCGCTGACCCGCGTTTCCGGTCCCTTCAGCATCTCGTTGGCGAGCAGCAGTCGCCAGCGCGTCTGGTAGTGTAGTGGCGCCGCGCCAATCAGCGTCGCGAAGCGCTCGGCAAAGCTCGAGCGCGACATGCCGGCAATTGCGGCGAGCGCTGCCACGGTGCGACGCCGGAACGGCTCGTCATGAATGGCTTTCAGTGCCCGGCTGATCCGGATATCGGCGAGGGCGCCGAGCCAGCCGCGCTTTTCCGGTGGTGCGGTGCGGACCCAGGTGCGCATCGCGCGGATCACCAGCACGTCGATCAGCCGCGAGATCATCAACGACGAGCCGGGATTCGGCACCCTTGCCTCGGCGAGGAGGAAATGCGCGATCCCCTCGACCCAGGCCTCCTCTTGGCTGCGCAGCGCCTTCGAGATGTGGATCAGCGACGGCAGCACGGCGAGCATAGTCGGCATGTTGTCGCCCTCGAAGCGGAAGGCCCCGGTGATGAGCTGAGTCATCGCCCCATTGCCGCCAAGCCGGATGGCGAGCTGCTCCCGCATCTGTGCCTCCAGCACCTCGCGGATCGGCACCGGCGTGGCGCCACCAACGCTGATGCTGTGGCCGCTCCCTTGCGGTAATACGATCAGGTCACCAGCCGCGGCGGTGACCCGTTTACCGTCGCTGGCCCGCACCTCCATCGTGCCCTCCGACACCACGTGGAAATAGGCCGAGCCGGCGTCGAACTGCAGCGCCCAGGGCGCCGTGAGTTCGCTTGAAAAGATCAGCTCGCCGCGCAGCCGGATCAGCGTCAGCACCTGCGAGAGCAGGTCGACCCGCGACGCCATCATCGGGAAAGCGGCATCGGATTCCGGAGCATGAACTCTGGAGGCGCGATCATGGTTGTTCATGGCTCTCGCCTCTATCTCTACGGCATCGCTTGGCGAGGAACTTCAACAATCCTCGGCCGAAACGCAAGATCCGGTTTTAGCAGCTCGGCGTCCGCCGGCGGCAAATCGACTTTGCCGATCGTCCAACCTCGCCTCAACATATGGAGATGAAAATGAAGTCCATTCTTTCCGCCGTCGTGTTCAGCGCCGCCGCAGTCGGTGCTGGTGGCGCAGCCTTTGCCCAGGAGCCCGCCAGGAATGTCGTCCTCGTCCACGGTGCCTTTGCCGACGCATCGAGCTGGGACAAGGTCGCCGCCATCCTTTCGGCCAAGGGCTACAAGGTGACCCAGGTCGCCAACCCGCTCACCTCGCTGGCCGACGACGTTGCCGCCACCAAGGCGGTGCTCGACGCCCAGGACGGCCCGACCGTTTTGGTCGGCCACTCCTGGGGTGGCGTAGTGATCGGCGAAGCCGGCGCCGACGCCAAGGTCAAGTCGCTGGTCTATGTCTCGGCCTTCGCGCCGGACAAGGGTGAGACACTGACCAAGCTGCTGTCGGGTGGCGCGCCGAGCGAAGGCGTCAAGGCGATCCGCCCGAACGCCGAGGGCGGACTGATCTTCGATCCGGCCCAGTACCCTGCCTTGTTCGCCGGCGACCTGCCGGTGGCCGAAGCCGAGGCCAATGCAGCGACGCAGCTGCCCTCGAATCCGGCCAACTTCGATGCGGTAGCTGAGGTTGCTGCCTGGCACGACAAGCCGAACTTCTACGTGGTGACCGCCGAAGACCTGGTGCTGCCCCCCGATGCACAGCGCTTCTTCGCCGGGCGCATCGGCGCCACCGTCACCGAGATCAAGGCCAGCCATTCCGGCCTCATCTCGAAGGCCGAGGACGTTGCCAAAGTGATCGAAGCCGCCGCGCAGTGACGGTTGCAGCCATGGGGGCGCCAGTGCAACAGCCAGCGCCCCCGTCAGCGTGAATTGCGAACAAAGCAAGAATGATGCTTCCTGATCCGGAACTTTTTCCGGATCGATTCGCGTGCAGACTGCCTTAGCCCCCCACTATCTCGACAAGCTGAACCCGGAGCAGCGGCAGGCGGCGGAGCATGTGGGCGGGCCGCTGCTGGTGATCGCCGGGGCGGGATCGGGCAAGACCAACACCCTGGCCCACCGGGTGGCGCACCTGATCGTCAATGGCGCCGATCCACGCCGCATCCTGCTGATGACCTTCTCGCGCCGCGCCTCGAGCGAGATGCAGCGGCGGGTGGAGCGACTGGTGGCGCAGGTGATGGGCGCCAAATCCGGTGTGATCACCGATGCGCTGAGCTGGGCCGGCACCTTCCACGGCATTGGCGCGCGGCTGCTGCGTGAACATGCCGAGCAGATCGGGCTGACCCCCGGTTTTTCGATCCACGACCGGGAAGACTCGGGCGACCTGATCAACATCATCCGCCACGAGATGGGGTTTTCGGAGGCGAAGAAACGCTTCCCGACCAAGGGCACCTGCCTCGCCATCTACTCGCGGGTGGTGAACGCGCAGGACGACCTCGATGCGGTGCTCAAGGAGGCCTTCCCCTGGGTCGCCATGTGGGGCCCGCAACTGCGCGAGCTGTTTGCCGCCTATGTCGAATCCAAACAGCGCCAGCAGGTGCTCGATTACGACGACCTGCTGCTCTACTGGGCCGCCATGATGCGCGAGCCGACCATTGCCGAAGACCTTGGCAATCGCTTCGACCACGTGCTGGTCGATGAGTATCAGGATACCAACCGGCTGCAGGCCTCGATCCTTCTCGCCCTCAAACCCTCAGGCGAGGGGCTGACCGTGGTCGGCGACGACGCGCAGTCGATCTACTCGTTCCGGGCCGCGACGGTGCGCAACATCCTCGATTTCCCTGGCGCCTTCACCCCGCCGGCCCGGATGGTGACGCTCGACCGCAACTACCGCTCCACCCAGCCGATCCTTGAGGCGGCCAACGCGGTGATCTCGGAGAGCAAGGAGCGCTTCACCAAGAACCTCTGGACCGAGCGCGCCGCCACCGAGAAGCCGCGGTTGGTGACGGTGAAGGATGAGCCGAGCCAGGCCCGCTACGTGGTCGAGAGCGTGCTCGCCTGCCGCGAGGGCGGCACCGCATTGAAGCAGCAGGCGGTACTGTTCCGCACCTCCTCGCATTCGGCCGAACTCGAGATCGAGCTGACCCGGCGCAACATCCCGTTCGTCAAATATGGCGGGCTGAAGTTCCTCGACAGCGCCCACGTCAAGGACATGCTGGCGCTGCTGCGCTTCGTCGACAATCCGCGCGACCGGGTGGCCGGCTTCCGCGTGCTGCAGCTGCTGCCCGGGGTCGGGCCGGGCGCCGCGGGCAAGGTGCTCGATCGCATGGCCGAAGCAGCCGACCCGCTGATCGAGTTGCTGAACGCCCCGCCCCCGCCGCGTGGCTCGGAGGCCTGGCCGGCGCTGCTCGAAGTGGTGGAACACCTGGGCAAGGGCGGTGGCGGCTGGCCGGCCGAACTGCTCCGGGCCCGCATGTGGTACGAGCCGCTGATGGAGGCAGTGTACGAGGATGCCGAGGTCCGGAAGGAGGACCTCTACCAGCTCGAGCAGATCGCCGCCGGCTATCCGAGCCGCGAACGCTTCATCACCGAGCTGACGCTCGACCCGCCCGACGCCACCTCGGACCAGGCGGGGGTGCCGCTGCTCGACGAGGATTTCCTGATCCTCTCGACCATCCATTCGGCCAAAGGCCAGGAATGGAAGAACGTGCACGTGCTGAACGTCGTCGATGGCGCCATCCCGTCCGACCTCGGCACCGGCTCGACGCACGAACTGGAAGAGGAGCGCCGGCTGCTCTACGTCGCGATGACCCGGGCTCGCGACGAGCTGCATTTGATGGTGCCGCAACGCTTCTACGTGCACCAGCAGACGCCCTATGGCGACAAACACGTCTATGCGCAGCGCAGCCGCTTCATCACCAAGGCCATGCTGCCGCTGTTCGACGACATGTTCTGGCCGGCGGTAAAGCCGGCGTCGATCAGCGGCATCGCCCCGGCGGCGCCCCGCATCGATGTCGGCGCCGGCCTCCTCGCGATGTGGAAGAAATGAAACACTGACATGCCCTGGCAGGTTGATAGGCTAGGCTTGTCAGCATGAAAAAGTTTGAGCACCGGCAGAGCAACAGCGCCCCCTCTCCCTCTGCGGGAGAGGGTTGGGGTGAGGGGGCCTTGCCCCACGCCCCGTACCCGACGCGAGGCCCCCTCACCCGGCGCTGCGCGCCGACCTCTCCCCTCGGGGCGCTGCCGGCCCCCAAGGGAGAGCTGAAGAGATGAAGAAGCCGCTCAACCTCACCCTGCCCCAGGCCCGCCGCATCTGGTTGCACGCCCAGCGGCTGGATAGCCGCGAACCGTTCGGCGCCGGGCCAGAGGCCACCCGCAAGGCGGTGGAGCACCTCGGCTACGTGCAGATCGACACCATCAATGTGATCGAGCGGGCGCATCACCACATTCTGTTCACCCGCATCCCGAACTATCGGCGCGCCGACCTCGCGCACGCGCAGTCGATCGACAAATCGGTGTTCGAGTACTGGACCCATGCACTCGCGTATGTGCCGGTACGGGATCTGACGTTCTACGTCGATGAGATGAGGCAGCATCGCAGCGAGCCGCTGCGCTGGTATGCCGACGCCGACCCGAACGACCTGAAAAAGCTGCTGCGCCAGATCAAAAAGGACGGCGCCATCTCGATCCGCGACATCGACACCGACGAGCTGGTGGAAAAGGATCACCCCTGGGGCAGCCGCAAACCCTCGAAGCGCGTGCTCCAGTACGGCTTTTTCTCGGGCGAGCTCACCATCTCCGAACGCATCGGCATGGTGAAAACCTACGAGCTGATGGGACGGCATTTCGGCAAGCTGCCCAAGGCGTCGACCGAACGACAGATCGATGCCTACCTGCTCGATCGAGCGCTGACTGCGCAGGGGCTGATCAGCGGCCCATCGGTGATGCACCCAAAACTGCGCTTCACCCCGGAGCTGGCCAAACAGATCGAGACGCGGCGACGCAAGAAGGCGCTGGTTCCGGTGACCATCGGCGACGATCAGGCGCTGCACTATGCGACGCCCGAGGCGCTGGAAACGCCGGAACCCCAGGGCCCGCCCCTGGTGCACATCCTCTCGCCATTCGATCCCATGGCCATCCAGCGCCGCCGTACCAGCCTGTTCTTCGGCTACGACCACGTGTTCGAGGCCTATGTTCCTAAGCAGAAGCGCAAGTTCGGCTACTTCACCCTGCCGGTACTGGCCGGCGACGAGATCGTCGCGGCGCTGGACCTGAAGACCGACAGGGCGGCCGGCAAGCTGCTGATCCAGGCCTGGCACTGGGTCGGCAAGGGCAATGCGATCGAGCACCAGGCAATGCTCGAGGAGGAACTGGGGCGGTTCGAGCGGTTCCAGTTGGCCAGCGACGAGGCCATTGCGCCGGAGCCGGTGCCGGATAACTGATATCGGGGACTCGATCGGGCCCCCACAACGGCCGTCATCCCGACGAAAGTCGGGACCCGGTGCCCTGACCTATCCGCGCCAGCGATCCCGCCGACCCATCCTTGAAAGACCGGAGAGCGCAACGCTCAACCGTTCTCCGAGCAGTGGGTCCGGCTTTCGCCCGAATGACGGTCGGTGGAGGCGGCAGCTTGGGAAGCTATCGCGCCCGTACCCTCAACCCCGTCTGGCTGAGTATCAGCTCGGCCTGTGCTGCCGACACCACTGCGCCCTTGAAGCGGCCGGCCTGGGCGAGGATCGACAGCCCGCCGAGATCGGCACCACGCAGGTCGGCATCTTGGAAGCGGGCGTCATCGATATTGGCTTCGCGCAACGAGCAGTTCTCGAACGACGCTTCGCGGAAGTCGCACTTGGCGAGGTCGGCCGAGCTCAGGTCGACGCCGACCAGCGTGTCCTTGCGGAAGTTGAAGCCGGGGAGCTTGGCCGAGACCAGCAGGGTGTTGGTGAAACGCACCCCCATCGACTTGGCTTCCGCCATGTCGCAACCGGTCAGCTTGCAATCCTCGAACGATACCGATGACAGTGTTGCGCCGCGAAAGCTCGCATTGTTGAAATCGGACGAGCGGAACGCTGCGTCTTCGAGATTGGCGCCACGGAACAGCGCGAAGGCGCCGCGGCAATTGAGGAAGCGGGCGAGCTCGAGTTCGGTCTTGCCGAAATCGGTGCGAGCGAAGCTGCAGCGCTCGAACACCCAGCCGGTGAGGTCGAGGTCGCTGAGCTTGATTTCATCGAGCGTGCAGCCGACGAGCCGCACCGGATCGTCGCCCAGCGCCGCCACGTCGGTCCGAGTGAGAGTGCGGTCTGCAATGGTGAGTGTGGGAGGATTCATGTCACTCATTATAGCGATTGACTGCGAGTCGGTCGACGAACCCACGGAAAATGCCCATCCGCAGTAACGACTTAAGTCGTTGCTGCGAGTTGCGCCGGTGGAAGCTTCGTAGATAATGGCCCCATTCATTTGGGGCAAATCATCATGCGTATTCTTGTTGCTGCTGCGCTCGGCGCGGCAATCCTTGGCACGTCCCCCGCAGCCGCGGTGATGGAGTATGTGCGGGTCTGCGATGCCTTCGGGACGGGGTGGTTCTACATCCCGGGTACCGAGACCTGCTACAATGCCGACACCGGTGAAACCAAGAAGGATAGCGAGTTCGGCGTCATCAGCGGCGAGAGCAAAATGCTCGAGCAGGTCCGTGACGCCAACGAGGGCGTGGCACTGAGCCTCGCCCTGCCGACCGCAACAGTAGACGAAGGCAAGTCTTTCGGCGCCGCCGTAAGCTTCGGGACGTTCAACGGCGAAAACGCCGTCGGCGTTGGCGGGGCAATCGAAGCCCTCGATGGGCTGACCTTCACCGGGGCCGTCGGGGTAGGACTGAACCGGGGCACCGCCGGCGGTCGCGCCGGCGTCAACTACTCCTGGTAGCAAAAACCAAAACGGCGCCCTTCTGGGCGCCGTTCTGCGTCGGACTGGTGTCGTCCAACGGCTGCTTAGTTGAAGCGGTAGCGGACCGTGCCGCGCAGCTCGTGGATCCAGTTGTTGTCGATCTCGTAGTAGCTGGTGGTCGCCTCGTCGGTCGGGGCGTTGTTGATCTGGTTGATATAGAGACCACGATAGCCGACATCGGCCACCCAGTTGCCCATGTCGTAACCGACACCGACCATGACGGCCGCTGCGGCACTGACATTGCCGCCAGTGGGGACCGGCTCGGGCACGCCCAGTGGCGAGTTGATCTCGGCGTGATTCCAGGCGACGCCGGCACCCGCGCCGACATAGCCGAAAGCACCACCGGCGCCCGAGGAGTAGGAGAAATCGCCGCCGAGGCCGAAGTCGTAGTAGATATTGGCCAGCGCGACCGTGGAGCGCAGCATCAGCGTGTAGTCGCCAGCGTCCAAAGCAGGCGGGGCCTTGGTGATCATCAGGCCCTTGGTCTCAACCGAGTCGATCGTGCCGTCGAAGCGCAGGCCCGTGCCCGTCTCGTAGCCGAAGCCCGCACCCCAGCTATAGCCGTAGCCGTATTCGACGATCTCGTTGATCTCGCTATTCCACGGGTGCACCACTTCGGGCGCCCAGTGAATGTTCAGCGCGGCCGAACCGCGCAGGTAGAACGAGCCGCCGATATCGTAGTCGACTTCGGGGATCTCGGGATATTCGGGCATATCGGCCGCCATCACGGGGCCGGCGAGCAGCAGCGCGGTTCCTACCGCAGCCGCTGAAGCAAGATATCTACGCATAATGCAGGGTCCTTGTTGCCACGACGACACCAGTCGAGTGGCCCTACCTTGCCTGCTTTTTCTTAAAACCCACTTAACCCTAACGGATAACCCTAATGTCGGGTGAAGGAGATGCGTTAACGAAGTCTTTGCGGCGGAGGACGGTTTACTTGAGCTGCGCCACTGATAGAGACGGCCCCCTCCCCGCCTCCTCCATGAAGGGGAGGTGCAGCGTCGAGGCTCTCTTTTCAATCGTGGCAAAAGCACCGGCAGGCACTTCCCCCTTCAAGGAGGATGGGAGGGGGCCGTCTGTGAGCAGTTTGCTGCTTACGCGACCTTCTTGATCGTCGCGGCGATTTCATTGACGACGGCCAGCACCAGACCTTCGTCGTCGCTCTCGGCCATCACCCGGATCACCGGTTCGGTACCGGAAGGGCGGATGACGAGGCGACCGCTGTCGCCGAGCCGTGCCTGGCTTTCCTTGATCGCCTGCTGCACCAGCTTGTTCTCGAGCGGCTTGCCCTCTTTGTAGCGGATCGACTGCAGCAGCTGCGGCACCTTGTCGAACCGCTTGCAGATCTCGGACACGGCGCGCCCCGCCTGCTTGGCCACGGCAAGCAACTGCAGGCCGGCGATGAGGCCGTCGCCGGTGGTGGTGAAATCGGACAGGATGATGTGGCCCGACTGCTCACCGCCGACGTTGAAGCCTTTGGCGCGCATCGCTTCGAGTACGTAGCGATCACCCACCTGGGTGCGCTCGAGGCTGAGGCCGATGCCGCCGAGATAGCGCTCGAGCCCGAGATTGCTCATCACCGTGGCAACCAGCCCGCCGCCCCTGAGTTCGCCGCGCGCGTGCCAGGATTGCGCGATGACCGCCATGAACTGGTCGCCATCGACGATCTCGCCCTTCTCATCGACGATGATCACCCGATCGGCGTCGCCATCGAGCGCGATGCCGATATCGGCGCGCAGCTCTTTCACCTTGGCGATCAGCGCCTCTGGAGCGGTCGAGCCGACCTTGTCGTTGATGTTGAAGCCATCGGGTTCATTGCCGATGACGAACACTTCGGCGCCCAGCTCCCACAGCGCGGTCGGCGCCACCTTGTAGGCAGCCCCATTGGCGCAATCGAGCACGACCCGGAGGCCCGTAAGGTCGACCCCCTTGGGCATGGTGCGCTTGGCATACTCGATGTAGCGGGTCTGGGCCGCCTCGTCGCGATGGGCGCGCCCGATGTCGCGGCCGACACTCAACTGCCCGAGCATGTTGGAATCCATCAGCTGCTCGATATCGTCCTCGAGCGCGTCGGAAAGCTTGTAGCCGTCGTGGCGGAACAGCTTGATGCCGTTGTCGTCGAACGGGTTGTGCGAGGCCGAGATCATCACGCCCAGATCGGCGCGCAGCGAGCGCGTCAGCATGGCGACGGCGGGGGTCGGCATCGGCCCGAGCAGATAGACATCCATGCCCACCGCAGTGAAGCCGGCGGTCAGGGCGCTCTCGATCATGTAGCCGGAACGGCGGGTATCCTTGCCGATGACGACACGATTGCGATGGTCGCCGTTGACGAATTTGAGGCCCGCCGCCATGCCGACCTTCATCGCCAGCTCGGGGGTCAGCTTTTCGCCGTTCGCCAGCCCGCGAATGCCGTCCGTGCCGAAATACCTGCGCGCCATGAGAAGCCCTCGAATTGGGATGGCGCCAAGTCTAGCGCCAAGCTCCAAGCATACTAAATAGATTGGTGCCGTTTCGTTAACCGGCCGATCCCGGCGGATGTTGGGCTGATCGTCCGAATGACGTGGAGTGTTGCAGCGGCAGCTCAATCCACCCAGCTGGCTCCTGAGGCTCGTTCAGCGAGTGCTGCAGCCCCTTCGATACGAACGCCAGACCAAATCACAACATCTGGAGCGGTTTGCGGCAGCCGCTGGTAAAACACAACCAGCAAACCACCGGAAACAAAAGGGCCGCCCCGAAGGGCGGCCCTGATGTGGATTTTGGGGAACGTCAGCTGCCCGGCTGCGGCTCGGGCGCGGCGCCCGGCTCGGCATCGGGGCGCTTCTTGCCCGACTTGCCAGCGGTCGGCACACCGGTCGACTTCACCGGCGGATCGGTATCCGACGGACGAAGCGGCGTCTTGCCTTCCATCAGGCCGCGGATCTCATCACCGGTCAGCGTTTCGAACTCGATCAGCGCCTGGGCGATAGTGTGGAGATCGTCGATATTGTCGCGGATCACCTTCTGCGCCGTCTGGTAGCCCTCATCGACGAAGCGCTTCACCTCGGCATCGACCACCTGCTGGGTCTCGTCCGACATGTGGGTGTTGCGCTGCATCATCGAGCGGCCGAGGAACACCTCGTCCTGCGCATCGCCATAGAGCAGCGGGCCGAGCTTGTCGGACATGCCCCATTCGGTGGCCATGGCGCGCGCCAGGCCAGTCGCCATCTTGATGTCGGCGGAAGCGCCCGACGTCACCTTCTCGTAGCCGAAGATCTCCTCTTCGGCGACGCGGCCACCCATGGCGACGGCGAGGTCGGCATAGGCCTTGCGGCGGGTCAGCGACACCTGATCGCGCTCCGGCAGGCGCATCACCATGCCCAGCGCACGACCGCGCGGAATGATGGTGGCCTTATGGATCGGATCGGACGCATCCATCTTGATGGCGAGCAGCGCGTGCCCGGCTTCGTGATAGGCCGTGAGCTTCTTGTCTTCCTCGGTCAGGCTGAGGGTGCGGCGCTCGGCGCCCATCATCAGCTTGTCCTTGGCATCCTCGAACTCGCTCATCGTGACGAAGCGCTTGTTGCGGCGAGCCGCCAGCAGCGCCCCCTCGTTGACGAGGTTCATCAGGTCCGCACCGGAGAAACCGGGCGTGCCGCGGGCCAGCACCTTGAGGTCCACGTCGGGTGCCAGCGGCACCTTGCGCACATGCACCTTGAGGATCTTCTCGCGACCCTGCACGTCCGGGTTCGGCACCACGACCTGGCGGTCGAAGCGGCCCGGGCGCAGCAGCGCCGGATCCAGCACGTCGGGGCGGTTGGTCGCAGCGATGAGGATGATGCCCTCGTTCGCCTCGAAGCCGTCCATCTCGACCAGCAGCTGGTTCAGCGTCTGCTCGCGCTCGTCGTTACCACCGCCGAGGCCTGCGCCACGATGACGGCCGACGGCGTCGATTTCGTCGATGAAGATAATGCACGGGGCATTCTTCTTGGCCTGCTCGAACATGTCGCGGACACGCGAAGCGCCAACGCCGACGAACATTTCAACGAAGTCCGAACCCGAAATGGTGAAGAACGGCACATTGGCTTCGCCGGCAACGGCGCGCGCAATGAGCGTCTTACCGGTACCCGGCGGGCCGACCAGCAGCACGCCGCGTGGGATCTTGCCGCCCAGCCGCTGGAACTTGCCCGGGTCACGCAGGAACTCGACGATCTCTTCGAGGTCCTGCTTGGCCTCGTCGACACCGGCGACATCCTCGAAGGTGATCTTGCCCTGCGTTTCGGTCAGCAGCTTGGCGCGCGACTTGCCGAAGCCCATCGCGCCGCCACGGCCCCCACCCTGCATCTGCCGGATGAAGAAGAACCACACGCCGATGATGACGAGGAAGGGTAGCCACGAGGTCAGCAGCATGCCCCAGAACGGGCTCGACTCCGGCTGCTGCGCGGTGATCTGCACGCCGCGCTGCTCGAGCCGCGAGATGATGTCGGAGCCCTGCGGCGGCAACACCGTCTGGAACTTGGTGCCGTTGTTCAGCACGCCCGAGACCACGTCATTGGTAATGGTCACCGACTGGACGCTGCCTGCATCCACGTCGGAGACGAACTGGCTGTAGCTCTTGTCCGTCGTCGAAATAGACTTCGTCGACGACTGAAAGACCTGAAACAGGCCCATCAGCATGAACAGAATCACCAACCAGATGGCGAAATTCCGGAAATTGACGTTCATCAATCCTGTCCTGAAGTCCGGCACGGGAGAGGCCGGATAGTTGGGGCGAATGTAGGCCTCGCTCCTGGGCCTTACAAGATATCGGCGGGCCGAAACTGGTGCGGCGGTTTGGCCGGAAAGTCGAGAGAGCTTGCGCTTTTCCGGTTAATTCCGCGTCACGGCGGCATCGGATCTCACGCGAGATTGACGCGCCGCCTTCCGGCCGGCCTCCCGCGCAACGACGATCGTCACGCCATCACTGCTGACGAGACAACCATGCAAACTTGTCCGCTTCAGGGCTACCTCCATCCTCAGTCGATCGGTCAGCGCTTCGACCGGTGCGAGATCGTGCGGCTTAAGCCCGCCGCCTACCTGGCCCAGCAATCTCGCGACGACCCGGATCGCCACCGCCCGCGGCAGCCCAGCGAGCATGGCGCGCGCCATGCTGCTGCTGCCCGTTGCCGGGTCGTTCGCTGGCCTCACCATGGCCGCCATTGCGGCAAGCGCCTCGTCGGTATCCCGCATCCGGTCGGCGAACCGCGACAACCGGCGCGCATCGAGCCCGAGTGCCGCCAGTTGCGGCAGCAGCTGGCGCCAGCGAACGCGCTCATAGTTCGTGTCGAGGTTGCTGGGGTCATGCGTCGGCAGAAGGTCGGAGGCGGCAACCACCCGCGCCAACTCCGCCGGATCGACCGTCAGTAGCGGCCGCACCACCACCAACCCATCGATTTCGACGAGGTAGTCCATGCCGCGCAGCCCCTCCGTGCCGCTGCCATGCGCCAACCGCATCAGCACCGTCTCGGCCTGGTCGTGAAGGTGGTGCGCGGTAACGAGGATTTCCGTGCCGTCGACGGCCATTGCCTCCGCAATCAGCCGATAGCGCGCCGTGCGTGCCGCCTGCTGCACCCCTGTCGCGGGCTTCGGTCCGTCCCAGCGGAGGGCTTTCGCGGCAAACCCCAGCTTGCGTGCCGTATCGGTGACGTAAGCCGCCTCCCCTGCCGCCTCCGCTCTGAGGCCGTGATCGACGGAGTAGACGACGAAACGCTCATGCGCGCGATGCCGTCCGGCGAATTGAGCCGCCAGAAGCAACAGCGCCAGGCTGTCCGGCCCACCGGAAACAGCTAGCCCCACCCGCCGAAACGCGGCGAGTGGGGCGAAGATGGCCTCGCTGTCGATCAGCTCACCGGGCATTTCGCCTTCTGCGCTTCTTCATTGAGGCGCTGCGTGAAGGCCGCGCTGAGCTGCGGGTAGCGCTGCTTCAACGTGTAGAAGGTACGACACCCAACATCCACCTGATCGGCGCCGACCAGCGCCACGCCGAGCTTCAGCATCATGTCCGGAGCGCGTTTGCTGTCCTTGTGCTTGGTATAGCCGTCGGCCAGCACCTGCGCCGCATCGGTGAACTCGCCCTGCTGGATCAGCGCCTCGCCGAGCCAGTTGATGGCATCGGGCGTCTGCGGATCGTCGGGATAGAGCGCCACGAACTGCTGGAACTGATCGGAGGCGAAGGCGTAATCACCGCGCGTCATGGCGTCGTAGCCGGCGTCGTACTGCGCCTTGGCGTCGCCGCTCGAGATGGCGCCGCCATTGCCGAGCGACAGGTCGAGCGGGCGCCCCCCATCGAGGCCAAGCGCATCGTCTCCCGGCATGGTGCCGAGCTGGTCGATGCCGCCCTTGAGCAACGGATCGGAGGAGTCGCCGAGGCTGTCCATCGGCTCGCCGTTCAGATCCGCCAGCGGCAGATCGTCCGTTGGCGCAGTCTGGGCCGGCGCTTCGGGCGTTGCAGCGACGGCAGGAGCTTCAGTTGCCGGGGTCTGCGGCAGCGTATCAGACGGCGTCACGCCGTCAGTTGGCGCTGCCGCCTGTGGTTTTCCCCCAGCACCGCCTTCCAGCTCCTGGAAGCGGAACTCATTGTCCTCGGCCTGCTTTGCGAGCTGCGTCTGCATCTGGGTGAGCTGGAATTCCAGCCCCTCGACGCGACCAGTCAGCGTACGGATCAGGTCCTCGAGCTCCTGGATGCGCACGAGCAGCTGCGCGCTCGACTGCTGGTTCTGCGCCACGTGGATGCGCGACTCGACGATCGCCTTCGGCGGCATTAGCCCATCGATCGGCAGCGGGCTGGTGGCGGCAAACGCCGGCGCGGCCAACAAGCCGGTGAGCAGGGCGGCATAGATCGCGGGTCGGCGGGCCGATCCACGAATTGGGGGCAGTTTCACCATCAAAGCTCCGTCGGGTCCGGGAGGGGTCCAGTGGGGGTCACGCGCGGCCTTCGACCGCACCATGTTGGATTAGCGCAGGATTTCGACAAAAAGAAAGCGCCGGGCCCAATTACGCGGCGCCCGGCGCTTATGCCTCCAGTCGATAAAGCTTCGGGGATTACGCGCGAGACACCGCGTGGCCGCGGCCTCCGCCCCGAAGCCCGCTCGACGCTTACTGTACCACCGTCACAGCACGGCGGTTTTGTGACCAGCACGAGATATCATTGCAGATGGCCACAGGACGTTCCTTGCCGAACGACTTGGTGGTGATGCGGCGCTGGTCGACGCCCTTCGACACCAGGTAGTTCACCACGATCGAGCCGCGGCGGGCGCCTAGCGCGATGTTGTACTCGCGCGTGCCGCGCTCGTCGGCGTGGCCCTCGATGAGAATGCGGTAGTTGCGATACTGGTTGAGCCAGGCAGCCTGCTTGTCGAGGGTGGCGAGGGCTGTCGGGGTCAGGTTCGAGGAGTCGGTCTCGAAGAACACGCGATCGCCGACGCTCACCAGGAATTCCTGCTGGCTGCCCGGGGCGCCGCCGCCTGGTCCGAGGTTGCCGACCCCTGTACCGCCGGCGCCTGTGCCATTGCGCGAACAGGCCGCCACGGCGACCACGAGAACCACCAGCGCGGCAGCACGCAGCACGGCGAGAAGGGGCGTTACTGAACGCATCCGGGTTGACTCCTAATCGGAAGGATTTGAGACGCCTTTTTTACCGTTGGTAATCTTAAGGCGGGGTTGTCGCGCTTGGTTAATTGTTGGTCATTCTGGCGCGAATGTGGCCGGAATCCGGGCTTTTCCGTGATGTTGCCGTGAAGACACGGAATGGTGAGCGGCTTTCGCCGATAGACCGGTGCGGGAAGAGTGCCCCCCACCCTGTCCTCCCCCCACAAGGGGGGCGGAGACCAAATCACTGGCGCTGGTGAGAGCGTCTCCTTCCCCTTGCAGGGAGGGGACAGGGGTGGGGGTACTCTTCCCGCACCGCCTTGTCGTTCGAGAGACTAGCCCCTGAGCGGCGACCAAGCCGGGTCAGACGCAAAGCTCTCGGTCTTGAGATTGAGTTCGTTCCGGCCCCAGATGTCGATCGAATGGAGGCTCGGGCCGGCATCGCCGCCCGGATCGCGGAAAAAGCCGATGACGCGGCTGTTCGGCGCCCAGGTCGGGCCTTCCTGCACCTGGCCGGAGGACGACAGGATCCGCTCGCCCGAACCATCCGGCTTCATGATGCCGATGTGGAACTGACCGCCGGACTGACGGGTATAGGCAACGAGATCGCCCGCCGGGGACCAGACCGGGGTGGAATAGCTGCCCTCGCCGTACGAGATGCGCTGCGCCCCACCGCCGCCCGCGCCCATGATGTAGAGCTGCGGGCTGCCGCCGCGGTCGCTCTCGAATACGATGCGCGAGCCATCCGGAGAGTAGCAGGGCGAGGTGTCGATCGCTGCGCCGCTGGTCAACTGGGTCGGGTTACCGCCGCCGACGCCGGCCGCGTAGATATTGGTGGTGCCGCCATTCGACACCGAGAACACCACGGTGCCGCCATCCGGCGAGAAGCGCGGCGCAAACGACATCGGCGCGCCATTGATCAGCTTCTTGGAGGCGCCGCCGAGACCGGCGATGTAAACCTGCGGGTTGCCATCCTCGTACGAGGTGAAGGTCACCGAGCCCCCATCCGGCGACAGCCGCGGCGACAGCGTGAGCGCCTTGCCCGAGCTCAGGTACTGCACGTTGAAGCCGTCCTGGTCCATGATGGCGAGGCGCTTCACGCGGTTGGCCTTGGGGCCGCTTTCCGCCACGTAGAGGATGCGCGTATCGAAATAGCCGGTGCCACCCGACAGCGAAGCATAGATCGCATCCGACACGATATGCGCGATGCGGCGGTAGTTCTGCGCGTCGGTCTTGTACGATTTGCCGACCACCTGGGCTGCCGCCTGCGTGTCCCAGACGCGCACCTGCGACGCGACTTCGGCGCCGCGCTCCACCGAGCCCATCACCAGGGCGTCGACCGTGGCAGCGCGCCAGGCGGCGAAATCCGGCTCGTTGGTGACGTCGCCGACGCGGATCGGCAGCGATGCCGGATCCAGCGGAACAAACAGGCCCGAGCGCTTGAGGTTGTCGCGCACGATCTGCGCGATTTCGGCACCGAACGCCGGATCGGACGACGCGAAGTCCGGAATGGCGATCGGCAGCGGCGTGAAATTGCCGCCGGTGACGACGATCTCGACCAGCGCCTGCGACGGGGTGGCGAGCGCCAAGGCACCGCCCGCAATGCCGAGTTTCAGCGCGTTGCGCCGGGTGATCAGGGTCATCTTACGTCTCCATCTTTCTCGGGCGTCGGGGTCACTCAGAACTCCCGCGCTGCAAACTGGGCTCGGACATCCTGCCCGGCGGCCACGGTGAACGGGCCGCAACGCTGCAGCGCGCGCGACACCGCTCGGGCATAGGCATCTTCGATCGGGCTGGCCGGCGAACTCATCATCTGCGGTCGGCCGCTGACCATCCCGTCAGCGCCGATCGAGAAGGTGAACTCGGCCCGCGCGTCGGCATCCTCGGCGCCGGCCGGCAGGGTGATGCAGGAGCGGATCTGTGCGACCAGGGCGCCGATCTCGGATTGGCTGAGGGTCGCCGAGCGGCCATCCTCGCGACCAAGCGTCGGCTGGCCGCCCGTCCCGGTGGTGCCGCCGCGCGAGTCCTCGTTGTTGATGAGGTTGGCGACTTCGTCGGCGAGCTTGGTGGCCTGGTCCGCCTTGGCCTGCTCGATGCGCTTCTTTTCCTCGGCGGCCTTGCGCTTCTTTTCTTCCTCGGCCTTCTTCTTGTCGGCTTCGGCCTTGGCCTTTTCGTCCGCCTGCTGCTGCTTTTCGGCCTGCTGCTGCTTCTTGAACTCGGCGCGCTTCTGCTCGAGCGACGCGGTATGGGTCCTCGGCTTGGGTGCGCTGTCGGCCGGATTGGGCGCTTCGGGCGTCGCGACCGGCGCTGGCTCGGCCGGCGTCGGCTCTTCTACGGGCTCGGCAACCGGTTCCGGCTGCGGCTCCACCACCGGGCGCGGCGCCGGCGTCGGCGCGACCTCCGGCTCGGGTTCGACCACCGGCTCGGCCGCCGCCTCGGGCGCCGGAGCGGTCTGCTCGGTCGGCGCCGGGGTCGGGTCCGGATTATCCATCGGGGTCGGCTGATCTTCCTCGGTATTGCCGGTCGGCTGCGCCAGTTCGGCCGGCTTCTCGGCCTCGACGATCGACGGTGCCTCGGTCTCGACCACGGTGCTGTCGAGCGTCCCCATGCGAATATTGGCGAAATCGCTGACCGAGATCAGGTCGACGGCAATCGAGTCCACCGGCGTCGGATCCATCGGTCGCCCCATGCCGATGCCGACGACCGCGAGAACGATCAGTCCGACATGCCCGATGGTGGAAACGGTGAACCCGGTGCGCATCAGCTCACTGGCCCTGTTGCTGCGCGGCCTGTTCCGTGATGAGGCCGATCTTGGCGTAGCCGGCGCCCGACAGCGCCCCCATCACCTGCATCACCGACCCATAGTTCGCCGCCAGATCGCCGCGCACATAGATGCGATCCTCGGTGCCGTTGACGGCAACCGCCGCAACCTGCGTCGTCAGATCCTCGAGCGTCACCGGATTGTCGCCGAGAAAGATGGCGCCCTCGTTGGTGACCGAGATGGTGATCGGCTTCTGCTCGGTGTTGAGTTGCTTGGCCTGCGTCTGCGGCAGCTCGATCGGCACGCCGACCGTCATCAGCGGTGCAGCCACCATGAAGATGATCAGCAGCACCAGCATCACGTCGACCATCGGCGTGACGTTGATCTCGCTCATCGGCTTGGAGCCACCGCCCCGCCGCCGGCCACGACGGCGTCCGCCGCCCCCGCCGCTGGATACTGCCATTGCCATCAGCGGGCACCCCGCGCTTCAAGCTGCCGGCTGAGGATGGTGGAGAACTCGTCGGCGAAGCCTTCGAGCCGCCCGATCAGCTTGTTCGCGTCACCCGAAAGCTTGTTATAGGCGATAACCGCCGGAATAGCTGCGAGCAGGCCGAGGGCGGTGGCGAACAGCGCTTCGGCGATCGGTCCGGCGACGACGCTGAGATTGGTGCTCGATGCGGCTGAAATGGCCGTGAAGGCGTTCATGATGCCCCATACCGTACCAAAGAGGCCAATGAAGGGCGAGGCGGAGCCGACGGTAGCGAGAAAGCCGAGGCGCTTCTCGAGATTTTCGCTCTCGCGGCTGATCGCCACGTCCAGCACCTTGTCGAGACGCCCCTGCACACCGACGAACGACGAAGCGTTCTGCTCGTGGCTGCGCTTCCACTCTTTCATCGCGGCGACGAAGATGGCGCCCAGCCCCATTGAGGGCTTCTCGCTCATCTGCTGGTAGAGCTCCTCCAGCGACTGCCCTGACCAGAACACCCGCTCGAAGCGGTTCATCTCGGCTTTGGCCCGCGCATACAGCATGGATTTGTCGACGATGATCGCCCAGCACCAGACCGACGCGGCGAGCAGCCCGATCATCACCGTCTTGACGACGAGGTCGGCCTGCCAGAACAGCGCCCAGATCGAAAGGTCGGCATGCGCAGCGGCGGTGCCAACGGCATCCATGGCTTCCATGTAAGGGTCCTTCTCAGTCCGGCCCCGACGACCGAAACCTGATTGTCGGGTCGATGCGGTTCAAATTTGTCAAATTTAAGAGAAAAGCCCGGTTTTCCGGACCTTTGGCGGCGGTACTCGTGCACTGCCTTACTTATGGTCAAGCAAGTGTTAACAAAGCGATTCCTCGCGTTTGTGTGATCGCGTCAGATCGGCGCAGCGCAACCCCCTCCCCTGATCGGCGTTTGTCTGCCAGCCCCGCCCGACGGGAGTCGGCGCGGGGGTTCATCAAAACAAAGGGAGACTTCCCGATGCATCTCAACCTCACACGGACTTTGCTCGCCACCGCCGCGGTTCTGGCCTTCTCGGCCATGCCGGCCTACGCCGAAATGCTGAAGTTCAGCGCTGACCTGAAGGGCGCCTCGGAGGTCCCGGCCACGGATTCGGCCGGCACCGGCAAGGTCGAGGCGACGCTCGACACCGACAGCAAGGTGTTCACCTGGACGATTACCTATGAAGGCCTGAGCGGCGACGCGACCGGCGCGCATTTTCACGGCCCGGCCGCCGAGGGCGCTAACGCCGACCCGGTGGTGCCCCTGGCCGATCCGCTGGCCAGCCCGATCAACGGCAACGCCACGCTGACCGACGATCAGATCACCCAGCTGCAGGGTGGCCAATGGTACTTCAATCTGCATACGGCGAAGTTCCCCGACGGCGAGATCCGCGGTCAGGTGATGGCCGCTGCGATGTAAGACGCCAGCCGCCGAGACATGCTTGGGGCCGCTGGAAACCGGCGGCCCCAAATCGTGCCTCGAGTCATGCCTTCAGCATTTCCAGCAGCTCGCGCGGCATTCGTGCCACCCCGCCACTGGTCTTGATGGCGACCACCTGCACCTCCGCCCGGGTGATCTCGACGCCGTCGCGGGCGATCGACTGCACCAGGTTGAGCCGCGCCGCGGTGAGCGAGGCGACCTCTGTGCTCACCTCCAGCAGGTCGTCGATATGCGCCGCCGCCTTGAAGTCGATGCTCATGGTGCGCACCGCAAAGGCGATCCCGTCCTTCACCAGTTCCGAGTGATGCACCCCACGCTCCCTGAGGAACTCGGTCCGCGCCCGCTCGAAGAAGTGCAGGTACGCCGCGTGGTAGACATTGCCGGAAAAGTCGGTGTCTTCGTAGTAGACGCGGGCAGTGAAATGACTGGTGGTCATGCCACCTCGCGATCGAGGAGGTGCACGGTGGTCAGCGGCAATGCCGCCAGGCGGTCGCGCAACAGCTCCGGGTAGAACGTGTGCGCGGTCAGCACCTCCGGGGTTGCTTCGACCCACCGGTACTCCATCTCGACATCCCCCTCGTAGCAGCGGTGGCAGATGTCCGTTTCGTGATAGGGGAAGTCTTCCCCCACTTCGATGCCGTAGTAGAGTCCAACCTCATGATATTTTTGGCTCTTTTCGGCGTAGAAGGACTCGATGACGAAGGCGAGCGCGCCGACCGTCACGGTCCGCCCGAACTCTTCCTCGATCTCGCGTACTAGCGTTTCGGGACTCGCCTCCCCCTGCTCGACCCGGCCACCCGGCAGAAAGGTACCGTAGCCGTCCTTGATGTTCTGGATCAGCACCCGACCGTGGCGGATTGCAATCGCCGCGGCACGCAGATGAAAGCGGTCGACCCCATCATCGAAGCAGACCATCCGATCGTGCCGAAGCACCGCCCGGCGCTCAACCATGGAACATGCTCCCCAGCCGCAACGCCTGCTCAAACCACAAGGTGATGCTCCTCATCGAACGTCCAGACCTCCTCGTGGTCGATCTCGAACAGGTGGCCGTCCGGATCGCGGAAATAGCCCGCAGTGCCCCATTGCGTCTTCGTCGCCGGCTTGACGATGCTGCCGCCCGCCCGCTCGGCCAGCTCCAGCAGCCGGGCGACGTCGTCAGGCTGCTCGGCGCAGTAGATCAGCGCCAGCCCCGACGAGGCCGCGGCGTCACCGGGCAGGCCCAGCGCGTCGCTGGCGAGGTCCGCTTTGGAGATCAGAGCCAGGGCCATGCCGCCGAGGTCGAACTTGACGAAACCGGCATGGCTGGTCGGCGCCCGCGTCCACCCCAGTGCTTCGTAGAACGCCGCCGAACGGGCAACATCCGTCACCCCGAGCAGGATGATGTGGACACGGGGACGGAACACCGGATCGTTCACTCCTCCCCCGGCTCCTCGAACAGGCTGCCCTGCATGCCCACAAAACCCTGCGGCACGCTGATCCCCATGTGCTGGAAGGCCAAAGCCGTCAGCATCCGACCGCGCGGCGTGCGCTGGATAAAGCCCTGCTGGATCAGGTAGGGCTCGACGATCTCCTCGAGCGCATCGCGTGGTTCCGACAGCGCCGCGGCAATGGTCTCGATACCCACCGGACCGCCGCCATAGAAATCGGCGATCACCTTGAGGTAGCGCCGATCGAGCTGGTCGAGCCCACGTGCATCGACATCGAGGCGCAGCAGCGCCTTGTCGGCGACTGAACGCGTAATCTCCTTGGCGCCGTCGACCAGCGCGAAATCGGTGACCCGACGCAACAGCCGGCCGGCAATACGCGGCGTGCCGCGCGACCGGCGGGCAACTTCCATCGCCCCATCCGGCGCCATACCGATGCCAAGCAGGCGCGCACCACGCTCGACGATCTTTACCAGCTCTTCCGGGGTGTAGAAGTTGAGCCGGATCGGGATGCCGAAGCGATCACGCAGCGGCGTGGTCAGCAGCCCGGCGCGGGTGGTGGCGCCGACCAGTGTGAACTTCGCCAGATCGATGCGCACCGAACGGGCCGCTGGACCCTCGCCGATGATCAGGTCGAGCTGGTAATCTTCCATCGCCGGATAGAGCACTTCCTCGATCGCCGGATTGAGCCGATGGATCTCATCGATGAACAGCACGTCGCGTTCTTCGAGATTGGTCAGCAGCGCTGCGAGATCGCCGGCTTTGGCAATCACCGGACCGGACGTGGCGCGAAAACCGACGCCGAGTTCGCGCGCCACGATCTGCGCCAAGGTGGTCTTGCCCAGCCCCGGCGGACCGACGAACAGCACATGATCGAGCGCCGCCCCGCGCTGCTTCGCCGCCTTGATGAACACTTCGAGATTGGCGCGTGCCTCGGCCTGCCCGATGAACTCGGAAAAGCCCGACGGGCGGAGCGAGACATCGAGCGGGTCATCACGACCGGCATGGGCGGAGGTCAGGTCGGTCACTTCAAGAGTTCCATGCCGGGGACAAGTTTGGCGGCGTTGATGTCGAAGGTAATGGTGCGCGGTGCACCTGCCTCTTCGCCGGCACGTCCGATCAACAGGTCAGCAAAGTCGATCTTCGAGCGCGTGTAGTTCGCGAGCGCCCACTCGACCCGACCACGGTGCTCGACCACAAAGTCGTCCGAGTCGAGCAGCCACTGGGTTGCCTTTTGGAGCTGTTCAAATCCATACCCGTAGTGACGGTTGAGGACCCAGATCAACTCAATAAGGACAACGAGAGAAACGAAGGCGGGGTCTGCGGCGGAACGTTGCAGGAAGAACGTCTCTGCCTTTTCCCGCTGCGGCTCCCCCGGTACCAGCAGGCGGACGAGAACGTTGGTATCGACGCCGATCATTGCTTCAGCGAGCGCTCGTAGCGTTCGACAATCGCGTCACCGATCGCCTCGTTCATCTCCTCGACAGTAGTGTTCTTCACGCCATTGGGGGGCGGCCCGAGAATACCGGCGAGGTCGATTGCCCGCAGCTTCCGCGGCTTCACTATGACTTTGCCTTCGTCCAGAATCCACTCCATCTGAGTTCCCTCTTCGAGGCCAAGAAAGTCCCGCACTTCCTTCGGGACGGTGGTTTGCCCCTTGCTGGTCACCTTACCCGTGTACCTTGTCTTTGCGGACGCCGACTTCCCTGCCATTCATCATTCTCCTTACTTGCCAAAGCTAGTAAGGAATACGACAAAAAGCAAGGCTAGCTGCTCAGTTCCCTGAGCCCTAGCCGGATCAGCTTGTCGGTGGGCACCTTGTCGCCTTCGCGGCCGACCACTCGTGCCACCGCGGCCGAGGCCTGGGCGCTGGAGTAGCCGAGATTGGTGAGCGCCGAGACGGCATCGGAGACATTGCCGGCGGCAATGCCCTCGCCCAGCGCCGCCTGCAGGCCGAGCACGCCCGCATCGATCGCGCCAGCCGGGGCCTTGCCCTTGAGTTCGGTGACGATCCGCACCGCCAGCTTGGGGCCGACGCCGTTGGCGCGTCCGACCATCGCCTTGTCCTGCAGCGCGATGGCACTGGCGAGCTCGGACGGGGTGAGGACGGAGAGGATGGCGAGCGCCACCCGACTGCCCACCCCCTGCACCGTCATCAGCGTGGTGAACCAGGCTTTCTCCGCCTCGGTGAAGAAGCCGTAGAGCCGGATCATGTCCTCGCGCACGATCATTTCGGTGTGGACCACCGCGGCATGGCCGACCTGCGGCAGCGCCGCCAGCGTCTTGGCCGAGCAGAACACCTCGTACACCACACCGTTGACGTCGAGATGCGCGTAGTCGTCGCCGAAGCCGTCGACCATCCCCTTGAGCTTGCCGATCATGCGGGAACGCTCAGCTTGCGGATGGCCCTGTGATGGGCGTGGCAGACCGCGATGGCCAAGGCATCGGCCGCGTCGGCGCCCTTGAAGGTCGCAGTGGGAAGCAGGATCTTGATCATCATCTGGATCTGGGCCTTTTCGGCGTGGCCGGTGCCTACGACGGACTTTTTGATCAGGTTGGCCGCGTACTCGCCCACCGGCAGGCCGCGCAAAGCCGGCGTCATCAGCACCACGCCGCGCGCCTGGCCCAGTTGCAGCGCCGAGCGCGCGCCGGCAGACACGAAGGTCTCCTCGACGGCGGCTTCCTCCGGAGCGTAGGCGTCGAGCACCTCGACGATGCCCCGGTGCAACTCCACCAGCCGGTCGGCCAGTGCGCCCTCTACCGGCGGTGTGATGGTGCCGCAGGCGACAAAACTCAGCCGGTTGCCGTTGCTCTCGATGATGCCCCAGCCGCAGCGCCGCAGCCCCGGATCGATCCCGATGATTCGCACTGTTTCAGCCATTCCGCAGCATTAGGTCAGGTCCCTGAGCCTACCAAGCGCTTTGTGAACGAAACAGAAACGCTGCACTGAATTAGCTGCGATCCGTGGCCATGAATTAATCAGCATTCAAGCATTCGTCGCGTAAGCCGGACGCATTCACTCCGAGGGACGCGGAAATGAACAAGACTGCCCTGCCACCTGCCGAGTGGCGCATCGCCTGGCGGCGCACGCTTGTGATCATCGCCGCGTCCACTGTTGGTTCCTGGGTGATGTCCAATCTCGTCATGATGTCCCTCAACGAGGGGATGAATACCGTCGGTACCGTGCTGGCCCTCGGCATGCCCACCGCACTGGGCGGCCCGATCCTGCTGTTTCTCCAGGTGCGCTCGGCGCAGCTGCGCGATGCCAACCGCAGGCTGGAACTGCTCGCCTCCACCGACTGGCTGACCGACTGCCTCAACCGCCGTGCCTTCACCTCGCGCGTCAGCTCGAGCCTTGGCCAGGCCGATGGCTACGGCACGTTGCTCGTCGTCGACGCCGATCACTTCAAGATGGTCAATGACCGCTTCGGCCACGAGCGTGGTGATGAGGTGCTGCAACTGATCGCCGCCGCCATCCGCGACAGCGTGCGGGACGGCGACCTGGTCGGCCGCATCGGTGGCGAGGAGTTCGGCGTGTTCCTGAAGGATGCCGGACACGACATCGCCGCCACCGCCGCCGAGCGCATCCGCGCCGCGGTGAACACCCTGTTCGTCACCTCGGAGGGCATGGCGCAGCGGCTTTCGGTCAGCATTGGCGGCGCGGTCTGCGCGGGCGACTCCGGCTTTTCGGAACTGTTCCAGGTTGCCGATCGCCGCCTCTACGAGGCCAAGCACGCCGGACGAAACCGCGTCGAACTGGGTCGCCAATCCGGCGAGGCTGACCTCGTCGCGATGACCGCTGCGATCGGCTGAGTGCCACCCGATCGGCGATAGATAAAATCCAATCCGACGACTTGAGGCGATCTCAACTCGCCTTGCGTACCGTTCCGGCCCTCTGCGCAGAAGTGCTGAAGGGACGCGAACATTGGATTTTTCACCCACCGGATGGGGTCGCGTTTTCCTCTGGGCTGCGCTTGGCGCGCTCGGTTGCGTCGCCGTCGCGCTGTTCGTGGATTCGTTCAACTTCCACAATCTCAATCCCGACGACCTGCGCTGGTCGATCATGGTCGATGTGCTGGTGCCGCTCGGCCTCGCCGGCCCGATCCTGTTCTTCTTGTTGAGCAAACTGCGCGAGCTGGCGATCGCGCACGAACTGCTCCGCCGCCACGCCGCGACTGATGCCCTTACCGCCTTGCTGAACCGGGGCGCGTTCACCCGCGAGGTCGAAGAGGCGCTGGCCGACGCACGCTTCGCCGAGGACGGCATGCGTGGCACCCTGCTGGTGGTCGACGCCGACAACTTCAAGATGATCAACGACACCTATGGTCATGAGCAGGGGGACGCCGCGCTGCGCCTGATTGCCAGTTCGATCCGCGCCGTACTGCGTTCCGCCGACCTTATCGGACGCATCGGCGGCGAGGAGTTCGCCGTCTACCTGCCCGGCACCACCCTGTTGATCGGCGAGGCGGTGGCCGAACGCCTGCGGCAGGCGGTGCACACGGCCGAATTCGCTCCCGAAGGCAAGCCGCACCAGTTGACGGTGAGCGTCGGCGGCGCCGTGTATGACCGCTATCTGCCGTTCACCGAACTGTTCCGGCTCGCCGACCAGCAGCTCTATGCGGCCAAACAGAATGGACGCAATTGCATCGCAGTCGCGTCCATCTCGCACTACGAAACGCTACCGGCTGCGGCGGCTTGATCCGCCGCGCTGGTGGCGACTTCGACGAGGAAGCCGCCGGGCGCCTCGCAGTAGAACGTCGTGGTCCGGCCACCACCGCGGCTGAACTGCTGCACGTCGCTGGGGGTGTAGCCGGCCGCGACGAGTTCGGCGTGCTTCAGCCGAACTTCGGCGACGCTGCCGACAAAGCAACCGACATGAAAGTTCTTGTGATAGACGGCCTCGGTCTTGCCGGCGGCCATGAAGTTGAGGACGAAACCGCCCTCCCCCTCCATGACGACAAAACTGTCGTGCGCTTCGCCGACGATGGCGAAATCGAAATGCCGGGCGAAGAACGCAGCAGCGGCGCGCACATCGGCGACGGCGAAGTTGGCGTGGTTGAACTGCATGGTGATATCCTCATGGCTGTGGCGGAACGGTCGAGCGAACAGCTCCAGGACGCACGCGGCATGAGGATATGTAGCTGGCGGTGAAACCCATCGACCCATAGCCCAACAAGCAGCGGGCGCCCGGGGATCGGACGCTCGTCGGCTTGCCGTGGGTCCTTCGCCTCCTGGTGCTTCCAGTGGCGGGACAATCTCCCTCGAGGGAGGGCCGGACTCACCTTAACCGGCCTACGTTTTTTCGGCGCAACGAGCCCGAACTATTGCCCGGGCCCGGATTTGTCAAACGGCCCCGGGCGAGTCTGTCGCCCTTAGGCGTCGATCTCCAGGTCGAAGCCGCTCAGGCGGCGTCGATCTCCAAGTCGAAGCCGCTCAGGCGGCTTCGATCTTGCTCATGTCTTCGTCAGAGATGTCGAAGTTGGCGTAGACGTTCTGCACGTCGTCGTCTTCTTCGAGGATGCCGATCAGCTTGAGCAGCGTCGCACCCTTTTCCGCGTCGACCGGCACTTCATTCTGCGGCTTGAAGATGAACTTGGCCGATTCCGCCTCGCCCAGCACCTTCTCGAGCGCCGCGGCCACTTCATTCAGCTGCTCGAACGAGGTGTAGATCCAGTGGCCGTCCTCGTCGCTCTCGACATCGTCGGCGCCGGCCTCGATCGCCGCCTCCATCACCTTGTCTTCCGAACCGGCCTTGGCCGGATAAAAGATCTCGCCGACCCGATCGAACATGAAGCCGACCGAGTTGGTTTCACCCAGCGCGCCGCCATTCTTGGAGAAGGTCGAACGGACGTTGGAGGCGGTGCGGTTGCGGTTGTCGGTCAGCGCTTCGACGATGACCGCGACGCCGCCCGGGCCATACCCCTCGTAGCGGATCTCTTCGTAGTTCTCGCCGTCATTGCCGGCCGCCTTCTTTATGGCGCGCTCGATATTGTCGCGCGGCATCGACTGGGCGCGGGCGTTCTGCACCGCGAGGCGCAGGCGCGCATTGAAGGCGGGGTCCGGCATGCCGAGTTTGGCAGCCACGGTAATTTCGCGAGCGAGTTTCGAAAACACCTTCGAGCGAGCCGCATCGGACTTGCCCTTGCGGTGCATGATGTTCTTGGCATGTGAATGGCCGGCCATGCGGTCACCCCTGTTTGGCATGTGTGGCAATGGTGGTGGGCGGTTATAGGGGTGGCGAGGCGGAAAATAAAGGCCGTGCGAAGCGCGGCGCTTCTATCCGATCGATCATTGTTTCGATCCGACAAATTCCGCAATTCATGCGGATTTTCGAAAATGAACCCGCAATAAATGCGGATATCATCCAGCATTCAGCCCCCAAACACTATCCGTGTCCATCAGCGCGGCATTGGCGCCGCCAGCAGGAAGAGCCCTGAAATGGACGCACTTAAGAGATTTTCGCTGGCCTTGATGGCAGCTTTGGTGGTCGTCGGCGCGACCCCGGCATTCAGTCAGACGCGGGATACCCGACCGACAGAGCCGGATCGGCCGAATGTCGAAAGCGGCGACAGCGGCGGCAGCGGCGGCAGCTCCGAGTCCGCACCGGCCGACGAGCCCCGCTTGCACAAGTCCACCGCCGGCATCAGATGCCTCGTCAAGGACCTCCACGGGAGCCCGGCCGTCCTCGCAGTCAACGGCACCGGGACGGTGATCCCGGCCGGTGGTGTCGTGACGCTCTACATTCAACCAGGCAGTATCGAGAAGCTGTTCAAGCTGGACACCGATTGGCAGCCTGGGCAGTCGATTTCGGTGCCGCTCAAGCTTGCACAGTTCCCGGAAGGCGCAGAATGCGCCGTCAGGCTATCGGACGGCAACGGCGCGAATGCCCCCGGCGAGTCCTCCGAGGAACAGCTGCCAGCAGCCGGGCCAGACGCAGGCTCCACCAAGGATGCCCCGTCGGACGATGGCTCGGCGCTGCCGGAGGGGCCGATGCCCGACTTGCCAACCGGCGAGGGTGACCCCGACGGAGGTCTGATCCCGCAGGGCTTCGTCGACGTGGTCAACCAGCCGTCGTTCACCTGCCAGGTCTGGGTCAAGCGTGACGGCGTCTGGGTGTACTTCACCAACACCACCGGCGAGAGCTTGCCCCCAGGCACGAAGGTGACCGTCAAGATGCCGGACGGCAGCACCTTGGAGTACACCTTGCAGGCAACCTACGTGCCGGGCGGCAAATTCGGCGTGAAACTGGATGAGATGCCCAAGGACTGGGACTGCTCTCCCGAGGTCACCCTGCCCTAGGCGGCAAAATCCGGCTCGACCTGGGCCAGCGATCCGCCCACCCTGACGGGAGACAGCCTCATGACGAGACCGGTCCTTGGATCGGTCTCGATCGCTATTCCTGACAGCGTCGCCTCGCCCTCGGCCGGAGTGAACCGCCCGGAGGCGATGCCGGTGAGGAAGCGGTTCAGCGGTTCGTCGACTTCGACGCCGATCACCGAGTCATAGTCGCCGCACATCCCCGCATCGGCCATCAGCGCCGTACCACCGCGCAGGATGCGGTGGTCGGAGGTGGGGATGTGGGTGTGAGTACCGACGACGAGGCTGACCTTGCCGTCGAGAAAGTGCCCCATCGCCTGGATTTCGGAGGTCGCCTCGGTATGGAAATCGAGGATGATCGCATCGGCCTGCTCGCCCAGCGGGCATGCGGCCACCGCCGCCTCCACCGCGCGGAACGGATCGTCCACCGGATCCATGAACACCCGGCCCTGCGCATTGATCACCAGCACCCGGTGTCCGGCGCGGCTTTCATAGAGATTGGCGCCGCGCCCCGGCGTGCCCGGCGCCAGGTTGATCGGCCTGAGCAGCGTCGGCTCGCGGGCGATATAGGTGAGCGTATCGCGCTGGTCGAAGGCATGATCGCCCAGTGTCACCACGTCGGCGCCGGCCGCCCTGATCTCGGCGAAGTGCCCTTCAGTCAGGCCGCGCCCATGGCTGGCGTTCTCGCCGTTGACGACCACGAAATCGAACCTGTGCTTGTCGACCAATCCGGCCAGGCGGTCGGAAACGGCATCGCGGCCGGCTTTGCCGACCACGTCACCCAGAAACAGAACTCTCACGTAACCGGCGCCTTTTTCTCGAAGTTGCGCACGCCATGTTCAGTGACGATGGCGTCGAGCGGCACATCGTGCGCCTCGCGCGGGATCAGGTCCACCTCCTGCAACGCAAAGGCGAAACCGATGAGGCGGGGACGTTTGCTGAGCGTCGCCAGCGTGCGGTCGTAATAGCCGCCGCCATAGCCGAGTCGGGTGCCGTGCTTGTCGAAGCCGAGCAGCGGCATGATGATTACGTCGGGCTCGGCGCGCGGCGCTTCCTCGGGCGGTGCGAGCGTGCCGAAGCCGGCTTCGTAGAGAGGCGCGCCATCTTCCCAGATGCGCAGCTCCAGTGGCTGCTCGTCGCCCAGCACCACCGGCAGGCAAACCGGCTGGCCGGCATCCATCAGCCGCGCCACCACGGATTTGACGTCCATTTCGTCGCGGATCGGCCAGTAGCCGGCCACCACTTCGCCCTTGTCCAGCGGCACGCCCTCGAAGAAATGCGCGGCAGCCGCCTTGGCGGCGTCATTGCGCAGCGACGGATGGAAGGCCGCCCGCTTCTTGTGCGCCGCAGTGCGGAGCGCCGCTTTCGCCTCTTCGATCTTTGCGTCGCTCATCGGGCTTTCTGGAGCGGGTCCGGAATGTTGCAGGCTTGCGGTACGATCCCGCAACAGCTCGGATCAACCGAGGAAATCAGGTGCCGCCCTGGCCGTGGGATACAGATCCTGGGAACCTACTTTCGTAGGTGGGCGCCGTATGTCCGAACCCACGGGTCCGGTCAGGTACAGCTCCCTTAAGGATCAGTACGGCCCCAGGGAAAAATGATCCAGCACGCACCGGGCAGCACCCACAATATAGGGTCGCTGCACGGTCAACGCCAAGCGCTTCTTTCCTTTTCCACCTCCCCGCCTATATCTCTCCAACCATAGGGCGCAGGGGCAACGCATGGTTTCACAGATCCTGCTGGTGATGATCGCGGCCATTGCGGTCACCATCTTTGCGGAGCGGCGCAACATCCAGGCGCCGCTGCTGCTGGCGTTGGTCGGGCTCGCCGCCTCGTTCATTCCCGGCCTGCCCCGGCTGGAACTCGAGCCCGAGATCATCCTCACCGTGGTGCTGCCGCCGCTGCTCTATTCGGCCGCCACCGAGTTTTCGTTCATCAGCTTCATCCGGCGCCTGCCCTCGATCATCAACCTGGGGGTGATCCTGGTGCTGGTCACCACCTTCGTCGTCGGCGCCGTCTCCGCTTCGATAATTCCCGGCATGACGCTGGCCGTCGCCACCGTACTTGCCGCCGTCGTCTCGCCGCCGGACGCGGTGACTGCCGTAGCGGTCGGCCGCCAGCTCGGCCTGCCCAGCCGGATGATGACCGTGCTGAAGGGCGAGAGCCTGATCAACGACGCCGCGGCGCTGACCCTCTTCGCCTTCGCCACCGCGACGGTGACCGGCCGCCACCTGTTCATCGACAACGGCTTTCTCTACTTCGTCTATGCCGTCGTGGTCGGCATCGTCATCGGCATGGTGATCGGCGCCGTCGTCCACCGCACCCGGCTGCGCATGACCAATGCCTCGCTGGTCACCGTGCTCTCGGTGCTGGTGCCGTTCGCCGCCTACCTCGTCGCCGAAGAAGTCGGCGCTTCCGGTGTCCTTGCGGTGGTTGCGGCCGGCTTCTCGCTCGGCCACAATTCCACCGAAGCCGGCTATGCGGCGCGCATCCAGGAGCGTCAGTTCTGGCGCACGGCCGACGCTCTGCTCGAGGCGTTCGTGTTCGCCTATATCGGGCTGCAGATGAAGTTCGTCATCGAAGAAGCGACCGCCACCGGCTTCAGCCTGATCGAGCTCTTGGGACTGTCGCTGGTCGTCCTCGTCGCGGTGATCCTCGTCCGTATCGCCTGGGTGTTCGGCACCGGCTTCGTCTCGCGCTGGCAGACCCGACGGGTGCGGGAGTCGATCGCCCGGATGCAGGCCGGCGAGGAACCGCCGCGCCGCGTCGGCCGGCGCGATGCACGCTTTGAGCGCCGCCGCGAAGCGTTGCGGCAGGGCGACTACGATGTCCCCGAGCCGTTCACCTGGCAGGAAAACCTGGTGATCTCGTGGACCGGCATGCGCGGCGTGGTCACCCTCGCCGCTGCCGCCGGTATTCCGCTGGTGACGCTGGCCGGCGAGGCGTTTCCCGGCCGCGACATCATCCAGTTCGTCGCCTTCGCGGTGACCATCGGCACGCTGCTGGTGCAGGGCCTCACCCTGCCCTGGCTGATCAAGACCCTCGGCATCTCCGATCCGGCCGAAGATACGTACCGCGCCAGCCAGCATGCCGTCGCTCGCGACATCGCCGACGCAGCCGGCCGCGCTGCCATTACCAGCTTCCGCGACGGTCAGACCGACCCCAAGGCACGTGCTGCCGCCGAACAGATGCTCAAACGGGCCAGCGTCGAGGACGCCGCCGAGCGCCAGTCGCACTCGGAGCACGACACGATGGTGCTGGAGCTCGGCCGCGCCGTGCTGGAAGCCCGCCGCAGCGCGCTGGTCGCGGCCCGCGACGAGCGTAAGCTCGATGACGAGGTGCTGCGCGAGATCATGGAAGAGATCGACCTGCAGCAGGCGGTGCTGGCCAACTGGGAGCCGGGCCGGTTCAGCGGCTGACGTCGATGCGCACAACACCGATAGGCGCGACAACCGCACGGTAACGGCTGGCGGCTACGTTGGACGGGCAAGGAGGCACCCATCGCCAAGCCCGCGCGACAGTCGAGCCAGGACTCCCAGCTTACCGAAGCGCGCCGTCTCGGCCGCGCCGGCGAGCCGGCGGCTGCCCTGGCGATCGCGCGGCAGCTGGCCGAAATCTCCACCGACCCAAATGCCCGCCTCGCCGCACTGCTCCGGGTCGGCTGGCACAGCCTGCAACTGGGCGAGGCGACCAGCGGGCTGGCTGCGGCGGTTGCAGCGCGTCGGCTGGCCGAGGAGCTCGGCAACAAGGACCGCCGGGCTGCGGCGCGCTCGCTTGCCGCCTGGTTGCTGCTCGAACTGGGGCTGACCGACGAAGCTTACCTCGAGGCCGATGCTGCATTGACGCTGGCCGAAGCGGACGGCGAGGCGCTGACCCTTGCCCACGCGCTCAACGCCAAGGGGACGGCGCTGCTCTACTCACAGCATCCCGAACTCGCCGAGCAGCATTTTCGCTGGGCCGTGAAGGTGGCGGCCGAGATCGGCGACCAGTCGTTCCTGTCGCTGTTCCTCAGCAATCTCGCCTATGCCTTTGCCGACCTCGGTGATGAACGGGAACGGGCCGGCGATGCTGGCGGCGCCGTCGCCCATCGCGGCCTCGCCGTCGATCTCGGCACCGCGGCGATCGAAACCGCCAGAGCGTGCGGTGACGGCTGGATGCTGCGCCTGGCGCTCACCAACACGGCCGAATACCTGGGCATAGCGGGTCATCTCGGAATGGCGCGCACCCTGCTGGCGCAGTGGCCGGCAACACCCGGCACTCCCGGCGTCCGCGAGACCGTGCATCACCTCTATACCGACGGCGAGCTGCGGATGCGGGAAGGCGACCTGGCCGGTGCCCGGCAGGCTTGCACGGAGGCGCTGGAACTCGCCGAACGCAGCGGCCATACCGATCATCAGATGAACTGCCTGCGACGCCTCGCCGAGATTGCCGAACAACTCGGCGACCTGCCGTCCGCACTGCAAAGCTTCAAGCGCTACCACGACACCTATCGCCGCAACGAAGGCGAACAGGCGCGGCGGCGCGCCCACGCGGCCGAGATCCACTACGAGAGCCGGCGTCACCGTGCGGAGGCTGAACGACTGGCCGTCGAAGTGCTGCGCGACCCGCTCACCGGCATTGCCAATCGTCGCGCCTTCGAGCAGCAGCTGCAGGCCACGACGGACCGCCCCTACGCCATCGCCATCGTCGATATCGACCGCTTCAAGGCAATCAATGACAACCACTCGCATATGCTCGGCGACGACGTTCTCAGGCAGGTATCGCGCTTGCTCGATGCCGCACCGGTGACATTGGCGGCGCGACTGGGCGGCGAGGAATTTGCGCTGCTGCTCACCGGCCCAGATGGCGACGGCCTCGCCTTGTGCGAAACATTGCGACGACAGATCGAAGGCAATGACTGGCCCGCCCTCGCGCCAATGCTCGCCGTTACGGTGAGCATTGGCGTTGCCGTTGCGGAACCTGGCGAGCCCACCGAAGCAGTGCTGTCCCGGGCCGATCGGCGGCTCTACGCCGCAAAGTCACTCGGCCGAAACCGCGTCGTGGCCGACGACGCGACGTCCAGTACGAGAGCCTCGGCAAGTTGAGCAGGCCGTTGCGATCCTGAGCGCCCTCTGCATGGAAGGATTGGCAAACCTTGCCATTGCGCGCACATTGCCACCACCCGCCAGGCTGGCCTAGCTTGCGTTCATGCGCGGCGGACGACTGATCAGCCTCGGTCTGGCAATCGTCGTGGTGGCGATGACCTCGATTGCCCTGGCGGTGGAAGCCGATCCCGACGCCGAACCGGCGAAACCCCGTTCCTGTTACGCCGTCGACCCAGCGGCACCGACCTGGACCGCGGTGTGCATCCGGCAGGAGCAGTTCTTTCGCGATACCTGCGGAGCGATCCAGCTCTATGCGTGGCGCGAGCAACTGCCGGTAGGCTTTTTCGCCCGCCTGATCTGGCAGGAAAGCCGCTTCGATCCGTTCGCCCTGAGCACGGCCGGGGCAGAAGGCATCGCCCAGTTCATCCCCTCGACAGCCCGCATCCGCGGACTGCGCAACGCCTTCGATCCGAGCGAAGCGTTGGCCAAGTCAGCTGAGTACCTTCGCTTTCTCACCGACAAGTTCGGCAATCTCGGGCTGGCGGCTGTCGCCTACAATGGCGGCGAGGGGCGGGCCGGCGGCTATGTCAAAGGCGGCAGCTACCTGCCGGCAGAGACCCGCTTCTATGTCGAGATCGTCACCGGCCGCGATCCGGACGCCTGGCTCGCCGAACCCCCGCCTGATGTCGACTATGCCATCGGCAAGGACGAGCCGTTCATCGATGCCTGCGTCAAGATGGCGGAGGCCGAGCAGGTGCCGAGCCTCGACCGGCAACCGAGCGAATGGCGGCCCTGGGGCGTATTGCTGGCGCAGAACTTCTCGCAGGGTGTGGTCATTCGCCGCTTCGAGCGGGTGCAGGCGAGCTACCCGAAGGTGCTGGGCAGCGAGAAGCTGATGCTGCTGATGGCCCGCAACCCGAATTTCGGCCCGCGGCTCAGGCACTACGCCATGATCGGCCGCGACAACCGCGCCGATGCCGACGCGCTCTGTGCAAAACTGCAGGCCGCCGGCGGCTCCTGCATCGTCAGAAAGAACTAGTTGCCGGCCGCTGCGCCGGTCTCGTCGATGGCGCTGGAGATCGCCTCGATCTTGCGGGCCGCCTCGTTGAGCCGCTTGGCGAACTTGCGTTCCAGGTCCTCGGCTTCATGCGTCAGCGCCTCGCCGACCTGGGTCAGGTTGGCGACGTCCTGCTTCAGCTCGGCGATGCGGCGTTCGGCCTCGGCCAATTCATCGAGCACCGCGATGCCGGCCATCACCGTCAGCCGGTTGTCGCCGATCTCGCCGAACGTGCCCTTGAACTGGTCGATATGCTGGTTGAAGCGATCGGCGAGCCCCAGCAGGTGCTGCTCCTGGCCCTCCTCGCAGGCCATGCGGTACTTGCGGCCGTTGATGTCGACATTGACCTCGGGCATCTGAGCTATCCCTTCGCCGATCCATCCTGGGCCAGCACTTCGCGCACCGACTCCATGGCGACCACCAGCCGCCGCGCCACTTCGGCCGAGCTGTCATCGAGCCGCTTGGCCTTGGCGCTGACCTTATCGAGTTCCTGCGCCAGCCGCTGCCGCTCACCCACCAGCTTCTGGGTGTCGGATTCGATCCGGCTATGCGCCCGCACCCGGCCATTCAGGCTGCGCACGCTCGCCTCGAGCCGCGCGAACGCCTTGTCGAGCCGGCTGGCGGCGGCCTCGTATCCATCCTCGGCGTTCTCAACGGCCATCCCGACCCCCATCGCGAAAAAGGGCGATTCCACTTGGCACTATAGCGCAAAGCTGGCGCGGCGTGGCAACGCCCCCCTCCGGGAGGCGACATTGACAGGTCAAAGGAACCTGCTAAGCGTCAACCCGCCTCGGCAGGAGGGTTCGAGGCGCCCGGATTTCCGGGCTTCTGTCCCTTAGCCGAGAGCACCCGCAATGACCAACTCCGCCCAAGCCAATGAGATGGCCAACGCCATCCGTTCCCTCTCCATGGATGCGGTGGAGAAAGCCAACTCGGGTCACCCCGGGCTGCCGATGGGCGTCGCCGACATCGCGACGGTGCTGTTCACCAAGGTGATGAAGTTCGATCCCAAGAACCCCTGGTGGCCGGATCGCGACCGCTTCATCCTGTCGGCCGGGCACGGCTCGATGCTGCTCTACTCCTCGCTCTACCTCCTCGGCTACGAGGACATGACCATCGATCAGTTGAAGCAGTTCCGCCAGCTTGGCTCAAAGACCGCCGGCCATCCGGAGTATCATTTCGCCCCGGGCATCGAGACCACCACTGGTCCGCTCGGCCAGGGCATTGCCAACTCGGTCGGCTTTGCTGTTGCCGAAGCCAAGCTCGCCGCCGAGTTCGGCTCCGACCTCGTCGACCACTACACCTGGGTGATCGCCGGTGACGGCTGCCTGATGGAAGGCGTGAGCCAGGAAGCCATCTCGCTCGCCGGGCACCTGAAGCTCAACAAGCTGGTGGTGATCTGGGACAACAACAACATCACCATCGACGGCCGCGTTTCCAACGCCGACTCGACCGACCAGATCGCCCGCTTCAAGGCCTGCGGCTGGAACACCATCGAGATCGACGGCCTCGACCAGGCTCAGGTCGAGCAGGCCCTCAACGACGCCAAGAAGTCCAAGGACAAGCCGACCCTGATCGCCGCCAAGACCATCATCGGCTTCGGCGCGCCCAAGAAGGCGGACTCGCATTCCGTGCACGGCTCGCCGCTCGGCGCCGAGGAACTGGCGGGCGCCAAGCAGAAGCTCGGCATCGACTACCCGGCGTTTGAAATCCCCAGCCACACGCTCAACGCCTGGCGCGCCGCCGGCACCCGCTCCGAGAACGCCCGTGGCGACTGGGAAGGCCGGCTCGCTGCGGCAAAGCCCGAGCTGCGCGCCGAGTTCGAGCGCCGCACCGCCGGTCGGCTGCCGGCCAACTGGAACGAGACCATCGAGGCGTTCAAGGCCAAGCTGGTTGCCGACAAGCCGAAGATTGCGACCCGCAAGTCGAGCCAGATGGCGCTCGAGGTGATCAACAAGGTGCTGCCCGAGACCATCGGCGGCTCCGCCGACCTCACCGGCTCGAACCTCACAAATACGCCCGAGACCCTGCCCTTCACCGCCGAGGACCATACCGGCCGCTACATGCGCTACGGCATCCGCGAGCACGAGATGGCGGCGGCGATGAACGGCATTGCGCTGCATAAGGGCCTGATCCCCTATGGCGGCACCTTCCTGGTGTTCACCGATTATGCCCGCCCGGCCATCCGCCTCTCGGCGATCATGAGCCAGAAGGTCATCTACGTCATGACCCACGACTCGATCGGGCTGGGCGAAGATGGCCCGACCCACCAGCCGGTCGAGCACCTCTCGACCCTGCGCGCCATTCCGAACCTTCTGGTCTTCCGCCCGGCCGATGCGGTCGAGACGCTCGAATGCTGGCAGCTCGCCATCGAAGCCGAGCAACCCTCGATCCTGGCGCTCAGCCGCCAGAACCTGCCGGCGCTTCGCACCGAGACCGTCGCCGGCAACCCCTCGGCCAAGGGTGCTTATGTCATCGCCGGCGACCAGAACGCCGACGCGGTGATCTTCGCCACCGGTTCGGAAGTCGCCATCGCCGTCGCGAGCCTCGAACTGCTGAAGGCGCAGGGCATCACCGCCAAAGTGGTTTCGGTGCCCAGCCAGGAGCTGTTCTACGCCCAGTCGCAGGAATACCGCGACAGCGTCATCGGCAAGCCCAAGGCCAAGGTGGCGATCGAGGCCGGCATCGAGATGAGCTGGCTGAAGCTGCTCGGCGACAAGGGCCGCTTCATCGGCATGCACTCGTTCGGCGCCAGCGCCCCGGCCGAGCAGCTCTATGAGCACTTTGGCATTACGGCGAAAGCCATAGTTGAAGCTGTCATGGCGCAGTTGTAAGAACCGCGCTCTTCTTCTCTCCTCCCTTAGAAGTCCCTGAAGGAGCCATCATGGCTGTACGCGTCGCAATCAATGGCTTTGGCCGCATCGGTCGCAACATCCTGCGCGCCATCGTCGAAAGCGGCCGCACCGACATTGAGGTCGTCGCCGTCAACGATCTCGGTCCGGTCGAAACCAACGCCCACCTGCTGCGCTATGACAGCGTGCACGGTCGTTTCCCCTTTGAAGTGAAGGTCGAAGGCGATGTAATCACCGCCGGCAACCAGAAGTTCAAGGTCACCGCGGTCAAGGATCCGGCGCAGCTGCCGCACAAGGAGCTGGGTGTCGAGATCGTGCTCGAGTGCACCGGCATCTTCACCAGCCGCGACAAGGCCGCCGCCCATCTCGCCGCCGGCGCCAAGAAGGTGATCGTTTCGGCTCCGGCCGAGAACGCCGACCTGACCGTCGTCTACGGCATCAACCACGCCCTGCTCGGCAAGGAGCACGTGGTGATCTCGAACGGCTCGTGCACCACCAACTGCCTCGCTCCGATGGCCAAGGTGATGAACGAGCTGGTCGGCATCGAGAAGGGGATGATGACCACCATCCACTCCTACACCGGCGACCAGCCGACCCTCGACACCATGCACAAGGATCTCTATCGCGGCCGCGCCGCGGCCCTGAGCCAGATCCCGACCTCGACCGGCGCCGCCAAGGCGATCGGCCTGGTGCTGCCTGAGCTGAAGGGCAAGCTGGACGGCATCTCGATCCGCGTGCCGACCCCGAACGTGTCGCTGGTCGATCTCAACTTCGTCGCCGGCCGCAACACCACGCCGCAGGAAATCAACGACGCGCTGATCGCCGCCGCCGACGGTCCGCTCAAGGGGGTGATGACCTACACCACCCACCCGCTGGTTTCGAGCGACCTGAACCACGATCCGCATTCGGCCACCATCCTGCTCGATCAGACCAAGGTGATCCAGGGCAACTTCGTGACCATCATGGGCTGGTACGACAACGAGTGGGGCTTCTCGAACCGCATGGCCGACATGACCGCCGTGTTCGCCAAGACTCTCTAAGAGTACCTCGTCTAGAGGCAAAGAAGGCCCCGGTTTCCGGGGCCTTTCGCTTTTCTGGCTCAAGCTAGAGTCAATGACCGCTTTGCGCCAGAAGTAGTCGTCCGGAGGCCGCTCACCGACCATGCTGCCGCGGCCGATGGGCCTGCGTTCCGAACGACCCAGTCGCGGCCTGATCAGTCGACGGTTACTGGTTGAAGAACGTCTTCAGTACACGGGCCATGAGTTCGGGGGCGACGACGTGTCCCTGCCCGTCGAGCGTGTGTCGTTCGGTCTTGGGGATGGCAGCGGTTATCGCTTTCGCGGCGCGGTCGAAGAAGTCGGTCGGGAGTCCTGACAACTGGGGTTGGGTGATAGGACCCTCGGTGGTCACCAGGACCGACTGAGTGATGCCGGAAAGTCGGTTCGTGGGAATCTTGTAGCCATTGAGGATCACGGCGTCTTTGACGAGCGTGTGGGCGAGCGCGACAGACGAGGCCCACATCGGGTATTGTTTGTAAGCCGCGATGTCCGCGTCAGGTCCGCCGGTAAGCCTCATGAACAGTTCCAGGAGTTCCTCGTCCCGGCCGGCCTTGTCTGCCTCGTCGGTATCCGCGAGGTACTGGTTGAACCTCGGCCACAGGTCGTCCCCGATCACGTACGGCACATCCCACACCGCGATCTTGTCGATTGCCGAACCTGCCGCTGCTGCCTCCAGCGCGAGGGCGCCGCCAGATGAGGCGCCGTACACGTGAGCTGAGCCGCCGGCTGTCGCAATCAGCGCGTCGAGGTCTTCCACCTCCCGCGCCAAGGTGTAAGGCGGTGTATTGCCGCTGGCGCCCCGGCCACGTCGTGCGTAGTTGTAGACCGTGAAATGGTCGGCAAGGAGTGGGGCAAGCGGCGCGTTCTCAGCGCCGTCGTCCAGGGTGCCGCCGACGAGGATCAATGCCGGGCCAGTGCCTTTCCGGTCGTAGGCTATCCTCGTACCGTCGGCAGAAGTGACATAGGGCATCTTACTTCTCCTTCGAAATCGTCTTGCGGGCCTGTCTCGCCGGCGCAGCAAAGAGCAGCCGGAAGTAGCGAGCTAGATGATCGAGGCTGTCGAGCGCGGCGGGCATGCCGTCCAGCGCTTTGGCGAGGATGAACGCGCCCTGCACGACCGCCTGGGTGTGCAGTGCGAGGCTCTCGGCTGTGAGTTCGCCGCTGTAGTCGCTGCGGGCAATTGCCGCCTCGATATCCGTTTCGAGCGTCCGCGCGTGCAACACGATGCTGTTGGCGCAGGCCTCAC
>Ga0209902_100201_pt1 | contig 98093 bp, 98 predicted proteins | sample FECB27metaG_FD_188304 | JGI IMG/M metagenome (GOLD analysis project Ga0209902, IMG submission 188304) | Cyanobacterial communities from the Joint Genome Institute, California, USA - FECB-27 (SPAdes) (version 2) | ecosystem: Environmental > Aquatic > Thermal springs > Hot (42-90C) > Microbial mats... | reverse complement strand
GCCCGAGCAACAGCGAGCATCTGGCGCTGGCCGCCTGAGAGACGACCGGCCAGGAGATGTCGCTGACGCGCAAGGTCGGGGAACAAGGCATAGAGCTCGCCGAGCCGCCGCTTCTTCGGCACCTTCAGGATTGAGGCAGCAAGATCGAGATTGTCGTCGATTGACAGGTTCACGAACACGTTCTCGGTCTGTGGCACGAATCCAAGGCCCTCGTGCGGCAGTCGATGAGCCGCGCGTCCGGTGATCTCTCGATTATGTAGGAAAACCCTTCCTGCAGAGATCGGTATGAGCCCGGCGATCGCCTTGATCAGCGTCGACTTTCCGGCTCCATTCGGTCCGAGGACAGCAACAATCTCGTTGGATTCGACTGACAGTGACGCGCCCCGCACGATCGGGAGCCCCGGCTCATAGCCGGCCTCGAGCGCCTCGACCCGGAGAGCCGTCACGCCGGGACTCCGCCGAGGTAGGCCTCGACCACCCTCGGATCGTCACGGACCTCTTGGGCTGTTCCGGCCATCAAAAGGCGCCCCTGCGCCATCACCATGATGGGATTGCACAGGTTCATCACCAGATCCATGTTGTGCTCGATGACCAGGAATGTGACGCCTTGTCGGTTGAGACTCACGATCCGATCGACGATCGCGTCCAACAGCACGGGGTTGACCCCGGCTCCCGGTTCATCGAGCAGGATCAACCGCGGCTTTGCCACGAGAACCCGGGCGAGCTCCAAGAGTTTGCGCTGCCCACCGGACAGGACGCGGGCCGGTTGATCAGCGAGATGGGACAGGCCCACAAAGTCGATCCAGTGCCGGGCTGCAGCCGCTAGCGTCCGTTCCTCAGCGGCCACCCGGCCCGGCGTGAGCCAATTGGCCCAGAACCGCTCGCCCCGCTGGTGCAATGGCGCCACCATAACGTTCTCCAGAACCGTCATCTCTGGAAAGGGCCTGGGGATCTGAAACGTTCGGGCGAGTCCTTTAGCGAAGATCCGATCCGGGGAGAGCCCGTCGATCCGCTCTCCCTCGAGACTGAGAGATCCGGAAGTTGGCGGGAACAGCCCTGCTAGACAATTGAAGAGGGTTGTCTTGCCTGCCCCATTTGGCCCGATGAGACCCGTGATCGTACCCTTTTTTATCGTGAAGGACACCTCATCGACGGCACGATTGCCGCCGAAGGTCTTAGTGATCGACTGAGCTGTCAGCATGAGTGGAACGGAGTCCCCGATTGGGCCATGTTGCGAGGGCGGCGATTTTGCGTCATGAGAATGGGCACGTGCAACAGGCAATGGACGTTGTCCCGTGGCAGATGATTCCTTCGAGCTCTACGATCTGAGGGTAGAAGTCGTCGCCCCAGAGGGCGCCACGCTGTATTGTGGCGCCAAGCCCGGTGACTACTTTGAGCTTAAGGGGGAGATGCTTCACCTCCCTCCGGGCCAGGGATTCTCGATCTATTCGCTTGCTGCGCTCTTGCCGCTCCTCCCTGCGAAGCAACGCGTCACTCATCCGAACGACTGGATGTCCACCGACGCCGAGGTCGCCTGTCCAGATCCCAATTGTCCGAGCAGACTTCGGATCAGCCGGATGGCGAAACGCGTGTTCCGCCACGCGGAGGTGACGGCGGTCCCTTTGACCAATCAAGGCCTGACATGACTGTCGAAACCATTGAGCTCGCCCCGGGCTACCGGATCTCTCGCATGCTGCGTGGCGGCTGGCAGCTTGCCGGCGGGCATGGTGCCATTGAGGCCGAGCGGGCGATCGCCGACATGGCTGCGTTCGTGGAGGCGGGGGTCACGACCTTCGACTGTGCCGACATCTACACCGGCGTCGAAGAGATGATTGGGCGTTTTCGCGATCGCATGCTCACCGAGCGCGGCTCCGAAGCACTGAACAATTTCAAGGTACACACGAAGTTCGTGCCGGATTGGGACGCCCTATCCCGCGTCAACCGTCCCTATGTGCGGGAGATCATCGACCGCTCGCTCCGGCGGCTCAGGATTGAGCGTCTCGATCTGGTGCAGTTCCACTGGTGGAACTACGCCGTTCCAGGAGCCGTCGAGACCGCGCTCATCCTCAAGGAACTCCAGGATGAGGGGAAGATCCACCAGATCGGCGGCACCAACTTCGATACACCCCATACGCGAGCCTTGCTCGATTCCGGGGTGCCGCTTGTGTCAATGCAGGTCCAGTACTCGCTTCTCGATCAGAGGCCTGCGAACGGCCTTGTTGCGCTGTGTCAGGAGCGCGACATGAAGCTTCTGTGCTATGGGACGGTAGCGGGCGGCTTTCTTTCTGAGCGATGGCTCGGCGCGCCAGAGCCGCAGGAGCCCTTCGCCAATCGTTCGCTGGTCAAGTACAAGCTCATCATCGACGATTTCGGCGGCTGGTCCTTATTCCAGAACCTGCTCGGCACCTTGCGGGAAATCGGGCGCAAGCACGGGGTCAGCCTCACGGCGGTGGCAACCCGGTGGGTCTTGGACCAGCCGGCAGTGGCAGGCGCCATCATCGGCGCTCGCTATGCCGAGCACCTGCCCGACAATCTCGATGTGTTTCGGCTTGCCCTCGATGAGGGGGACCGGGCCGCCATCGACAGCGTTCTGGCACGCAGGACCGGTCCGGGAGGAGACACCTACACGCTGGAGCGTGATCGGGAGGGCCGGCACGGTCGCATCATGCATTACAACCTCAACGAAGCATGACCCTCATGGGCCTCGATCACCCCCTCGCCCAGGCCGTACTCCAGGAGGTGGCCGACCTGCATGCCTTCTTCGAAGCATGGCTCAGCGGAACGGCCGAGAACACAAACTCCGTATTTTCCCGCGTGGAGAGCTCTCTCGGCGAGGAGTTCACCATGGTGTCTCCGAGTGGACAAAGGCTTCAGCGACCGGATGTGATCGAGTGGCTGCGGGGAACCCACGGGGCCAGGGCAAGCCAGGGCTCATTCCGCATTGCCATTGCCATGCCCGAGATCCTGCTCTTGCGACCGCCGCTCGTCTTTCTCCGCTATGTCGAGGAGCAAACAGTTGGCGACGTTGTCACCCGACGCCAATCGACCGCCCTGTTTGAAGCCTCAATCGAGGGTGGGCGGCGTGTGCGTTGGCTTGCCCTGCACGAGACTTGGATCAGTCCGGGCTCTTGAGGACCATTCCAGCTCGCCACACTTGCCAAAAGGCCGCCGAGACGAAACACTGCCTGGTGGCCAGGAGGAGCAAGTGACGTCAGAGCTCACTCCGGAGGACTAGACCAAGGGAGAGTGTTCACCGTGCGCTTTACATCCATTGTTTCAGCCGCCACCCTCGCGATTGCTCTCGCGCCACTGCCAGCATCCGCACAGCAGCCTTGCACGCACACGGTTGGCGTTGTCGTGGAGCTGACCGGTCCGGCCGGGCGCTTCGGCCAGGCTGCGGCCAAATCCATCGAGCTTGCCTTTAAGGAAATCAACGAGGCGGGCGGTGCCGCCGGCTGCCAGCTCGCCGCGGACCTTAGGGACTCGCAGAGTCAAGGCTCCGTTGCAGTCGACCAGGCCCGGCAACTCGTTGACCTCAAGCGCGTGCCGGCGATCATCGGCGGCATCATCTCCTCCGTATCGCTTCCCATTCTGACCTCGGTCACAGCGCCAGCGAACGTGGTTCAGATCTCGCCCGCCTCCTCGTCGCCGACGCTCACCCGTACTGCACAAGAGGGAAAGACCAACGGTATTTTCTTCCGCACCATCACCTCGGATGCGCTCCAAGGCACAGCAGCCGCGAAATACGCGATGGATCAAGGCCTGAAGAAAATTGCGATCATTCACGTCAATAACGACTTCGGCGTGAACATGGTGGCGGAGTTCAAGCGTGCCTACGAAGCGCTCGGAGGCCAAATTACCTCCACAACGCCGTATAACCAGGGTCAGGCCTCCTATGCACCGGAGGTCACCCGCGGTCTTGAGGGAGATCCACCTGCCCTTTACCTCGTCTCCTATCCGGGCGATGGCACAGCGATTGCACGCACCTGGATCTCGCAGGGCGGCGCCGCAAAGTTTCTCCTGAACGACGGCATGAACAGTGCGGACTTCATCCGCGACGTCGGGCCGCGTTACCTGAACGATGCGTTTGGAACCTCGTCCGGTACGACCAAAACGCCCTCGACCGAGCATTTCGTGAAAGCCTATCCGGCAATGTCCGGCGGCTTTGATGCCAATGCCCCAGCCGCTGACAGAGCTTATGACGCGGCAGCAATCCTTGGCCTTGCGGTGGCTCAGGCCGGCAAGTTTGAGGCGGCAGCGATCCGGGACGCCATTCGTAAAGTTACCGGGAGTGACGGCGAAGTGATCTATGCCGGTCCGGAGGGCTTCAAAAAGGCGCTCCAACTCATCAAGGATGGCAAACCGGTGCGCTACGAAGGTGTTATCGGCCCTGTGAGCTTCGACCAATATGGCGATATCACCGGCCCCTTCCGACTATGGCGAATTCAGAACGGTGAGATCACCACGGTCGGCCAGATGGGCGTCGATGAGGTCAATGCCATTAAGGCTAAGATCCCATCGCGCTAAAAACCTGCTCTGTCGGTGACACAGGCTCCACGCCCGGCGCGGAGCCTTCGCCTTTTGCCGGAGAATACCATGTCGCTTCCCCCCGATCGGATACCGCTCGCACCCAGGCTTGAGATCAGCCGTGTGGTCACCGGCCTTTGGCAAGTGGCCGATATGGAGCGGGATGGCCGCTTCTTGGATCGCGACGCGGCAGCCGCCGCCATGGCCGATTATGCCCGCGACGGCTTTGACAGCTTCGATATGGCCGACCATTACGGCAGTGCGGAGCTGATCGCCGGTCGTTTTTTGAGCATGCAAACTGGGGCCGAGAAGCAGCGTCCGGCGATTTTCACCAAGTGGTGCCCCACACCTGGGCCGATGACCGCAGACGTCGTGCGGGCTGGTATCGCCCAGCGCCTCGAGCGCCTTGGTGTCGCGTCCATTGACCTTTTGCAATTCCATTGGTGGATGTTCGAGCATCCCGGCTACATCGATGCCATGAAGGAGCTTGTTGCGCTGCAGCAGGACGGGCGCATCCGCCATCTCGGCGTGACGAATTTCAATACCGACCACCTGCACCTGCTGGTGAAGCACGGCTTCCCGATCGTATCGAACCAGGTCTCCTTCTCCCTTCTCGACCGCCGCGCTGCGGAGGACATGAGCACTTTCTGTCTCGCCGCCGGCGTGCGCTTGCTGGCCTATGGCACACTCGGAGGCGGCTTCCTGACGGACCAGTGGGTGGGTGCGCCCGAGCCAACATCTATCGAGGATTGGAGCAAGTCAAAATACAAGCGCTTCATCGACACCATCGGAGGGTGGTCGGCTCTTCAGACGATTCTGGCGGCCGTGCATGAGATTGCTCGTAAGCACGGTGTGTCCGTTGCAAATGTGGCCACGCGCTGGGTGCTCGAACAGCCGGCCGTCGCGGCTGTCATCGTTGGGGCTCGGCTGGGAGAGCGCGAGCATCGGGCAGACAATACAGCCCTGTTTTCGTTCTCGTTGGACGACGATGACAAACAGCTCATCGACGAGGCTTTGGTTTCTACTCGGCGCATTCCGGGTGATTGCGGTGACGAGTACCGTCGCCCACCTTTTCTTACAGCGTCCGGGGATCTCAGCGATCACCTCGAGAGCTTTCCGCCAGTGTTCGAGGCAGTCCCGATCGATGGGCGATCCGACCGCCTACGCATTGACTCCGGCAGCGTCTGGGAGCCCATCTGTGGGTACAGCCGTGCCGTGCGGATCGGCAATCGCATCCTTGTTAGCGGAACCACAGCCACCCACGGCACAGGTGAAATCATCTGTCCAGGCGACCCCAAAGGGCAGGCGGTCTACATCCTGGATAAAATCGCAGCGAGCATCGCCTCTCTGGGCGGAACGCTCGCGGACACCGTCCGAACCCGTGTCTATCTCAGCAATGCGGACGACTGGGAGCCTGTTTCCCGGGTGCATGGTCGATACTTCGGAGCCGTGAGACCTGCAAATACTTTGCTTGAGATCTCGCGCTTGGTCGGGGATTACGCGGTTGAGATCGAGGCTGAGGCTATCGTTGGCTAGACACCGTCGCCTGAAGCGGGTTCCACTCAATTCAGAGGCCCCTTATGCTACACGTCCTCGCTTTTATCACCGCCAAACCAGGCATGCGCGATGCCGTGCTCCAAGAGTTCAGAGCCAACATGCCGGCTGTGCACGCGGAGGAGGGCTGCATCGAGTATGTTCCCGTGATCGACGTTCCGACCTTCGGCCCCTTTCAGGCCGAACTCGGATCAGACACTTTCGTCGTTGTCGAGAAATGGGCGAACACGGAAGCGCTCAACGCCCATGCTGCGTCTGCGCATATGAAAGCCTATGCCGCCAGGACAGCCGATATGATCGAGGCGCGTGTCATACACGTCCTTCACCTGTCTAGATCCTAATCTAGCGTGGGTGGTTGGCCCCTCGGCAGCCGAGCGACAAAAGCTACGAAGCTAGCTCTGCCTCGGGGTCTTGCCAGCGAGAATATCCGCGGCCCAGCTCCTGTCGATGTTGCCACCGCTGAGGATAACACCAGCTTTGCGTCCCTTAATCTGGGCCTGCTCCTTGGCAAGAGCGGCAAGCGCTAGAGCACCGGCTCCTTCTGCAAGGTTGTGGGTGTCCTCGTGATAGATCCGGACGGCCTGAGCGATATCATCCTCAGCGACTTCGACGATGCGGGCAGCACCGGCTTTGATCAGGGCAAAGGCCGTTTCATCAGGAACTCTCACTGCTGCGCCATCTGCGAAAGTGGCGACCTGGTTGACCGGGACGACCCGACCAGCATTGAACGACAACCGATAAGCATTTGCCTCCTGAGGAACGACACCCACGATTTCCGTCTTGAGGCCCAGGAGGTCACGTGTGCGGATAAGCCCGCAGATGCCGGATCCTAGGCCAATAGGGGCATACACCACGTCAAGATCGGAAAAGGCACCAAATAGTTCGTGGGCATAGGTCGCCACACCTGTTACGAGATCGGCGTGAAACGATGGGATGAACTCGTAACCTCGCTCTTTGGCGAGTTCCGATGCATGGTGTTTGGCATCATCAAAGTCTCGCCCGTGCTCGATGAGTTCAGCCCCGAAGGCGCTCATCGCGGCATTCTTCTCAACCGAGTTGCCTTGCGGAACGACAATGGTGACAGGCAAGTCGAAATGTCCTGCTGCGAGGGCTAGGCTCTGGCCGTGATTGCCTCGTGTAGCGCTGATGATGCCGCGGATGGGCTGGCGCTCTCGCCTGAGACGATCGAGATAAACAAGGCCGCCCCGCACCTTGAAAGCGCCAATCGGTGTGTGGTTCTCGTGCTTCACAACGACCGTGCATCCGAAGCGCTTAGCGAGAAGAGGCCAAGCATATTGTGGAGTCTGCGGCATGATCGAGCGCACGATTGTCATCGCGCTGTTGAGATCATCGAGTGTGAACATCGAACCCCCTTTGGAGCAGCCCAATCCCAACGAACTCTTCTGGAAATTGTAAGGCAATCTCCTCAGAGTTGCAGCTTTCAGCAGTAGCAGAGGCGTGTTTCAAACTGTAGCCCCGAAATCTATTGGTCCCTAACCTCCTCCGTCACTGCCCTGTGTCTGCTTTGACCGGGTCCCACGATCTTACAAAGCAAAAGGTAAGGAAGAACGACGTAGAGAGGGTCCGATTTGCCGACACGTCCACAGCGGTGGTTGTCCTCCCACCCTCCCGGGGAGGTTTGCTGATGGTTCGACTTCCCTGGTGCCTACCAGATGCTCGTCCAGACTTGGCAGGAACGGGGGGTGCCGGAGGTGCTGGAAGACACAGGCAATGTGGTCGGCCCTGCCACACTTTGGATTGTAGCGGTAGAAACTACCCCGGGTCGACAGCAGAAACTCCTCTGTTGCCAGAGCCTGCCATCGAGAATGAGGGTGCATGCGTTCATGACGCGGTGGTCTCGGAGGTGCTCGTCATCCACGAGCCACTTAAGACCTTGTTATATCTACACACTCGCGTCGTCAGTCAGTAATTTGCGCCCTCCAATCTGATCTAACGATTGGCTGTGACAGTTGGGGCGGCTTGATCTCCGAAAGCGACCCAAGCTTTACCGCTGGTGCCCTCCCGCTTGATGAAGATATACCCAGTCTGGCGCCAAGGCAGGACAACGTTTCTCTTGTTGTCGAGAATGAAATCGCCCTGGTCGGTTAGGACCATGAGTACCGCATGCCCCTGCCCCTGGTCGTCGATGACGGCTGTCATCCGTAGGACACGGTGCGGCAGACCGGCCTGAACCAGCAGCTTGCGCTTCATGAGTTGAATGTCCTCGCAGTCACCGAGCCCATCATCCGGATAGTCCCACCGGTCGAGAACACCCCAATGATCCTGGTCTGTGACAGCCAGGATCGATGAGTTGACGCGCTCGTTCACCTGCGTGAGAGCCGCCCAGATGTCAGGGGTTAGGGCGATGCGCGTGGGCTGTGAGAGATCGATGTGGCATTCACGAGGTTGGTGCTGGCAGAAGCTGACCCAAGCCTGCGTTGGTCCTGCACGTCCTACCACTTGGATACGATCAGTTCCTCGCATAGAGATCAAGCCCTGGGCAGACGCAGCCTCCAAGAACCCCGAGAGGCTCACGATGATAAGACCCATCAGGGCCAGCCCCAGAAGCATACGCTTGGTTTTGGCACCACGACCGAGGCGGCTGTGGAGAATCTGCTCAACATTGATCATGATAGGCTCCGATGGCGGAGCCAATACGATGTGCTCTCACGGTAAATGAGGCCTTAACCCGCTTCAGCCTGAAGTGAGGCATAGCCGACGCACTTCCGGGATACCGGTACGGGAAGTTGGCGAAGCCGCATAAAAAACCCGGTGCTGGAAGCACCGGGTTTGATTGAAAGAGCATCTAAACGGCTATGGCCGCCGTACAGTGCAGCGAGGTGAGCTAAGCAGCCTTCTTTGTACGTTTGCCCTTGGTAGACGCCGCCACTTCGTCCGATGTCGCAGTCGCCTTCGCAATAGACCTCTTGGGTTTGGCAGGAGCAGCATCATTGGCAACGGCATCCACCAGAGCAGCAGTCTTTCTGCGCTGCTGGCCGAGCCCCATGGTCTTAGCGAGCTCGGAGCGTGCCTTGGCATAGTTCGGCGCGACCATCGGGTAGTCAGCGGGCAGACCCCACTTCGCCCGGTACTGCTCGGGGGTCATGTCGTAGGTGGTCCGCAGATGACGCTTAAGCGACTTGAACTTCTTCCCATCCTCCAGACAGACAATCGCATCCGCAGTCACAGATTTCTTGACTGGAACAGCAGGCGTCAACTCAATCTGCGGCTCCTGGCTCTGGGCCTGCCCTGTCTTCGTCAGAGCCGAGTAAACAGAACTAAGGAGGGCCGGAAGCTCAGAGGCCGGAACGGAGTTGTTGCTGACATAAGCTGAAACAATGTCAGCAGAGAGTTCGATGAAGTGCGGAGAGGTTGTGGGTGTGCTCTCGCTCATAGTGTTCATGTCCTAGGCTGCACAGGAACAGGTTTCAGAAGGTGAATAGAACTAGATGAAATCCTATTAGGATCAGCAGGAACGGCCCGTGCAGCACAGTAAATACCCGTAACCTTGGCTCCACCTATGCTTGTTGGTCACCTTTGGCAAGGCACCCCTACTGATTCAATAGGAAACTTTATTCCCTCATTCAGCAGAAGCTGAGGATCACGTTGATGTTTCAAAACCACTGGGCTGCAAACTGCCAAGCTGAAACGCCTTCGTGAGGACGCCGTTAATGTGGCAGCAGATCGCAGTTCGCGATTGGTTCGTTGGAGAAACAGTCATGCGCGCACATATCAAGTATGCTGCTCTTACAGCTGCCCTCCTGCTCCCATCCCTGGCCTCAGCCGATCCAGGAGGGGCCGCAGCCGGTGCTGCAGCAGGCGGTGCAGTTGGTGCGGTTGTTGGAGGTCCAGTTGGCGCAGCAGTCGGGGCTGGGGTCGGCGGCGCAACTGGTGATGCCGCTTCAGGACCGGACCAGAAGAACGTCGTGATTGAGAACAGGGATGTCGGCACAACCGGCAGCACCGGCTGCTCGACAACGACGAAACAGACGACTGACGCGACCGGCACCACCACAAAGCAGAAAACAGAGTGCTAGGGCCGCTCTCCCGTCAGGCGGTGCTGGTTAGTGCACCGCCTGCTCACTGCACTACTTCCTCCAACGGTTCTGGGTCTCAAGGGGAGCTTTGGCGAAAGACGACAACTCCCCTTAGTCAGTGATGCTCCTCATCGGAGGATTGGTCGGCGAGCCTTTTGATCTCGAATACCGCAGCCGTGACAAAGGCGGAGATGACGAGGAAGGTTGCAACGGTCGTGAAGGTCCCCTCCTGAACCCCTGGGTTCATCCCGACCAAAGGGATCAGCAGCAAAGCCGGAATACCCAGGGTGATTGCGCCAAGAAGGCAGACCGGGTTTGCTGATCGTTCAGCCTTGTCGCTCCCACTGACCCTGTGCTCCGACTTCTCTTGCACCCAGACCTTCACACGTCCCGAAGCACCTCTCGCCCGTTCTGCCGCAGCCTGGAGGCGTGGGCTCCACACTCTGATTGCTTGTTGAAGCTTGCCTTCGAGGCCGGTACGGAAAGATCTCTTCCTATCCCCTCGACCTTCCGACTTGCGGTCACGGGTCATAACATGACGCTGGGTTGGTTCCTGCTCTTGGGCGACTTGCATCTCAAGCCCCTCGCTGGGCCGGGGCTGACCATTTGCAAGGCCGTGATGAGGCTCTGTTGGGCCGAGACCAACCGTCTGCACCGGCTGCGCGACCTCGTCTCTGATCCTGCTGTGTAGGTCTTGCTGGTCTGGCGTGTTCCCATTGTCTTCCATTGCCAAGTTGCCGCTTGGGGCGAGGGTTTCGCTCTGGGCGGGCGGAAGGCTGGAGCCAGTGTTCCCTTCTGGTCCCTCTAGTCTCCCCTTGAGCATCTCAGCGCTCAGGGAGTCCAGAGCCGTGTTCGCCTTCTTCGGCGCAGCGCGCGGCTTACGGGTGGTGGACTTGGGCCGCTGCACAGCAGCCTCGACATCCGGCCGTTTGGGGTCATCACGGTGGCTTGGGCGCTTGGGGGCTTTGCTCATAAAGGTATCAAGAGCAGGTACCTTGGCTTTTTGATGACACTAATGCCGAAGCTTTAGGCCAGAAGCGCATCTAGCGTGATCCTTGCTGTAGGGCTTGGATCGCGACACACGGGAACCCCGATCCAGCATCTCTGTTGGCCTGACATGCGCCGTCAGCCAGGAGGTCGACACAATGATCTGCCCGTTTTGCAAGCAAGAGGTCGATGAGCCCTGCCGCAACACCGTGGAGGTGCAGCGGCGGGCCAGCGATCATATCGAACGTTGCGATAAAGCGCTGAAGAACTTGAAAGGGATTGTGTTCGGGTGATGCCTCCTCGGCCTAAAGGCCGAGGCTTCCTGGTCCCTTCAGACCAAGCGTCTCGCACCCGAAACGGGCAATGTTAAGTGCTGCGTTCTGGTCGCGGTCATGGACCGCGCCACATTCGCTGCACACCCATTGCCTGACCGCAAGACCCTGTCGACCTTGTGGGCCGCTGAGTGTCAGGCACCCAGAACAGGTTCGCGTTGAGTAGGCCTCATCCACCTGGGCAAAGACAACTCCTGCGTGATCGCATTTGTACTCAAGGAAGTTGCGCAGCATCGACCAGCTCACATCGTGTGTCGCCTTCGCGGCGCCCGATGCGATCTGCCAGGGTGATGAGATGTCGCCGACAAAGACGGCACCCGAGCGGTTGACCACCGCCTGGGTGAACTTGTGGAGGCTGTCCTTTCTCCGGTTGGCGATCTTGGCATGGATCGTCTGCACCTGGCGCTTGCGGCCAGCGCGCTGCGCCTCGGCTAGCTTGTCCTCGAGATCGCGGTAGAACCGCGCCTGGGGCAGCTCCGGACCATCTGAGCACTGCGCCGTCGTCTTGTGCCCGAGATCGATCCCGACGACATGCGTGCGGTTGGTCGTGCTCCGCTCGACCGCACAGACGATGTTGCAGTACCAGCGGCCGCGGGCATCCTGCGAGAAGTTGCCGGACTTGAACCGGCCCTCGATCTCCCGATGCTTCCACAGCCGGACCTTGCGCCCGCGGAATAGCGCGACGGAGCCTGAGATCTCCACATCCTGGTTCGTGAACGGGATCCAGTCGAGCGAGCGGCGCACTCCGTGGCTCACCCGCCAGCGCAGTTTTGGCCGGCCAGCCTTCCGGCGCTTGGTGATGAACTCGTCGATGACTTCTTGGATCACCTGCGAGGGCAGACCGAGCTCTCTACTCGCACCTTTGGTGAGATCGCGCAGCTGCTTTTTCGTGGCCCATTTCGGGCCACGGCAGGCCGAGCGCTCGCTGACCTCGTTGCAGTAGTTCCAGACTGTGTTCGTGGTGTTGCCGAGCATGACCAGATGCTTTCCGCTCGTCGCGTCCTTTACGCGGAAGCTGAAGGTCTTGTAAGCAGGTTCTTGCTCTGTTCTAGCCATTGCTGCCGATATACGGGTGCAATTGCCAAGGTTCAAGGGATGAATGCGGCTACCGCTGCAGCGCCTGTCCATCCTCTCCCGGAAGGAAGAGGGCTTTCGGCGCGTTTTTGCTAACCGTGGCGGTTGGCGTAGCGACGCTTCTTGGTGATTTTCTTCTGCCCTTCGAGCGTCTTGGCTGGGGCAATCACCTCTCTGTAGCGGCGGGTGTTCTTTTTGAACGAGGGGCGCATGCGCGATCTACCGGCCATGGGCTTGTCCTTCTCAGTTTTGAAAGCATCGAACCACGTCAGGCTGGGCTAAGCATTTCATCCTGAGTGGGTATCGGAGGCTGTCTGAGGTCCAAACAATGAGGTGATAAACTCTTGCGGCTCATCCGAACGCAGTGAGCAGCGACGGATGGATGCCAACCTTCATTGGTTGGACGATCCACCCGAGAGGCTATGCGCAGTATGTTGCAGACGTCTGAAGATTGGTCAGAGACTGTCTCCAAGCTGTTCGAGCCTCTGGGGCCGGCCGATCTCTTGGCCCATGACTCGGGCTGTGAGTTCGACTGGCTGCTCCTGGCAGAGGCTCCCGAGGAGGGGTCGTGGCCACAGCCGGTCTTGTTGTGACAGGTGGCAGGGCTCAGGACACCAAGGTAGCTCGTGCTCGTACTCCTAGGAGAAACTATGAAGATCTTTGCACTGACCGGAGCTGGCGCGTCAGCCGAAAGCGGCTTGAGCACCTTCCGGGATAAGGATGGGCTGTGGTCCCGCTTTGACCCGATGAAGCTCGCCTCACCAGAGGCGTTCGCTCACAATCCAGACGAGGTGCATGCATTCTTCAATATGCGCCGCCAGGATCTCCTGTCAGCGCAGCCCAACGCCGCTCACCAGGCGCTTGCCTCTTGGAGGCCGGTCTGGCCGAGCGCGGCGGCAGGCTGTTTCTGAGTACCCAGAACATCGACGACCTTCACGAGCGGGCGGGCTCGCATCGGGTCGTCCATATGCACGGCGAACTGCTCAAAGCCCGTTGCACAGCCTGTGGTGGGACAATGCCATGGCACGAAGACTTGAGCGTCGAGTTCCCCTGCCCGTCCTGCCGCTGCTCCAGAGGGTTGAGACCTCACGTAGTCTGGTTTGGCGAGATGCCGCTGGAGATAGATGCGATCTATGAGGCTCTGCTCGGGGCATACCTTTTTGTGGCAATCGGCACTTCGGGCGCCGTCTACCCGGCAGCAGGCTTCGTATCGAAGGCACGGGGATATGGCATCCGCACCTGCGAGATCAATCTGGAGCCCTCGGATAACGCCCGCCGGTTCGATGAGGGACGGTATGGGCCAGCCAGCGAGGTCGTCCTAGCGTGGGTTGAGCAGGTACTCTCGTCAAGATCTTCGAGCGACCAAAGCGGGTTTACGGCTCCCGGCTCATCTCATCCCAAATAGTAGAACCGTCACGTTGGCGTATGGCCTGATGAGGAGCATAGTCCTGCTCTCCCGTTCCACGTTCGGCGGAGGTGTTCATGTCCAGCCTTCTTGTCCATGTCACCTGCGGGCCTGAAAACCCCACTAAGGCTGCACTGGCCTTCTTCGTCGCTGCAGCAGCCGTCGAGGCAGGGCATCAGGTTCACGTGTTCCTGGCAGGCGATGCGGTTCAACTCATCCGCGAACCCACGCGCGCCGGCCTCGTCGGGCTTGGTACAGGTGCCCTTCGGGAGCATTTCGATAAGGTGATCGCCGGAGGTGGCCGGCTGTATCTCTCGGCCGGGTCCTGTGCCGCGCGGGGCGTCATCGATGCGGACCTTCAAGGTGTCCCTCACGAGAAGGCTGGCCCGCCTATGCTGGTGCGGCTGATGATGGAGTGCGACCGCAGCATCGTCTACTGACCCGAGGCATCTCACGAGTCAGGAGAGGAGACCTGATGGCAGACGCTGTTTCCATTTCTGTCCTTGAAGACTTTGCGGCAGCCTGGAACCGGCATGACCTGGACGCGATCCTGTCGATGATGACGGAAGACTGCGTGTTCGAGGCCAGCCGTGGTCCTGACGTGAAGGGGACGATCTTTACAGGTCAGGCTGCAATCCGCCGTGGAATTGAGGAGGTCTTTGCAACCTTTCCGGATGCTCGGTGGAATAATCCTAAGCACTTCATTGCTGGAGATCGGGGCGTCTCCGAGTGGGTGTTCACGGCCACCGGGCCTGATGGTACTCATGTGGAGGTTCAAGGATGCGATGTCTTCACCTTCCGCGATGGCAAGATCGCCATCAAGAACTCGTACCGGAAGCAGCGCACCGGCTGATCTCCGGAATTCCTTTTGTTCATCATCAAAGTACCGGTACGCTCGGCTCTCCAATATTTTGCGGGAGAGCACAGGCATGAACGGCGCTGCCACAGATCATCGAAGCCTCTGGTTCCTCAACACCTACGTCACGATCCGTATCTCGTCACGGGATGGTTCGGACGGCACCTCAGTGCTTTAGCACCGAGCCTCACAGGGGGGACTCTCCGCCGCTGCATATCCACCATGACGAGGATGAAATCTTCCACGTGCTTGAAGGTGAGGTGCGCTACTGGGTCAGGGATCAGGAGCACCGCGCCAGCGCTGGGGAAACGCTGCTGACCCCCAAAGGCATTCCTCACACTTACAGGGTGGAGTCGGCTGAGGCCCGCATGCTCACCATCACGCGAGGTGAATTCGAGACCTTTATTCGCGCCTTTGGCCGTCCTGCTGAACGGCAGGGGCTGCCTGATCCATCCGGTCCACCCACCTCTGAGCAAGCTGAGGCGCTTGCGCGTGCCTGCCGCCAGTTAGGGATAGAACTCGTAGGGCCGCCGCTTTCATAAGATGGGTTACCCGTTTGCGGGGTGCTCCTCAACAAGGGTACCGATCAGACGCAGCAGTTCCTGCTGTTCCGGCCCTGCGCCCCTCCCCAGGAAAGCCGCGATCTCCTCATGTTCCACCTGCCCTCCGGAAGCGACATTGGCTTCGTGGCGGACGAACAAAGCCCCTGACGGGTCTCGGATGAGGTACCAGCGGTCACCGCTTGAACTTTCATAGAGCTTGCGCGCCTTCTTCATGCGGGCTCCTGTCGGGTCGAGATGGCACATCCACTGTAACGCATCGCGGTCGAAGGCGGAAAGCACTGATTGAGCGAGCACTGCTTCAGGATGAACCTAAGCCGCATGCTCACCAGAGCTTGGGACGGGGCTCCTCACCGGAATGAAGCTGGATTTATCAACTGGGCAGGCACTGCTGGGTGGATAGCCCAGATCACAGGCTTGTAGACGATCTGCCTTCCATGACCCCGAGCAAGCCAGATCTCATGGTTTCATCGTGCCTTTATCGGTAACCGGACGCCTGCAATTCGAACAGTTCGGCGTAGCGACCGCCTGATGCAACGAGCTGTTCGTGTGACCCAGCCTCCACGACCTGCCCGTTCTCGAGAACAAGGATGCGGTCGGCCATCCGCACGGTCGAGAACCGGTGCGAGATCAGAATGGCGGTCTTGCCCAAACTCAGATCCCGGAATCGCTGGAAGACCTCGTACTCCGAGCGGGCGTCGAGAGCGGCGGTCGGCTCATCCAGGATGAGCACCTCAGCATCTCGCATGTAGGCGCGCGCGATGGCGATCTTCTGCCATTCACCTCCAGAGAGATCCGCGCCCCCGTGGAACCGCTTGCCGAGCGGCTGGTCATACCCTTGTGGCAAGCGTTGGATGATTTGATCGGCGAGGCTGCGCTCCGCCGCCTGCTGAATCCGGCTGCGATCATCGGTAACCTCGATGCGACCTGCTCCGATGTTTTCGCCGGCCGTGAAGTGAAACCGAACGAAGTCCTGGAAGATCACGCCGATGTGGTGTCGCAGATCGGCCAGATTGTAGTCGCGCAGGTCATAGCCATCCAGAAGGATCCGTCCCTCTGTCGGATCGTAGAGCCGGGCAAGGAGCTTCACGATCGTGGTCTTGCCAGCTCCGTTCTCCCCAACCAAAGCCACAACCTCGCCAGCCGCCAGCGTCAAGCTCAGGTGACGGACGGCCCAGCGATCCGAATCTGGATACCGGAAGCCTACGTTCTCAAACACGATCCCCGACCGCAGCGGCTGCGGAAAGGGCCGTGGATTTGCCGGTGACGCAATGCTTGGACGGACATCGAAGAATGAGAACAGATCCTCCAAGTACAGCGCCTGCCCGGCGATTTGGGAAAACCCCAGAAGCAATCCCTCCAGCAGCCCCCGCAGCCGCAGGAAGGATCCGGATAGAAACGTCAAGTCCCCGATGCTGAACTCGCCCCGGACGGTTCGCCACACGATCAGAGCATAGGCCAAGTAATAGGCGCATGAGGCGAGCGCGGCGAAGAGCGTGCCCCATGCGGCCCGGCGGATTGCAAGCCGCCGGTTGTCCGCATACATCCGATCAGCAAAGCCTCTGAAGCGCTCGACCAGGAAGGCGTTAAGACCAAAGAGCTTGACCTCCTTTGCGGTTTCGACGCTCGAGCCGAGATAACGGATGTAATCGAGCTGACGTCGCTCCGGGGTGCGAAAGTAGTTGAGGCGATAGCCCTGCGCGTTGAAATGCACCTCCCCAACAAAGGCTGGCAGCAGAGCAAGTAGGATCAGGACGATGAGCCACGGCGCATAGGCGAGCAGGCCAGCAGCCAGTGAAAGTGCAGTGAGCCCATCCTGCACCTGCCCAAAGATCTGGGTTAGGAGAGTGGTCCGCCCAGTGACCTGACGGCGAGCCCGCTCCAGTCGGTCCTGCTGATCACTGCTCTCGAACTGCTCAAGATCCAGGGTCGTCGCATGCTCCATCAGACGCACACTGGCGAAGTTGCTGTAGCGCTCAGATAAGAGGCTGTCGACGAGGGAGCTGGCCCGCCCTAAGAGATCAGCGATGATTGCGAGGGCCAGCTCCAAAACGAGCAGCCCACCGAGAAAATCAAGTCGGCCGCTCCCGATCCAATCGCTGAGATTTGCCCCTGGTGAGACGAGCTGTGTCTGGGCCACCACCTCATCAATGATGAGTTTTCCGATATAAAGTAGCATAAGGGGGAGAATTGAACGCGTTAGACGCAGCCCGAGACTTGCCGCTGTAAGAGCAGGGCTGGCCTGCCAAACCAGACGGAACAGAGACGGAAGGTGACGTAAGGCGCCAACCCGCTCACGCAGCGAGCGGCTGGAGGGGAACACTGGAGCGGCCATGCCATTAAGATGGGGGTCCAGGGCTTACTCGTCGAGCCACCTAACCGCCGCAGTTGGATCTGGTCCCAGAACAAGGATGGAAGCCATCGCTCCGGGAGGGCGCCATGACAGACGACGATCAAGACAACTCCCCCGATCAGCACGAGCACTGGAAACACCACGGCGTTCAAGTGATCAAGGGTGACCGCCTCGACCCGAACACCGCTCAGACCCCGGGCATGTTTCGGCAGGCTGCGATCAACCATGCGCGGGTTGGAGCACAGAAGATCTGGGCCGGCACGGTGTCGATTCAGCCAAATGCCAAGACTGGAGTGCACCACCACGGTGAGTTGGAGAGCGTCATCTATGTCGTGCGAGGCAAAGCTCGCATGCGATGGGGTGAGCGGTTGGAGTTCGTTGCGGAGGCTGGACCTGGCGACTTCATCTATGTGCCGCCCTTCGTGCCTCATCAGGAGATCAACGCCAGTCCGGATGAGCCCCTCGAATGCGTTCTCGTGCGCAGCGATAACGAGGCCGTCGTTGTGAACATCACCGACGTCGATCCTGTCGAAAAGCCGGAGGAGGTTTACTGGGTCGACCCGATCCACAAGCAGCCGGACTAAGGCCATTCCAGAACCACAAATCCTACAAGTCTGTAACAGTCCTTGTGCCATCCCTAGGCTGACTGCAGGACCACTTAGCTTCTGCAAAGCTGGCGGGGTCAGCGCCAAGGACGGAGTTTACACCAAAATGCAGATCTACCACTCGCTGGAAGAACGTTTCGCACGGATCAGCTCGATCGAGGACGCGATCGGTATTCTGCAATGGGACTCTGAGACCATGATGCCGGAGGGAGCTGCCGACGGTCGTTCGGACCAGCTCGCGACGCTTAAGGGTCTCGCCCATGAACTGCTCACCGCACCTGACACGGGCGAGCTGCTGGCCCAGGCGGATCAAGACAGCGGTCAGCTCGATGATTGGCAACGCGCCAACCTGCGTGAGATGCGCCGGATCTATCTCCATGGTTCCGCCGTTCCAGCGGATCTCGTCGAAGCTAGCTCTAGAGCCGTGTCCAAGTCGGAATTGGTCTGGCGGGAGGCGAGACAAAACGAGGACTTCGCCCTCCTTCTCCCGCACTTGGCGCAGGTGCTCTCCTTCCAGCAGAAGATCGGCCAGGCCAAGGGCGAGGCATTGGGACTATCCCCCTATGATGCACTGCTCGACAGCTACGACCCCGGTCTGCGCCAGGAGACAATAGATCCACTCTTTACAGAGCTTGGCGCCGAGCTGTCGGCCCTGATCCAGGAGGCGCAAGAGCGCCAGAAGGAACTCCCTGCCATCCAGCCGCTCAACGGCTCCTTCCCTGTCGATGATCAGCGGCGTATTGGGGAGCAGCTGATGAAGGCCGTCGGATTTGATTTCAACCAAGGGCGGCTCGATGTGAGCCTGCATCCATTCTGTGGTGGATCCACGGGCGACGTCCGGATCACCACCCGCTACAGCGAGGCAAACTTCATGAGCGCGCTCATGGGCGTGCTTCATGAGACCGGACATGCGCTCTATGAGCAGGGCCGCCCGGAGAAGTGGCGCCGTCAGCCGGTTGGTCTCGCACGCGGGATGAGCATGCACGAGAGCCAATCGCTGCTTATCGAGATGCAGGCTTGCCGAAGCCGGGAGTTCGTCACCTATCTCGCCCCTCTTGTACAGGAGACGTTCCAAGGCGAGGGCGCGGCTTGGAGCCCGGAGAACCTCCACCGGATCCTGACAAAGGTGGAGCCGGGCTTCATCCGCGTGGATGCCGACGAGATCACCTACCCGGCCCACATCCTGGTCCGCTACAAACTCGAGAAGGCGTTGATTGCCGGCGATCTTCACATCCAGGACTTGCCCGCAGCGTTCAATGAGGACCTCAAGAAGCTTCTCGGTCTCACAGTTCCCAATGACAGCCTGGGATGCTTGCAGGATATCCACTGGCCTGGGGGCGCGTGGGGCTATTTCCCCACCTATACCCTTGGTGCCATGACGGCGGCCCAGCTCTTCAGAGCGGCCTGTCAGGCTGACGCGGACATCCTTCCAGGCCTGTCGAAGGGTGATTTTGCTCCTCTTCGAGCATGGCTGCGCGCCAATGTTCATGCAAAGGGCAGCCTGATGACCACCGACCAGCTTCTGGTCGCCGCTACTGGCCGACCGCTCACTGCGGAGGTCTTCCGCACCCACCTGCAGGAACGATATCTCGGACGCTGAAGGGACCTAAGCTGCACATGAAACCTATTATCTTCACGCTGGGCCGATCGTTCTCCCGAACAGCCATCATCCTGTTCACGATCCTCGTCTCTCTCGGGCTGCCTGCCAGCCGAGCCGCGGCTCAGCCTGACATCGATCCGTGCCGGCCAGTCCAATATGCTGACCGCACCTTCGTGGTTTGCACGGTGGATCTCCGACAATACGAGGTGAGGCTGTTCTGGCGCGGGCCTGACGGAGAAGTCCTTGGCTCGTTTGATCGGTTGAAAGAGACACCGGAGGGTTCACGCCTTGCGGTCGCGATGAATGCGGGCATGTACCATGAGGATCGCTCGCCCGTGGGACTTTACGTCGAAAACGGAAAAGAACTGAAGGTGGCCAACACAAGGAACGGCCCTGGAAACTTCCACCTCAAGCCCAACGGCATCTTTTATATCAAAGGCCGTCAAGCAGGCGTGCTCGAGACAGGAACCTATCTGAAGCGGAAAATCAGGCCTGATTTCGCAACACAATCGGGCCCGATGCTCGTCATCAACGGGCAAATACACCCTCAGTTTTCAGAGCAAAGCACCTCACGAAAGATCCGGAACGGCGTTGGCGTAAAAGGCCAAGACACGGTTGTGTTTGCGATTTCAGACGACGCGGTCACGTTCAGCACATTCGCTCGCTTGTTCCGGGACGAGCTGGGCTGTGCGAATGCTCTGTTCTTGGATGGAAGTGTCTCCAGCCTTTATGCCCCTTCATTGGAGCGGATGGACACGCTGATGCCCATGGGGCCGATCGTCGGGGCTTTGCGCCGGCGCCCATAGTAAGTGGCTTCAGCGGAAGTGCAGACATTTCAGGTCGAAGCTGTAGGCGAAAAACGCGATGCCGTCAGGATCCATGCACAAAGTGGTCATCCACAAAGCCGGCGGTTACGAGCAGCTGAAGCTCGAAACGCATCCCGTCCCTAAACCTGGCCATCGAGAGGTCCTGATCCGGACCGAGGCAGTGGGTGTGAACTATGCTGACATCTGTGTTCGTTGGGGCGTGTACGAGTCCGCGCGCCGGTTCGTGGGCTGGCCGATCACGCCCGGCTTCGAATATTCAGGCTGGGTGGAAGACGTTGGCCGTGAGGTCAAGCATGTGAAGCCCGGCGATCCCGTTTTTGGTGTCACTCTCTTCGACGGCTACTCCACGCACGTGTGTGCTTCGGCAGATCTGGTGTGGCCTAAGCCTCAGGCTCTGGACTTTGAGGCCGCTGCCGGTTTCTTGGCCGTCCACCTGACGGCGTATCATGGCTTGCTGCAGAACGTGGTGATCCGGCCCGGCATGAGAGTGCTCGTGCATTCGGCCGGCGGCGGAGTAGGCTCAGCGCTTGTCCAACTATGCAAGGTGCACAATCTGCACGTGATTGGTGTGGTGGGCAGAAGTCACAAGGTCGAGTATGGGCGCCAACTCGGCGCAGACGCCGTAATCGACAAATCCACTCAGTCGCTCTGGGATGAGGCCAAGCGCCTATGTCCGGAAGGCTACGACTTGGTCTTTGACGCGAACGGCCCTGAAACGCTGGCGCAGAGCTACGCCCATCTGAAGCCCACGGGTAAGCTGTTGGTCTATGGCTTCCATACTTTGTTGCCCAAACAGGGTGGGCGCATCAGCTACCTCAAAGCGGCCCTCGGAATGCTGAGGATGCCGCGCTTCAATCCTTTGTCGATGACAAGCGAGAACAAAGGTGTGGTAGCGTTTAATCTATCATTTCTCTTTGCCCGCTCTGACCTGCTGCACGCCGCTGTAAACGACCTTACCACCTGGTTAGAGGCAGGGATCATACAAGCACCAAAAGTCCGATCCTTTGCGCTGTCAGACGTGGCTGAAGCTCACCGAGCCTTGGAGTCGGGCGAAACCACGGGCAAGGTGGTCTTACGAACAGCACCACCCTTCATCAGTGCGGCAGCGTCCGAGGCAGCTGTTCACCAAGCCTCTGCTCCCGATCAATGAGTGCCAGAGTTGCTTGGATGCGCTGTGGGAGAGGCCGCCTGATCACATCCGCGTAAATTGAGCGGAGATCTTGCCCGATCCGGCGCAGGAGTTCGCTGTCGGACACTGGTGAAGGTCGCTTGCCACCATCAGGCCCGTTGTCCATCTCCACCTCCCAATCAGCAGCCAAGCCCCTGAGTACCGCTTCGCTATCCGATCGTTAACCATCTTTCTTTTCGGCTGTGGAAACCGGGCAGAACCATCTGAATGTTCGGGATTGAAGCTTGCACAGCCAGCACCACAACCAAATCGGAAGATTGCCACCGGGGGAACAGAGTTAATCCGAATCGCCGCAAAAAAGCCCTGAAACAAACCCAGAACATCCGGAGCTACAGAAGGAGAGCATCCTCGTCAGTGGTGCCATCCAGCGATACAGTCGGAGAGGCCAGGAACGTTTTTTGACAGGCACCATGAACCAGATGATTCGCCCCTCACAAGTTGATCAGAGGCCGGTTCTCGAGACGCTCGCAGGATCAGTGGAGCGCGTCACCTTCCACAATGCCGAAAATGGCTTTGCTGTCCTTAAGGTCCACACGCGGGGCAAGCGTGACCTTGTGACGGTCGTGGGCCATACCCCGGCGGTATCGGCCGGGGAGTGGATCACCGCCAGCGGCCTCTGGATCAGCGACCGCACCCATGGGCTTCAGTTCAAGGCCGAGATGCTCAAGACCACGCCGCCGACCGGAGCAGAGGGCATCGAGAAGTATCTGGCCTCGGGCCAGATGCGCGGCATCGGGCCCGCCATGGCCAAGCGCATCGTCGCTGCCTTTGGGGTTGACACCTTTGAGATCATTGAGGCCGCCCCTGAGCGCCTCACCGAGGTGCCTGGGATCGGCCCCATGCGTGCCTCTCGCATTGTGGCGGGCTGGGCTGAGCAGAAGGCGGTGCGGGAGATCATGATCTTCCTTCACGCGCATGGGGTCGGCACGGCGCGAGCCGTACGCATCTTCAAGACCTACGGCTATGAGGCCATTCAGGTCATGACCGAGGACCCGTACCGGCTGGCAAAAGACGTACGCGGCATCGGGTTCCGAACCGCCGATGCCATTGCAGCCAAGCTCGGGATGGAGAAGACTGCCCCTCAGCGCATCCGGGCTGGTATCTCATTCGCGCTTCAGACGGCCACCGACGAGGGGCACTGCGCATTACCGGTCGAGGCTCTCACCCGGCTGGCTGAGCAACTCCTCGAAGTGGATGAGGCCCTGATCCGCACCGCCCTCGTCGAGCAGTTGTCTAAGGGCGAAATCGTCTCGGACTCCATCGGTGAGGAGACCTGCCTCTTCCTCAAGGGGCTGTACTTGGCCGAGCAGGCGATTGCCTCTCGGTTGATCGAGCGAGCGTCTGGTCCATCACCCTGGCCCGAGATCGACCTCGACACGGCCATTCCCTGGGTCGAGGGCCGCACGGGCAAAACCCTGGCCGCCTCGCAGCGCGAGGCGCTGAAGCTGGTGCTCGGCGCCAAGGTGGCGGTAGTGACCGGCGGTCCCGGTGTCGGCAAGACGACCCTGCTCGACACCATCCTGCGCCTGCTGGTCGCCAAGGGCGTTAGAGTGGCGCTGGCGGCGCCGACGGGACGGGCGGCCAAGCGCATGACCGAGCAGACGGGGCTAGAAGCCAAAACCATCCATCGGCTCCTGGAGATCGATCCCAAGCACGGTGGCTTCTCGCGCAATGAGGAGAACCCGCTCGACTGCGATCTGCTGGTGGTGGACGAGACCTCCATGGTGGATGTGCCGCTGATGAACGCCCTCACCAAGGCCATCCCAGCTCAGACGGGTCTGCTGCTGGTGGGCGATGTCGATCAGTTGCCCTCGGTCGGCTCGGGACAGGTGCTGGCCGATATCATTGCCTCAGAGCGCATTCCAGTGGCGCGATTGACCGAGGTGTTCCGGCAGGCGGCAGAAAGCCGGATCGTGGTGAACGCGCACCGGATCAACAAGGGCCAAATGCCGGAGCCTCCCAAGGCGGGCGAAGAGAGCGACTTCTACTTCGTGGAGATCAACGATCCCGAGGAGGGGGTGCCGAAGATCATCCAGATGATCAAGGAACGCATGCCGCGCCGGTTCGGGCTTGATCCCATGAAGGACATTCAGGTGCTCTGCCCCATGAACCGGGGGGTGCTGGGTGCCCGTAACCTCAACATCCAACTCCAAGAAGTGCTCAATCCCAATCCGGCTGCGAAGGTGGAGCGGTTTGGCTGGCGCTTCTCACCCGGTGACCGGGTGATGGAAACACAGAACGACTACGACCGGGAGGTCTTCAACGGCGATCTTGGCACGGTAGTCAGGATCGATGATGAGGAAGGGGCGCTGCTTGCCTCCTTTGATGGCCGAGAAGTGTCCTACCCTTTTGGTGAACTCGACACGCTGGTGCCAGCCTACGCCACCACCATTCACAAGTCGCAAGGGTCCGAGTATCCCGCCGTTATTATTCCTGTCGTCACGCAGCACTTCACGATGCTGGCTCGCAACCTGCTTTACACGGGTGTCACCCGCGGCAAGCGCCTCGTAGTGCTGGTGGGCCAGAAGAAAGCTGTTGGGATTGCAGTTAGAGGCGGGCAGATGAAGAGGCGCTGGACGAAACTGCGGGAATGGTTAGCTGCCCACTGATCGACAGCTCAAACCTCCTTTGTCATGACGCGTTCGAGGTGTGGGGTTTCAACACCATACGCACATCTCGAGATAATGTAAGTTAGACCATGCCGCTGCTCGCATACACGCACTCAGGAGAGCCGCTTATTGCTCCACTGATGACTGATGATGAATGGGAGCAATTGCGATCAGCGCGAAATCGCGATGCGTGGATGCCATATGGGAAAGGGCGGGCTATCCCCAAGACATCGCGTCTTGGAACACGCTTCTTCGCCCATCCTCCTGGGCGGGTGCCCGAGGGAGCAAGGGAAAGCGACCTTCATCTTTATATCAAAGCCCAAAGCCTGATTGGAGCCCGAGCTGCGGGTTGGGACGCCCTGCCGGAGCAATCTGGGACAACTCCGGATGGTCAGGATTGGCGGGCCGATGTCCTGTGCCGCCGGCCGGGAAAACCCTGGACCGTCGCCATTGAAGCTCAGGTTCAGCTCCAGGGGGACGAAGCCTACCGCCAGCGGCAAGAGCGCTATGTGGCTTCAGGAGTTCGTGCTCTCTGGCTGGTCGCTCATGAGCCTGCAGCCCTGCACCATTATTGGCTTAGGCCTGACCCGCATCTCCCAGCATTCAAAACCATGGCTTGGAAGGATCAGGATGGCCAACCGGGAGCCCACGTGCATGTCGACCATTTGTCGCTCAGCATCTCTGATTTTGTCACTGGTGCCCTCACCGGGCAGCTTCAGTGGTATGGGAATGGCCAGCACGGGATTGTCACACTTGTTCTTCGTGAGGACCAATGTTGGTACCGCACCTGCCGAAAAAGAGTTCTCCTGACTTACAGGGCTGAGGCGCCCCATGGGAGACCTCTTGAACTTGAGGTGGTCCAAGCGATGCACGGCTATGCAGACGCCTATACCAAGGCTCAGGCGGCTCTTCCTGATCTCGCAGAGAGTCCATGGCGCTTCAGAAAAGTCCTTGCGTCGCGCTGTCCCCATTGCAATCGGGAGATCCGGTATCAGCACGAGGACTGGGCAGGTCAGAGCGCCGCTTATAAGTTGCCCATTGGCATCAATATTCCGGAGCAGGGAAGCCAGATCGGCTTAACCCCACATGCCCAGTGGCGCTGGGGGCCCAAGTCCCGGTGGCCCCAGTGGGCTCCCCTCGGTGGCATCGGTCCGATCTCCCATCAACCTCTTGAGATCCGGCCGGGGCGCCTGAGCCCCAAGACAGGTTGATGCATCTCGATCATCGAACTTGACGCGAGAGTCACAGGTCCTGCATCCGAATGAGGAGCTTGCAGTGCCGCAGAGCTGTGCCTAACAATTGGCGATCAGGAGATCATTCATGCTGCACGTTCTGGCCTATATCACTGCAAAGCCCGGTATGCGCGAAACCGTACTCCGGGAGTTCCGGGCGAACATGCCGGCCGTGCATGCCGAAGAGGGCTGTATAGAGTACGTCCCCGTTGTTGATCTTCCGGCATTCGGACCTTCCCAAACCGAGCTTGGGCCAGACACCTTTGTCGTGATCGAGAAATGGGCGAGCCCTGAAGCGCTCAAAGCGCACGCAGCCGCCCCGCACATGCAGGCTTATACTGAGCAGACGGCTGACATGATCGAGACCCGCGTAATCCACGTCCTCTCGCCTCTCTAAAATCCTCCCTGACGAGGCGCGCTGCGATTGCACAGCACACCGCAGCGGTTCCCGTCAAAACCTACCCAATGTCGTCCCCTGCTGCTGGAGTTCTCCTTTGATCACATTCTACTACAACCTTGCCCCGAACCCGATGAAGGTTGCTCTGTGTCTGGAGGAGATGAACCTCCCGTATGAGCTCAAGCCCGTGGATACCCGTAAAGGCGAGCAGCACCAGCCGGACTTTCTGGTTATCAATCCGAATGGCAAGGTGCCTGTGATCATCGACCAGGATACCGGCGCAAGGGTCTTCGACTCGAACGCGATCCTGCTCTATCTTGCGGAGAGGACCGGACAGTTCCTGCCCGACAACACACCGGTTGCGCGGGGTGAGCTTCTCTCTTGGCTGATGTTCATTGCAACGGGCGTCGGTCCATTCTCAGGCCAAGCCGTGCATTTCAAGCACTTTGCCCCAGAGCCCAAGGATTACGCCGTCAATCGTTATCTGTACGAAGCGAAGAGGCACTACGGTGTCATTGATGCCCATCTATCCGGGCAGCGGTACATGGTGGGGGAGACTTACACCATCGTTGACATGGCCCTGTGGGGGTGGATGCGCATGGTGCCGTTCATCCTCGGCGAGAACGCCTGGGGGGACTTCCCGAACCTCAAGCGTTTCTTCGATGAGATCAGCGCTCGCCCAGCCGCTCAGGCCACTGCCGCGCTGAAGGAGAAGCACAGCTTCAAAACTGAGATGGACGACGAAGCACGCCAACATATGTTCCGGCATTTGGCTGTTCCGGCCAGCTGAATTCTCACGCATCCCGCCGCTCCTCCGTCTAGCATGCAGAATGGTCACTGGGCGGAGGCAAAAGCCGCGGAGAGATTTCGATGTCCAGGAGAGTTCCACGTCTGACGCTGGAAGTGCGGCACCAGATGTGGTGAACGACCCAGGTGCGAAGCAACTGAGGCGGCCGTCTGGCGTTACGTCCCGCAGAATGTCCGATAGACGCGCTGGTCTGGTTCCGGTGGCTCGGAATAGTGGGCGAAAGCTGGCTGGTCCTCATAGGGACGCGAGAGGACCATCAGAAGCTCCTCGAACGGAGCAAAGTCGCCCTGCTCCACCGCAGCTTGTATCATCGCCTCCACGCGATGATTGCGCGGGATAAAGGCTGGATTAACCGCGCGCATGGCAGCTTGGCGCCTGACACCACCTTGCGGTTCAAGGCTCAACCGCTCGCGCCAGCGGGAGGCCCAAGCATCATAAGCAAGCGGATTGATGAAGAGGTTTCGGACGGCCTCGTCTCCCTCAGGACCAGTGGCAGCATCGCTCAGCCGCCGGAAGGTCAGGGTGAAGTCAGCCTGGTTCTCAGCCATCGCATTCAGAAGATCCCCGGCAAGTGTCAGATCTTCCTCTCGCTCCGTCATCAGCCCGAGCTTGCGCCTGAGCCCCGCGTGATAGGCCGCCTCGAACTTGCCCGCGAAAGCTTCGAGCGCCTCGTTCGCTTCAGCCACGGCCTTCTCCTCGTCCTCAGACAGGAGCGGCAGAAGCGTCTCGGCTAGCCGCGTCAAATTCCATAGGCCGATGCGCGGCTGGTTGCCATAGGCGTAGCGGCCCTGCCGGTCGATGGAGCTGAAGACTGTCGCCGGATCGTAGGCATCCATGAAGGCGCACGGGCCATAATCGATCGTCTCGCCGGCGATGGACATGTTGTCGGTGTTCATGACTCCATGGATAAAGCCGATGTGCAGCCAACGGGCAATAAGGTCTGCCTGGGCGGCGATCACCTGGTCGAGGAAGGCGCGGTAGGGATGGTCGCTTTCGGCAGCGTGCGGGTAGTGTCGGCCGATGACGTAGTCGGCAAGGAGGCGTAGCCCTTCCGTATCCTGCCTGGCTGCAAAGAACTGGAACGTGCCGACCCGAATATGGCTCGACGCCACCCGGGTGAGAACCGCACCGGGAAGTGGCGTCTCCCGGACAACGATCTCCCCGGTTAACACCGCGGCGAGCGCACGCGTTGTCGGCAGGCCGAGCGCCGCGATTGCCTCGCTGAGGAGATACTCACGCAGGACAGGTCCCAATGCCGCCCGCCCATCGCCGCGGCGCGAGAAGGGTGTCGGGCCTGAGCCTTTGAGCTGAATGTCCCGACGGATGCCATTTTGGTCGACCACTTCACCGAGGAGGATGGCACGACCATCGCCGAGCTGCGGCACGAATTGCCCAAACTGGTGCCCGGCATAGGCCATGGCGATGGGCTCTGCCGCATCCGGAACGCGGTTGCCGGACAGAAGCTCAACTCCATCAGGGCTGGAGAGGTGATCAGGGTCGAGGCCGAGGTCTAACGCGAGATCCCGGTTCAGCCGGATGAGCCTCGGAGCTGTGACGGCTTCGGGTTCTACGCGCGCATAGAACCGATCAGGCAGGCGCGCGTAGGTGTTATCGAAGGGGAAATGAATTGTCATGGTTCAGGCTCACCACAAGGACCACGTGAAATCGTAATGGGTGCCCCAGAAAACAAGAGTCGGACTGTAAATCCGGACGGGGCTCAAGGCACTCCCACTGCAATCTTGTATAACTGATCTGCCCATACGCATAGGAGCGGACCACCCCCTCCATGGGTTTTACTCCCCCCGCACACCTTGTGCATTAACGAACTGGCGACCCGCACCCTCTAGTCTGCCCCGCTAGGCCCCATGCGTGGGCCTGTCCTGTTGGCGTGCAGAAGGTGTGGGAATGCGGGGCCAGACTGACCTTTTCTTAGACTACGACGCACCGTCGGGTTCGATCGAGACAGGTCCCGTCGGTGACATTGTCATCAAAGCCAAGCGTCGCAGTGAGGTCTTCGAGGTTCCTAACTACGAGGCCGCCGCCCAGATGCTGGAGGCCACAGGCGACTACCGCGTTCTACGTCGATTGACACCACGCCCCATCGTCGAGCCTCGCACCGCTCGCAAGGGTGAGAAGATCGCCGTCATCCTCGACACCGAAACCACAGGTCTCGATCATACGAGGGACGAGGTCATCGAACTCGGAATGATTGCCTTCACCTATGATGAGGACGGTCAGATCAGTGATGTAATCGGGACGTTCAATGCCCTGCGTGAGCCGAGCGTACCTATCCGTCCTGAGATCACTCGCCTGACCGGGATCACGCCTGATATGGTCGCTGGCCAGGTGCTTGACCTTGAGGCAGTGGAGAAGTTCATCGCGCCGGCGGAGTTGATCATCGCCCACAACGCTCGCTTTGATCGCCCCTTCTGTGAGCGCCTGTCCAAGGACTTCCAGGTCAAGGCCTGGGCCTGCTCTCATTCCGAGATCTCGTGGAACGAGCTCGGCTTCGAGGGGTCGAAGCTGGGCTATCTCCTGACGCAGTGTGGTTGGTTTCACCAGGGACACCGGGCTGTTGAGGACTGCCATGCCTTGCTTGAAGTGCTGGCCTCTCCCCTGCTGTCAGAGGCTGGTCTCCCTTTCAAGCACCTGCTCGCCTCGGCCCGGAAGTCGCTCCTGCGTATCTGGGCGGAGAGCAGCCCGTTCGACATGAAGGACGTGCTGAAGGCGCGAGGGTACCGCTGGAACGACGGGACCAACGGACGCCCAAAATCGTGGTGGGTGGATGTTGATGAGAAGACCGGCGAGGCGGAACTCACGTTTCTTCGGCGCGAGGTTTACCGGCGTGAGGTCGAGCCTTACACCCAGAAAATTACTGCCTTCGACAGGTTCCGGTCGGCGCGCTAAGCGGCACTTGGCATATCTCCGAGCTCCGTCCAACTCAACCTCTTAGTGCTTAGGATGAATAACGATAACGGCAGGATGTGCGGCGCCAAGCTGATGTAGCTCGGATAGTAGTAGAGCCTGATCACCGTCTATCCTCAAAGCCATGGGCTAACGAGCACCGGAAGCTCAGCCCTCCTGTGACGCTCGCTGCCAGGTGACGGTTTCTGCCCGACCAAACAGTATCGGAAAGGAGATGCGCGTTCAACGCTTGGATATCAGCGCAACGCCGGACGATAGCATCGAGAGGTTTGCTAGACGGATTGGGCAACATCGGCATGCTTTCACTCTACTATCTCGGTTGGCGAGCCCTTAATGCCGAAGCAGCCGCCGAAAGCGTGTAGCGCCTAACGCCCCATTGTCGGCTTGAGTACCTGCGGTCGCGTTCCAAGGGAGGTGAGCTGAGGTAGGATCGCGTGAACGATGTGCGGAATATGACCCTTGCCCCTCTTACTTCTTCAGAGCCACACGACGGCCATCGGTCGGGTGGATCCATGGTCTATCCTGTAGTTGCTGGTCTGCTTTTGTGGTTGGCCGACTTCATCAAAGCCGAACGTCACCTTGCGACACTCAGCTCAGGCCGCTGTCCTGGGCGATGCGCCCTTCGTCCATAGTGATGATCCGGTCAGCCAAATCCATGATCTTGCTATCGTGCGTCACCATCAGCGTTGTTGTACCCCGCTCCGTCCCGAGGCGTTTGAGAAGGTTCACCACGTTGAGCGCACTCTCTTTGTCGAGAGCTGCCGTGGGCTCATCGGCAAAGACAACATCAGGGTTGCCCACGAGGGCTCTGGCTACGGCGACCCGCTGCTTTTGCCCCCCGGAGAGATTGCCAGGCAGGTAGTTCAAGCGCTCCCTCAACCCTAACAGCTCGAGCAGGTGGGCCGCCGCGCTCTCCCACTGAGCTGTGGCAGCTGGCCCGTGCACCTCCAACCCCATCCTTACGTTCTGCATCGCCGTGAGGCTGTCATGCAGGTTGTGAGCCTGGAAGATGAACCCGAGCCTGCGGCGACACTGCACCAGTATGTCTTCAGGCGCGCCGGCGAGCTCCGTTCCAAGAAGGGTCACGCTGCCTTGTTGGACCCGGCGCAGGCAGCCAATGAGCGTGAGTAAAGTCGTCTTCCCAGAACCAGATGCACCAAGCAGAACAGTGAGCTTTCCGGGCTGGAGGACGAGATCGACGTTGAACAGCACCTGTTTCTTTGCCTCGCCCTCTCCGAACCAGTGATCTAGCCCCCGCACGACAATAGGTACAGCGGCCTTGCCAATAGAGCCGCCAACCCGAAGCTTAGAAGGTCCCATATGATCCATCCGACCCTCCTCAGAACAGATCAGCGGGGTTGGCGCGGGCCAACTTGCGGGTGGCAATGGCTCCCGACAACAGACACATCCCGAGCACACCAATGAGCACGAAAACAGCTCGTGCTGCTGTCATCGCCAGCGGCAGCCCGGTGACAATGGCGACCATGGCGTAAAGCCCGAGCGAGATAACAAGGCCGGGGATGAAGCCTAGAACCGCGAGGATCAGCGCTTCCTCAAACACGATGCCGAGAAAAAACCGCTGCGAATAGCCGATTGCCTTGAAAGTTGCGTACTCCTTCAAGTGCTCGGCGACATCCGTCGAGAGCACCTGGTAGACGATGATGATGCCGACCAGCACGCCGATCACGATGCCAAAGCCAAAGACCAAACCGACGGGCCGCTGCGTTGTCTGAAATGCTTGATCTTTGTCGAACGCCTCCGCGACAGTTCGCACGGAGCTGTCGTATGTGGGGAGCACGGCTTGAAGGCGCTCGACAGTGGAACGATCGTCAGCACCCGGTGCCAAGCTCAGCAGGATGTGGTTTGGCGCTCCTGCGACACGCTGAGGGAACAGGCGCAGGAAGGTCTGGTCCGAGGTGATGAGGTAGCCATCCGCCGAGAAGCCGCCGCCGATCTCGAACGTGTCGATCACTGTCAGCGTGCGCCCCTTCACCTCAAAGCGGTACGGTTGGCCGGTTGCGATTTGGGAAAAGATGGTGCTTGGGGCGTTCCGGGTTTTGGCGTCGATGAGCGCCACATCAGCGCGTGCAATGTCGGCGAGCCGCGCATTGATGGCGGGATTGCGGAAGGTCTCGGACGAGGGATCGATCCCGAACACATCAAGATTGCGTATGGTGCCGTTGGACTGCTTCCACTCGACTTTGCCGTAGTAGAGCGGCGTTGCGCGGGCAACGCCCTCAACAGAGAGCGCTTCGAACATGCGTTGGCGCGGGAGAGGGCTGCCGTCGGCCAGCGTGTTCATGTCCGACGCTGAGATGAGAATGTCGGCGTTCATCTCGTCATACGGCAACCTGATGCTGCCAACCAAAGCTCCAAGGAATCCGAGCTGCATGAGAACAAGAACGCTGGCGAAGGACACACCCGCGACAGCTGCCACGAGCCGGGCCTTGTTGTGCACCAACTGGAGCCATCCAATCGGGAGGCGGCCGAGGAGTTTGGCAAGCAGCTCGGTCATGGCTCGCCCCTGCTCGTGATGCGAGCTGTCACCTGCAGGTTTGTGAAGCGCTGAGCAAGGCCGGAGGAGGTAGGCTCAAGGGCTACCGTAACCTTTACAACCCGGGCATCCGTGTTGGCCGCAGGGTTGGCGTCGACCACAGTTTGGCGGCCGACTTCAAGCCCGATCCGGGTCACACTCCCTTTTAGCCGCTGGGGCAAGGCTTCGGCTGTCACTTCCACGCTGTCGCCCAGCGACACGCGACCGATCTGCGCCTGGTAGATCTCAACCTCGACAGTCATTCTGTCAATATTGCCAAGGTTCATGAGCCCTTGCGCACCAGGCTTCTCCCCTGGCTGAACATGGACGGTCAGCACAGTCCCGGTAGTCGGAGCCCGGACATAGGCCTTGTCCAAATCCGCTTGGGCGCGGGCTAGATCGGCGCGAGCGGTGTCCACATTGCGCTCCGCCACCCGAACATCCGCCTGGGCGTCAAGATCGCCTGAGCCATAGCGAGAGAGGGTGGCTCGTGCCCGCTCCACCTCGCGTGCGGCCTCATCACGGGCGGCGCGGCGCTGGTCAAAGGATTGTTCGGCCGCATAACCACGTTGACGCAGGATCTCCACCCGCTCGAAGTCTCGAATTGAGTTCTGATACGCGGTCTCGGCGCGCGCTAGCGTAGCCCGCGCCTCGTCACGGCTGGCGTTTACGGAAGCTTTGACCTGAGCCAGGTTTGCCTCCCGGGCGGCAAGCTGGGCGCGCGCAGACCCGATCGCTGCCAGCAGCGTCTGCTCGCTGTCGAGAACGGCTAGCACGCTCCCCTGGTCGACACGATCGCCTTCCGTGACCTTCAGGCTTGCAACCCGCGCGTCCCCCGCGCCAAAGGGTGGCGCGACGATCACCACTTCGCCCTCGGGGAGAAGCCTCCCGAGACCCACCACCGTCTGCCGGGTGGCGAGATCCGCAACTCCGACCTGGCGGAGGTCGGGCCGTGGAACCGGCACCGCGATGGGAGAGGACGTTCCCCCGCCGGGCTGCAATTGCAAAACCGCCATGAGCTTTTGAAGACCCGGCGGCTGGAAGTAGAGCCCGATGAAGCCACCCAGCCCAACAAGGACGATCATCAGCGGGATGAGGCGGGCGCGCCGCAAGGCTGCACGCCATCGCGATGGTTGCGGCGTGCTCTCGGAAGCGCGCGGAACAACCATAAGGGGCAGCCTCTCTCGCTCGGCAGTGCCCGTCGTGGGATGAACCGGGACGGCATCAGGAAGTTGAGCGCTTCGAGAGTTGAGCACGGCTAAGCCCGATCTGCTGAGATAGCGATGGACGGATAATGACTATGTGGTCATTATAGCAGGAACGGGAGAGACTACAAGCTTAATGACTGAATGGTCATTTGTAGAGTTGAGGCATTAATGGTTCAGACAGTTACCACTCCTCGACCCAGGCGGCGGCGCAAGGAAGCCCGGCCAGCCGAACTCGTAAAAGCCGGACTTGAGGAGTTCGCGGTCAACGGGTTTGCAGGAACGCGTCTTGACGACGTCGCCCGCCGTGCTGGCGTTGCCAAAGGAACAATCTACCGTTACTTCGCGGACAAGGAGGCACTCTTCCTGGCGGCGGTGCGGACCGAAGTTGCACCGATGTTTGAACAGATCATCGGCTTTGTAGATGGCTATCCTGGTACCACCCGTGACCTCCTGAAGCTGATATTTGAAACTATTCACCGGCAGTTGGTGAACTCGGATCTCCGGGTTCTGATCCGCATCATTATTGCGGAAGGTGAGCGCTTCCCGACCTTAACTGAGTTGTACTACACAGAGACGATCTCGAAAGGTCGTGCTCTCTTGGAGCAGATTGTGGCGCGCGGCATTGCCCGTGGTGAGGTGCGGCAAGGACCTGCTGCGAACCTCCCACTTGTGCTCGTAGCGCCTGCCCTCATGGCTGCCATTTGGCGCATGACGTTTGACCAGTATTCCCACATCAGCAGCGAGGCCTTCCTAGACGCCCACATTGATGTGGTGTTCAACGGGCTTTTGACGCCAGACGCTGATTGAATCGGGAGATCATGAAGCGGCCACCATCTTCGCGCAAAGCAGCACGCAGACACCCTCTCGAGCGCTGCGACGTATGTTGACGCGAGCGCGAGTGTTGCACCCGTCGCGATGAACCGCATTCACAGCACTCAGAGGCGGCTTCGGGTCATGCGAGGAAACTGCGAACGCCTCGGGAATGTCTGTTGTCCCCTTTCTCAGCAGACATTCGGTCTACTTCCGCCTTGTGCCAACACCGAACTCTCCGGACAAGGTCACAATGCCAAGTCAAGGGCGGAAGCAGTCCAGCCTATCTCGTGCCCTGGATCATGTTCCGGATGCGATTTGCCAAGGCTTCAACCGCGAAGGGTTTGGTGATCATTTCCATCCCTGGATCGAGGAAGCCGTTCGCCAGTGTGGCGTTCTCGGCATAGCCGGTGATGAAAAGCACCTTCAGGTGAGGCCGCGTCTCTCGCGCAGCATCGGCGAGCTGCCGCCCGTTGATTCCCGGCAGGCCGACATCCGTGACGAGCAGATCGATGCGCTGCCGCGACTGCAGAATCTTGAGGCCTGCGGGGCCATCCGACGCTTCGAGAGCGCGATAGCCCAGATCCTGGAGGACTTCGACAATCAGGTTGCGGATGACAGGCTCATCCTCGACCACCAGCACCGTCTCACCAGCCTCTGCCCGGGGGACCTCGGCATGGGAAGCCGGGGATGGCTCCTCTTGGGCGACACCGCGGTGCCGCGGCAGGTAGATTCTGATCGTCGTGCCCTGCCCCACCTCCGAGTAGATTTTGACATGGCCCTCGGACTGCTTGGCAAAGCCATAGACCATTGAGAGCCCAAGCCCCGTGCCCTGGCCTATAGGCTTCGTGGTGAAGAAGGGCTCGAAGACGCGCTCGATCACATCCGCCGGCATGCCCATACCGGTATCCGTGATGCAGATCGCCACATACTGTCCCGGTGCGACGTCGACATGGGCGGCCGCATAGGCGTCGTCGAGAGAGGCATTCGCCGTCTCGATCGTGAGCCTGCCGCCATCCGGCATGGCATCGCGCGCATTGATGGCAAGGTTCAGGATGGCGCTCTCGAGCTGGTTGGGATCACACAGAGTTGTCCACAATCCGCCTGCCGTGACGATCTCCAGGGCATGCAACGGACCGATGGTGCGACGGAGCAGGTCCTCCATGGAGGCTATGAGCTGGTTGGCATTGACCGGCTTCGGATCGAGCGGCTGCCTGCGGGCGAAAGCGAGCAGCCGGTGAGTGAGCGCAGCAGCCCGCTGCGCCGAGCTCATCGCCGCCTTGGCATAGCGCCCAACGTGTTCTGTACGTCCTTGCGTAAGGCGGGTCTGCATCAGATCGAGAGAGCCGACGATGCCCGCCAGGAGATTGTTGAAGTCGTGGGCGATCCCGCCCGTCAGTTGCCCGACCGCCTCCATTTTCTGCGCTTGGCGAAGCTGCTCTTCAGCTCTCAGAAGCTCCTGTGTCCGCTCCTCGACGCGCTCTTCCAGGGTCTGGTTCAGGTGCCGCAGCGCTTCCTCAGCAGCTCGACGCTCATTCACATCGCGCAGAATGGCTGTCACGAAGACCCGCGTGTCGCTGTGCCAGCGCGCGGCGGAGACCTCCAGAAAACTGATTGATCCGTCCTTGCGCTTGGCTGTGACCTCCAGGGGACGGTGCATGGCATTTCCTGCCAGGACACTTGTCCAGAGTTCATTCCATGTCTCCGGCACATTCAGAAGCGCGGTCATCTCCAGACCGGTGAGTTCGCGGAGAGCGTACCCGAATTCCCGTGCGGCCGCCGGGTTGGCCAGCTGGATGATGCCTTGAGCATCAAGGGTGAGGATCGCGTCCGGAGCGCTGTTCACCACGGCGTCATAGCGTGCGTTCTGCCGCTCGCGCAGGACCTGCTCGCGTTGAACGGCAACTGTCACGTCGACGATCTGCACGAGGCATCGGAGATCCGGCGGCGTTCCCAGCGGGCGCACGGAGACATTGTGAATGAGCTGTCTTCCTGAGCGTGTCTGCAGCGGCAGGATGAGCGGGTGCAAGGAATGGGTCAGGAGCCTTGAAGAGCCTGCTTTCAACGTGTCCGTGATGGCGGATTTGAGCCCGGGCGAGACTGCTTCCGGGAATAGCTCATCCAATGATCGCCCGGCAGCCTCCTGACAGGAGATCCCACTAGCTGAGGCGAACCATGCGTTCCAAGCGATCACCCGCATGCTGCCATCGAGCACGATGAGGCCCGTATCTACGGCGTCGAAGACCGACGATAGGAGTTCATCTTCAAGATGATGCATAGATCAGGATGCCATGCCATCGGTTGCCCGCTCGATAAACTCGCCAAGCAGGTTTTTGAGCACGGCCATGGACGGGATATCCATCAGCATGACGATGTAACCGCTGATATCCCGTTGCCGGACCGTAAAGTTTATATAGAGAAACATCACCACGTCGGCAGCCTCAGGTGGAGGCGCAAGGCTGAAGAGTTCGGGCCCCTTTCCCCGTATGATCTCCGGCAGAGACATCCTCAGGCTGCGATGGAGCATATTGGCAATCGTGCCCAGGCAACCGTTCAGCAGAATGTTGCCGGTCTCGGCTAGGGCCTCCTGCTCCAGCTCGATGATGTCTTCGAGGGAAAGTTCTCCGCCTGTGACCGCTCTCACGAGCTCAAGGCTCTTGGTCTCGGGAAAGATCAGCAGGGCGCGCCCCGTGATGTCTCCCTCGAAGGCCTGATGAACCGCCACGAGCGGGCCAGCCTCGCGCCCCTCGAGGATTTCGATGGCCCGCGTACGATGCACAAGATCGACAGCTGGCACGGACAGATGGACCTGCTCACCGACCATCTCCCGAAGGCTGAAGGCGGCACGACCGACACCGATATTTACGAGCTCCGTCAGAGCATCGAGCTCCAGCTCATTGAGCACTTCCGAGATCGTTGACACCATCATCTCAACCCTCGGCCGTGGTGTGTCGCTAGGTTTTTGGAGACTGACACTTGTTAGGCCGCGCTCGACCGCAGGCGCAGGGTTGCTCCGGAAATAAATCCTCTCAACCCGTCTTCCGTCAGAGGCTTGCTGACGAAAGTGGCGTTTACCTCCCGCGCCCGAGCGATCACCTCGTCCTGGATGTTGGCTGTAATGACCGCAATCGGCATAGTCGGATGGGTGGAACGGATCTCTGTGGCCAATTCGAGCCCATCCTTATCCGGCATGTTGAAGTCGATCATGGCCAGATCGATCTTGCGCTCGCCCAGGATGGTGAGGGCCTCCTGGGCATTGCCGGCCTCGACTCTGTCCCATTCAGGCTGGAGTGCGGCCAGAACCTTGGCTGCGACGATGCGCGCAAGCTTGCTGTCGTCGACGATCAGAACCGTTGTCACCGCTCAGGTACTCCGCTGGGGATAGACTGCCGGAATAACCGGATCATGAGGAGAAGGCCGTAAGTCTCTTTTAGAGTATGCTGGGAGAATGGCAACGTTTTAGCCGCCCCGCGGGTCTGATTCGATAGGGTTTTTTCCCGCCAAAGCCGGAGTAATCCAGTCTCGGAGAAAGGCGTCCTTGGCCTCTCCCTGGATAGCTGGCCGCAGAGCCATTAGAACCTGGAGAACGGCGGCGTGGAGATGCTCGGCACCTGCCAGATCGACCATCCGCCCCCTATCAGCCTGGAGCCAGCCGAGCAGCAGCTCCGCATCCTCGACTCGGCATGGCCCTTCCAGGATGATGACATTGCCGTCCAACCGCACGCTCATCCGATCAGCTCCGGGATATCGAGAATCATGAGGACGCTGCCGTCGCCGAGCAGGGTCGTCCCCATCACCCCGGGCATGTTCGCGAGAATGCCGGTCATGGGCCGCATCAATACGTCCATCCGCTCGGCAAATCCATCCACCGCGATCCCGATCAGATTGTCACCCGCTGCCATCACCACGATCTTCAGGCGCGGAGGGGCCTCTCCTAGGGTTTGTATTCCCAAGAGATCGGCAAGTCTCACCAGAGGAAGCGTCCTGTCACGCCAGACGAAAGCCTCCGCGTCTCGAACCGGAAGGACTCGGGAGGCGGGCACAATGGCAGTTTCGATGATCCCGTCGAGCGGAATTCCGTAAAGCTCGCGGCCCAGGCGGACGGCCATGACCTTTGTCATGACAATGGTCAGCGGGAGTGACAGGCGGATTGTCGTGCCCTGACCGGGCACGCTTCGAACGCTGGCCTGCCCGCCCAAGCGCTCTACCGCGGAGCGTACCGCGTCCATACCGACTCCCCGCCCCGACAGGTTGGTCACTTCCGAGGCGGTCGAGAATCCTGGGGCAAAGATCAAGTCGATGGCGTCCGCATCGCTCATGCGATCAAGGTCATCCACTGAAACGATCCCGCGTTGGCGCGCCGCCTCACGGATTGCAGCCGGATCAATGCCACGTCCGTCGTCCACGACCTCGACCTTGACGCGGTCACCGTCGCGATAGGCCTTGAGCACGATTTTGGTTTTTGCAGATTTCCCGGCCTCCAGACGGAGACGTTCAGGTTCGGCGCCATGGCCGACGGCGTTGCGCAGGATATGGAGCAGAGGCTCGAAGAGACCTTCCACCACGGACTTGTCGGCCTCGACCTCCTCGCCTTCGATGGAGAAGTCGATGGCTCTGTCCAGCTGACCTGCGAGATCGCGTACGGCCCTGGGAAAGCGTCTGAAGATGTCACGCATGGGCATCATGCGAACATCCATCACAGCCCCATGCAGCTCCGCTATAAGGCGTTCAATGGCAGCCTGGCTCGCAAGCAGGCCCTGCGACACATGCTTCCGGTCCAGCCCGTCGTCGAATTGTCCTGCCAGATGCGCCAGCGCATTCTTGGCGATGACCATTTCACCGACAAGATCTGCCAGCCGGTCGATCCGCGAGGCGTCGACGCGAAGCATCCGTGCGCCCGCTCCACCGGTGGCCCCCGTCGCGACACCGGCACCTCCGCCGTTGAGTGCTGCAACGGAAGCTTGGTTCTGAGTGGTTTGGGCAACCTCATGAATGGTCACCTGATCTGGCACAAACCGAAAGACCGCCTTGACCCTGTCGAGCTCAGCACCGGAGAGCGCTTCGATCCTCAGATTACAAGAGAAGGGGTCGATTTCAGCCACAGGCGGCCATGAGTCCCGAGCCGAGAGGTGAACGGCCACGAGATCAGGAACCGAGCGTAGGAGCGCCATTGGGTCGTCGCCGGCAAAAAAGCAGTCGACACGCGGCGTGTACCGGATTGCCACCAGAGGACGATCCTGCGCCCTCAAAGCTGCCGGATCACGGGCCTGAGCCATTAGATCCTCGACCCAGCCAAGATCGGCCTGGAGCGCCGCATCTGCGGCTGGTGCAGGATCCTCATCGAGCTGGGAGCGCAGAGCCCGCGCCAGACGGTATCCTTCCTCCGCAGCGTCCGGCGGCAGCTGTCCTGTCTGTTCGATCACGGCAACCCACCGCTCCGCCTGACCGATGCAGGCGAGCAGGCTGTCGATCATATGGCTGTCGATGCCTGCCCGCTTCTCCCTGAGAGCACCCAGCAGGTCCTCGGCTGCATGCAAGGCAATGCCCATGGGGGCGAAATCGAAGAGGCCGACCGATCCCTTGAGCGTGTGCACGGCGCGAAAGGCGCTGTCCATGGGTGCTGTCGCCTGTGGGTTGCGCTCCAAGGCCAGTAAGTCGTCCGTCGCCTGCTGAATCAGCTCGTGGGCCTCGACGATGAAATGCTGGAGAAGATCATCCATCGCGGTCACTCCCCGGCCGTTGATAGACGATCGCATCCTCGAAGCGGCGAAGGTCGAAGTGCTTCGAGATCCGGGTCATCGACTCGGTATGGCCGAGACAGATATAGCCTCCCGGATGCAGGGACTTGTAGAGATTATCGACGGCGAGAAGGCGGGAGGAATCGTCGAAATAGATGAGAACGTTGCGGCAGAAGATAACGTCGAATTGCCCCTGCGCCGCAACGGAAGCGGGATCAACGAGATTGGCCGATATGAACCTCACCGATTCACGCAAATCCTGGATCAGCCTGCGCTGCCCATCGCGAGACGGTTCGAAATAGCGCTCGACCACATCGGGAGGCAAACGCGAAAGGGCACGTTCCCCATAATCTCCCGCCTGAGCGTCCAGCAAAACCTGCGTGTCGATATCCGAGCCGACAATCTCGATGTGATAGGCATCGACCAGCGGCCAATTCTCGAGCAGCCAGATGGCGATGGAATAGGGCTCCTCCCCCGTGGAGCACGGCACAGACCAGATCCGCACGAGATCACCGGGCTTCCTGCCCTGCACGATCCCGGGCAGCAGCGAGCGGCTCAGGCAGCGGAGCTGATGCTCCTCACGGTAGAAGTAGGTCTCGTTCACCGTGAAGATATTGATCAGTTGCTCGATTTCACGGCGGTCGGCTTCGACATGCGCGAAATAGGCATTGAAAGTGTGCATTCCCGTCGCGGCCATGCGGTCGGCGATGCGCCTTTCGATGTAGTACCGCTTGGTTTCACCGAAGATCATGCCGGTGCGATGGTGAAGGAACGCGCCGAGGCGCCGAATCTCGCCGGCCGTGAGCGCCTGGGCCTTGCGCGGCCTAGTCATGAGCGCTCCACCATGTCCATGATCCGGTCGGCAATCTGCTCCAAGGGCGCGATCATCCCCGCGCCACCGCGGCGAACCAGTTCGCCGGGCATGCCCCACACGACAGCACTCTCTTCCGCTTCAGCGATGGTGCGGCCGCCCTGTGCTTTCAGCCGCGCCATCGCGTCTGCTCCATCGCTGCCCATGCCGGTCATCAGCACCCCGAGCAGGCGCTCTGATGCGAAATGCTGCATCGCGCTGTCCACCAGCCGATCGGCGCTCGGATGCCAGCGGTGCTCCGGCAGAGAGGGAGCGGCCAGCACCACAGGACCGTCAGGCCGAACGCTGATGATAACGTCGGCATCGCCCTTGCCGATATAGACGTTGCCGGGAGCAAGCGGCATCGGCAGGGCGGCTTCCATCACGTTGAGCGCGCACAGCTTGTCGAGCCTGCGGGCCAAGGGACCAGTGAACGAGCCCGGCATATGCTGTGCCACGACAATTGGCCACGGAAAGTCGGCCGGCAGCCGCGACAGAACCGTATCGAGCGCAGGAGGGCCTCCGGTAGAGACACCGATCAGCACGAGACCATGGGCCGGCGCGGCCTTGATGCGCCGCTGCGGCGGCGAAGCCGGCGCACGCCGTCGCGGCGCCTGAGCGGATGATGCCTGTCCCAGGCCGCTGCGCAGCCGCACCCGCTCGGCCAGTCTCAGGCTGCTGGGCAGGCGGGCCCGCGAAGCCGCGCGCACCGTCTCGACAAGCCTGGGTGCGAGCGTCTCCATTTCCAGTGAGATGGCCCGGTCGGGCTTCGTGATGAAATCGACGGCTCCGAGCGCGAAGGCTTCGAGGGTCACGCTCGCGCCTGCCTCCGTGAGCGATGAGATCATCACCACCGGACACGGGCGTTCAAGCATGATGCGGTCGAGACAGGCAAGGCCATCCATCTCGGGCATGTGCACGTCGAGCGTGATCACATCCGGGTTGAAGGCTTGCAGCTGCTCCAGTGCCTCGACACCGTTGCGGGCAAAGGCGATCTCGAAATCACCCTCGGCGGTAAACACCCCGCCAAGGAGACGTCGCATCAGAGGGGAATCGTCGACGATGAGCAGCCGGATCACGAAGCGGACCGCTCCGCGTCACCCTCGCCCATGGCGGCGAGCAGATCCTTCTCCGCTCTGTCCAGCAACTCGCGTGGATCGAGCAGGAGGATCATCCGTCCCGCGACCTCGATATTGGCGATACGGTCGATGACCTGACTCCCGTCCGCGGCGAGATCGGGAGTTGGGCGAAGCTGGCTTTGGGGGATGCTGAGAACCTCCGACACGGCATCGACGACGAAGCCGGCCTGCATCTGGTCGATCCTGACAACGACGACACGTTCCCGCCGCCGTTCTCCCTGACCCTCCAACTTGAAGCGTCGTCGCTGATCGATCACGGGAACGACCCGACCCCGCAGGTTCATCACGCCCTCGATGAAAGCGGGAGCCCTAGGCAGCCGTGTCAGCGTGTCAGGCACGCGCACCACTTCATCGACGCCCCCGATAGGCAGCCCATACTCCTCGCCGCCCAGTTGGAACACGATGAACTGCTCGTCGCCCGTTGATGGGCCATCCGCTATGTCCATGTCGTGGTTCTTCCCCGTTTGCGACGTGATCTGCTCGATCAGCGCCTGATCCCTGAACAGGTGGTCCGTCGACAGAACCGAGACCAGCCGCCGTCCGCCTTCAAGACGGCAGATGCCCTGGATCTGAGCCTCCGCATTACCCCGTGTTAGGATGGCCGGCACAGGATCGATGGCGCTGTCTGGAAGGCGAAGGATTTCCTTCATGCCGTCGATGGCAAGCCCCACGAGCCCATTGCCGATCCGTGCCACCACCACGCGGGATCGGTCACCGCCCTGCCCGCCGGCTCGGAGCCCGACAAGGGCGCGCAGGGAGACTAGCGGCAGCAGCTGTCCGCGCAGGGATGTCACGCCCAGCATGACGGAATCCGTCTGTGGGACGACAGCGACACCGTCCGGCAGCGCCACCACCTCCCGAACGGAGGTGAGAGGCAGGGCGAAATCCTGCCCAGCCACCGCAAAGCAGACCAGCGCAACCTGGTTTTGCTCTGAGGTCGTTTGATCCTGCGCGGCGGGGGCAGCCTGAACCTGCCGGTGCTGAGCTCGGCGGGTGAAGCTGCCGAAGTCCTTGGCCAGAAGCGCATCCAGATCGATCATCCGCGCAGGCGTGCCCATGCTGTCATCAGCATCCGAGTCTGGGGAAGCGACACCCGCTTCTCCAAGCGATGTCACCTTGTCGATCATGAGGCCGACCGGAGTGCCGCGATCGATTACCACGATGCGCGCATTCGACGAGTGGCCAACCTCCCCTCCGAGAAGGCGATGCAGCGACACCACTGGCATCACGGCACCTCGCAGGTTGGCTACTCCGAGCAGGCTTGAGGGCCCGAGTGGAACACGGGTCACCGCCGGGGGACGGATCACTTCGGTCACATCGGATGCCGGGAGGGCGAAGCGCTCATCGCCGACCTGCACGGTCAGGAACGACTGGGCGACAGCCGCAGAGGCCGCCTCGGTCATGGCTTTAAGACCCCGCCATCTGGAGTTCGTCAGCCAGAGAGGCGATCTCTTCAATGGCAGCTGCGAGATCCTCGGCTCCTCGCGCCTGCTGGCGCGCCGCGGCGGCGGCCTGTGCGGCGGCGCTGCCGGCCTCCTCGGCCACGGCGGCAACCTGCTGGGTACCGAGCCGAACCTCGCGTACTGCCGTCAGAATTGTCTCGGAGCCCGACAGGATGGCGGCGCTTCCCTGACGGATGGCCTGCACGCCGGCTTCCACCGCGCCCAGCCGCTCCGCCGTCATAGCGTTCCTGGAAACCTCGGCTTCGGCGAGGGCGGCGCTCTGCTCAAGATCTCGCCTGACGATGGTGATCTGATCGCGGATCTGGCGAACCACATCCTTGATCCGGTCGGCATTCTCCGACGCGTCCCGCGCCAGATTGCGGATGTCGCCGGATACGATCGCGAAGCCGCGCCCCGCCTCACCGGTTCGGGCGGCCTCGATGGAGCCGCTCACGGCTAGCATGGTAGTCTGAACGGCCACAAGAGCGATACCATCAACGATTTTTTCGATGCGGCGACCAGAATCGTCCAGGCCGCTCATGAGGCCGATCATGGCCTGTGTCTCCCGCAAGCCCTCCTCGACGCCGGAGGCCAGACGCATGGTCTTGGTAAGATTGTCCTGGAGATCGGCGGCGAGAGTCTCAATACGTTTAATGGCGGTGTTGGCCGCAGCCTGCGATGCAGCGGTCGCGCGCTCGATCTGCTCCATCGCCACATTCGCCTGATGCGTGGCCGCAGCCTGCATCTGCGCGCCCCGGCTGATCTGATCGACAGCCGTCATGATCTCGCCGGAAGCCCCGGAGAGTTCCTGGATCGCCGCGGACAGTTCCTCGGCGGCAGAACCAACCTGCTCGGCACTGGCAGCTCCGGCCGCGCCCTCCTGAAGATCGTCCGCGAGCGCGGCCAATGCCTGCGCGGTCTGCTGGCTCTGATTGAGCGATGCGCTCTGCTGCTGGACGGCGCGCTGAGCCTCGGCGGCGGCGGCGGCCTGTTCCTCGGCGGCACTCGCCACCTGCTCGGCGCCACGCTGCGCCTCGCGGATAGCGGCCTCAGCCTCGACGGCCGCCACAAGGATTTCCTGACTCCCCTCAGTCAGAAGGGACACATCGGTTCGAATCTTGTCCAACGCCTCAACCACGGCACGGCCGATCTGAGCCTCACCCGTTGCAGTTTCTGCCGCCGCCCTGATCCGCCCCGCGACGGATCGGACCTCGTTGACGATGCCTTCCGCGAGGGTCTGGACATCCTGTGCGCTTTTCTCCGAAGTGCCGGCCAGAGCCCGCACCTCATCGGCCACGACCGCAAAACCGCGCCCGCTTTCTCCAGCCCGCGCCGCCTCGATGGCTGCATTCAGCGCTAGAAGATTGGTCTGATCGGAAATGTCTCCAACCACACGGGTGATCTCACCGATCTCAGCTGCCTGCTGCTCGAGGAGCGAGACGATTTCGACCATCGCCCGCTGGCGCGACGCGTTGGCCTCCACGGCTGTCACGGATGTGCCGATCTGGGCTCCCGTTTCCATCAGAAGGCTCTGAAGGCCCGCCGTTTTGCTGCGTGTCGCCTCAGCATGATTTCGCGCCTCAAAGAATGAGGCGCTCAGGCTCACGATAGCCGAGAGCGACTGCTGGGAGGCGCCGGCAGCCTCCTCGGCTCCGGTGGCGATCTGCTCCATGGAGCGCCGAAGCTGCTCAGCCGCCGACGAGGCCTCCGCCACGCCGCTCGCCAGCTCCTCTGTTGCTGCACCAATGCGCTCGGCAGCCTTCTGCTGCCGAGCCCTGACACGCTCCAGGTTCCGTCGTTGGGACGTGCCTCCCCTTGCAGGAGCAGGCGGCATGCTGGAATTCGCAGCTTCATCGCCGGCTGGCCGTGAGTTGCCCTTGTCCGCAAGTGCGGACGTCTTGACCAATGCCATTGGGGTCCCTTGAAGCTTAATATGGTACTCTGACACCGCTTCGGTTCGTAAGCCAGCTTTCCAGCTTCGTCGAAGGATATGTAGAGAGGAGCTAAACTCTTATAGGTCTAGCCCCTACTCCTGCAAGGCGTGCGGATTTCAATCCGGCTCAGACTCTTTCAGTCATTGCGCGGAAGGGCAGCTTTGGGTCGATGCTGTTGAAAAACTCGCCTGCGAGACTCCGGGCATCTACAGGTCGTATCGAGCTGCTTGAGCGACTACAGCACCAGGTATGCTGTAGCCAGCAAAAATCAGGTCGCGAGAGTTTTTCAACAGCATCGGTCATCCTCTGCCGATCCCCTGCCATTCGCGAGCGTCAGCTTTGGCTGAGTTAGCTGAGTTCCGCCTACCTTCTCAGATGTGCCATAAGCCGACATTCACGACTTACTGAAACAATGCTTTTGCCAACTGATGGCGAGCACAACTTTTCTCCTGCTGAAACGGCAACGTCTCTGCGGGACAAGAGCCGCGTGAATTTCCCAGCAACGTCCAGCCGCCCCGACGGGCGCTGGTCCCACGACCGAAAAGGCGACGCTTTGGGTCAGGCTATGGATAGCGCACCGGCGGGGGTGGCGGCTCGGGCAGAGGGATGAACTCGGCCTCGTCGCCCGGCACCGTGTCGAACCGGGCGGCCTTCCAGTCGGCCTTGGCCTGCTCGATCCTGTCCTGTCGCGACGAGACGAAGTTCCACCAGATGAAGCGGGGGCCATCCATCGGCTCGCCGCCGAGCATCATGAAGCGTGCATCGCTGCGCGCCCGGATCGTGATGCGGTCCCCCGGTCTGAAGACCAGTAGCTGGCCGGGCGGGAACACGTCGCCCGAGATCTCGACCTCGCCCGAGACGGTATAGATCGCCCGCTCGTCGTAGTCCGGATCCAGCGGCACCGCGGCCCCCGCCTGGAGTGCCACATCGGCGTAGAACATCGGGCTCGACGTCTTCACAGGGGATGTGGCGCCGAGGATCGAGCCAGCGATGAGCCGCACCGTCTTGCCGTCACCATCGAGCACCGGCATCCGGCCGGCGTCGTAGTGCACGAAGTCGGGCGTGGTCTCCTCGTCCTTCGCCGAGAGGGCCACCCAGCTCTGAATGCCGAACAGCTTCGAACCCATCGCGCGCACCTCCGGCGCAGTCCGCTCGGAGTGGACGATGCCGCGCCCGGCCGTCATCCAGTTGAGCTCACCCGGGCGGATCGGCAGCTCCGTGCCCAATGAGTCCCGGTGCATGATCTCGCCGTCGAACAAGTAGGTGACGGTCGAGAGCCCGATGTGCGGGTGCGGCCGCACGTCCATGCCGGACCCGAGCAGGAACTCGGACGGGCCCATCTGGTCGAAGAAGATGAAGGGGCCGACCATCTGCCGCTGCGCCGAGGGCAGCGCCCGGCGCACCTCGAAGCTGCCGAGGTCGCGCGCCCGGGGCACGATGACCGTCTCGATGGCGTCACAGGCGAGCTTGTCGCCAGGCTGTGGATCCTCGGCGTGGTTCCAGCTCATCAGATGTCTCCTTGACCAGCACGGGTCGGTTGGGTGCGTCCGGTCTCCCGATGCCTCGGGAACCCTGTTGGAGGAATGCCCCTGACTTAGGACCGGGGCGATGGGGGACTAGGGAGCGACTCAGCCTCGCGGCAGGAGGCGCTCGCCCAGACATCCATCTGCGGGATCAAAGCGGCGCGAGGTCCGCCTCGATCTGTTGGCGCCGGCCTTCCAGGAACGGCGGCAGGGATAATGTCTCGCCGAGCTTTTCCATCGGCTCGTCGGTGGCAAAGCCCGGTCCGTCGGTTGCGATCTCGAACAGGATGCCGTTCGGCTCGCGGAAGTACAGGCTGCGGAACCAGAAGCGGTCGACCGGGCCGCTTGATGGCATGCGCACATGATTGAGGCGCTCCGCCCAAGCCTGGTAGTCAGCGTCGGGGATGCGGAAGGCGACGTGGTGGACACCCCCTGCCCCGGGCTGAGCCGCCGGCAGGTTTGGCTCGACGGAGACGTGCAGTTCGGCCGCCGTGCCGCCCGCACCCATCTGGTACACATGGGTGCGGGTTTCCTCATTGCCCGGCGTGGCATAGTCGCGGACTTGGGTCATGTTCATGATTTTTGACAGCACGAGGTCCGTATAATCCAGCTCGGGCACGCTGATCGTGATCGGGCCAAGGCCGCGGATCTGGTGCTCGGTTGGCACGGAGCTGCGCTCCCATGGATGGGACTGCTCCCCCTGCCCGCTGTCGTCGATGAGGCTAAGGCGCTGGCCCTCGAAATCCTCGAAGTCGAGGGTGAGGCGTCCATCGCGCTCGACGACCTCGGAGTGCGTGACGCCGAGGTCCTGGAAGCGCTGCTTCCACCAGGCGAGCGTGCCAGCCCCGGCGACGCGCATGGCGGTGCGGGTGATGCTGTGCGTGCCGCGTTGCTCGCGCTCCACCGGCCAGTCGAAGAAGGTGATATCGGTGCCGGGCGAGCCTCGCCCGTCGGCATAGAACAGGTGGTAGGCGGTCACATCGTCCTGGTTGACGGTCTTCTTCACCAGCCGCAGGCCAAGCGTCTCCGTGTAGAAAGCGTGGTTGGCCAGGGCGTTGCCGGTGACGGCGGTGAGATGGTGGATGCCGGTGAGTTGCATGATCGGTGTCCTTGTCGGGCGAGGCGGGCCAACAGCCCGCCTGCCGGGAATGGCTAGAGTTGGTCGATCCAGGTCTTGGCGAGGGCCATATCGGTCTGGGACAGACCGTGCCCCGTGGGAAGCACCCGGTGCTCTACGGTCGCCCCGGCTGCCTTCAGCATGGCGGCCAGCCGCTTGGCGTTCTCAGCCGGGACTATGGGGTCTGAGGCGCCCGAGAGGATCAGCACCGGTTTGCCAGTGAGATCTACAGCTGGCGGATCCTGAAGCGGCACCATCGCACGAAGCAGGACTGCGCCGGCAAGAGCCTCCGGCCAGAGCTTCAGCACGGCCGCGGCGATGTTGGCGCCATTGGAGAACCCGACCGCGATGGGGGGCGCCAGACCGTAGACTTCGCGCGCCTCATCGATGAAGTCGGCGAGTTCGTGGGCGCGGCGGCGCACGTCCTCCTCATCGAACACGCCCTCGCGCAGGCGGCGGAAGAAGCGTGGCATGCCGCTTTCCAGCACCTTGCCGCGCGGCGAGAGCTGGGCAGAGCCCGCCGAGATCATGGTGCCGAGGGACAGCAGGTCGTCCTCGTTGCCGCCGGTGCCGTGAAAAAGCAGGAGCGGTGGCCGGTCTGGTTGTGTGGCGGGTCTGAATCGATGGATGAACGAGAGTTCGGTTGTGGTGGTCATGGGAACCTCGATCAGGGCTTTGGCCAGCCCTGCCAATGCGGAAAGGGAAAGGTCCCTGCGCCCGGACGGTTCGGCGCAGGGTGGGTTGGCGTTGTGTCAGGCGACCTTGGGCAGGACCGCTTCGATCTGCTCACGGTTCGGCTCCAGAAAGCGGGGCAGCTTCAGGGCCCGGCCGAGGAAATGGGCTGGCTCGTCGGCCGCAAAGCCCGGCGCGTCGGTGGCGATCTCGAACAGCAGGCCGCCCGGTTCGCGGAAGTAGACGGCGCGGAAGTAGTCCCGGTCCTTCTGCTCCGTCGTGCGGATGCCGTGGTTCTCGGCGAGCTTCCGGACCATCTCGGCCTGCGCCGCATCATCGGTCGCCCGGAAGGCGATGTGGTGGACCGTGCCGGCGCCCGGACGGCCCGGCAGGAAACCACCCGCCTCGCGCAGGTCGACGATGCCGCCCAGCGCCGTGTCCCCGGCCTTGTACCGTACGAGCGATCCCTCGCGGGTCACCTCGGTGAAGCCGAACACATCCGTCAGGATGGCTCCGGTCGGAGCCGCCTTGTCCAACAGCAGGCTGGCGCCGTGGAAGCCGCGGATCGCATGCTCGACCGAGATCTCGCCGGTGCTCCAGGCGGGCTCGGCCTCAATGCCGGGCACGGCCACCAAGGCCAGCCGCATGCCATCGGGATCCTTGAAGGCCAGAACGGTCTCGCCGAAGCGCTTCTGCGGCGCCTCATGCGGCACGCCCTTGTCGACCAGACGATGTGTCCAGTAGCCGATGGCGCCTTCAGGCACCCGAAAGACCGTCTCCTGGGTCTCGCCGATCCCAAGCCGGCCCGGAGCGGCATGCTCCCACGGGAAGAAGGTCAGGATCGTGCCCGGCTGGCCGGCCTCGTCACCGTAGTAGAAGTGGTAGGTGCCGGGATCGTCGAAGTTGACGGTCTTCTTGACCAGGCGCAGGCCGAGCGTGCGGGTGTAGAAGTCGAGGTTGCGCTGGGCCGGGCCCGCGATGGAGGTGATGTGGTGGATGCCGTTCTGACGCATTGTCATGTCCTCCAAGGGGCGGCCATAGCCCCGGTTGCTGCATCAGAGATACGCCGGCCCGGCCCGAATACCATGGGCTTTCGATTGCACCCATGCAATTTAGAAGCTGCGTGTAAGCCTGTTGAATTGCATCAAGGAAATGATCAACCTTGTCGCCATCGGACCAGACCCGGTCCTGGAGACAGACCCATGATCGACAACCGCCTTGCCCCCTATGGCGCCTTCACCATCCGTGCCGCCCTCGGCATCATGTTCATCGCCCATGCCTATCTGAAGATCGCCGTGTTCACGGTGCCGGGCTTCGCCGGCTTCCTCGGCCAGGTCGGCTTCCCGCCCTTCCTCGCCTGGCCCATCATCCTGGCGGAACTGATCGGCGGCCTCGCCATCCTGACCGGCTTCTACGCCCGGGTCGTCTCGGGGGCACTGCTGCCAGTCCTGCTCGGCGCTCTACTCGTCCATGCCCCGAACGGTTGGGTGTTCAACGCCCCGAACGGCGGCTGGGAGTACCCGGCCTTCCTGGCCGCTGCGGCCGTCGCTCACGTCCTGATCGGTGACGGCGCCTTCGCCCTCAAGCCCTTGACCCTGCCGGCCAACTCCACCCCCGCGCTCCGGCCGCGAATCGGGTAACAAGCCTGGCATTGGAAGCTGCCGGTGCGGATCTGCGCCGGCAGCCGCACGTCTTTCGGGAGATCGTCATGGGCGAACCGTTCAAGAACCTGTCCTGGGACGATTTCCGCCTGATCAAGGCCATCGCCGATGTCCGCAGCCTTCCCGCCGCCGCGGCCCTCCTTGGCATCAACCACTCCACGGTGTTCCGCCGCCTCGGTCAGATCGAGGAGGCGCTCGGGGCCAAGCTCTTCGAGCGCCACCGTAGCGGCTACACCCTCACCACGCCCGGCGAGGAGATGGTCGCCTTGGCCCAGCGGGTGGACGACGACATCACGGCCTTCACGCGCAAGATGGCCGGACGGGAGATCACGCCCGCGGGCGAGGTGCGCGTGACCACCAACGACTCGCTCCTGATCCACCTGCTCACGCCTTTGTTCGTCAAGTTCCGCAAGACCTACCCCGACCTGCGCCTCGACGTGGTGCTGGCCAACCAGGAGCTGAACCTGTCAAAGCGGGATGCAGACGTGGCGATCCGCGCCACCGACAGCCCGCCCGAGAACCTCGTCGGCCGGCGGGCCGCCACCATCGCCTGGGCGCTCTACGGCCAAGCGGACGATTTCCCCGATCCCGAAACCCTGGATCCGGAGAGCCTCTACGACCGCGACTGGGTGTCCCTCGGCGACAATCTCGCGATGCTCAAGGCCGTGAGGTTCGTGCGCGAGCATGTGCCGCCTGAGCGGATCGGCTACAAGGTCAACACAGTGCTCGGATTGGCCGAGGCCGTCGAGCGGGGGCTCGGCATCGGCCATCTTCCCTGCTTCATCGGGGATGCCCGACCGGGGCTTGTCCGGATTGGTCCGCTCAATTCGGACTTTTCGGCAGGCCTTTGGCTCCTCACCCATTCCGACCTGCGTCAGTCCCCTCGCGTGCGTGTGCTTCTCGACTTCTTGGCGGCGGAGATCGCTCCGCAACGGCATCTCATCGAAGGCTTGTGAATGGACAAGTCGACCGTGGGAGATTGAATTGACGCGGAAGATATGCGCAGATCGGTTCCAGGTGGTGACAAGAGGATTCACACCCCAGCCGTTCAGGTTTCGCTTCCGCCGGATCCGCCGCAGCAAGAGCATCAATAGATCAAGGCAGGGGATGAACCGGTGAGCTTGCCATTGCATGAGAAAGGTCCCTTTGAGCGGCATGAACAGGGACCTGCTTCGGAAATTATTCTTAAAAACACTTCCGAGATCGCCTTCGGTCCGTTCCGGCTCGTCCCAACGCAGCGTTTGCTGCTGCAGGATGGCGAACCGGTTGCCTTGGGCGGCCGTGCCTATGACATTCTCCTCGTTCTGACGAGCAAGGCAGGCGAGATCGTCAGCAAGGACGAGATCTCAAATGTCGTCTGGCCGGGGGTGTTCGTCGATGAGAGCAATCTCAGGGTGCAGGTTTCCTCATTGCGCCGGGCCCTTGGCGAGAGTTCCTCCGGAAAGCCCTATATCGTCACCGTACCGGGCCGAGGCTACTCGCTCTCAGCGGATGTGACAGCGCCAGCGGCGGCGGCCAAAGAACCCGATCCCAAGCCAGGCTCGGGGCCGACCGCACCGAGCGTGCCCCTTCTCCTGAAGCAGCTCGTCGGCCGGGAGGAGCTCGTCGCCTTGGTCGACTCGAAGCTGTCGCAAAGGCTGGTGACGCTGGTCGGCCCCGGCGGCGTGGGCAAAACCTCATTGGCTCTCGCCGTCGCCCAGAACGCCCACAGGTTTGCGGATGGGGTCAGGGTCGTCGAGCTCGCCACATTAGAAGATCCGCGGCTTGTTCCCACGGCGCTCGCCTCGGCCCTCGGCCACCCGGTGCGATCGGAAAACCCGCTTCCCGGCTTGCTGGCCACGTTGCGTGACAAGCAGATGCTCTTGTTGCTCGACAACTGCGAGCATCTGATCGAGGCCGCCGCTAGCCTCTCCGAGCAGATCATGATTGAGGCCCCGGCCATCAGCGTCATCGTGACGAGTCGCGAGCCTCTGCGCGCCGAGGGGGAGAACGTGGTCCATGTGACGCCGCTCGCGTTCCCCGCGGAAGGCGGGAGCCTCTCTCACGAGGCGGCCCTGGCCTATCCAGCCTTGCAGCTGTTCCTCCTGCGGGCGAAGGCCAGCGATGATGGTTTCGCGCTCCTAGAGACCGAGGTCCCGCTGCTGGTCGAGATCTGCCGCCGCTTGGACGGCATTCCTTTGGCGATTGAGCTGGCGGCGGCGCGGGTGCACGCCTTCGGCATCGCGGGCTTGGCCTCCTTGATGGATGACCGCTTCCGCGTCCTGACGAGCGGGCGCAGGACCACGCTGCAACGTCATCAGACGCTTCGCTCCGCCATTGACTGGAGCTACGAGCTCCTCTCTCCCATGGAACGTACCGTGCTCAGGCGGCTCTCGGTTTTCCAGGGAGCGGTCTCACTGGCGGCGGCAACCGCAGTGGCGGGCGCAGACTTCCCTCCGGCCGAATTTGCGGACATCGTTGCCGACCTTGTGCTGAAATCGCTTGTGGTCGCGGAGGGAGCCCCGACCATCCGTTACCGGCTTCTCGACTCCGTACGGGCCTACGCGCGGGAGAAACTCTCGGAAAGCGGAGAGGACCTTGAATTCGCGCGCCGTCATGCGGAGTATTTTGCGGCGGCTCTCTCCACTCCAACGGGTGGTCCCGGGGTTGCGCCGGAACTATCCCTCACGCAGCGCGACTCAGAGATCAGCAATGTGCGTGTTGCCCTGGAGTGGTGCTTCTCCGCGCAGGGTGACCACAATCTCGGGGCCACGCTCACGGCCGCTGCCGTTCCGCTCTGGCTGAACTTGTCCCTCCTGGAGGAATGCCGTTCGTGCGCGGAGCGCGCCCTCATTGCGCTTGGACCCGCCGGCGTCCAGGGAGGGCGGCGTGAGATGCAGCTCTATGCCGCCTTTGCGGGCGCCACGATCAATATCAGGGGAGCCAGCCCGGAAACGGAAGCCGCGTGGTCAGCTGCCCTCGCCATCGCCAAACGCTTAGGCGACGTTGAATACCAGTTGCGGACGCTCTGGGGGTTATGGCTCCACCGCTATACGAGTGGGCCTCACAGCGAAGGCCTCTCGACCGCGCATCGGTTCCAAGAGGTCGCCAAGAGCGCGGGCCGTGACGATGACGTTCTTATTGGCTTCCGGATGGCCGGCGCAGCGCATTGGGCTCTTGGCGAGTTGGACGACGCCCGTCTCGTGATCGAGCAGATGCTGGCCCGCTATGTCGCACCGGCCGACCGGTCGCATCTTGCCCGCTACCACTTCGATCAACGTGCTGCGGCAACGTCCATTCTCGCTCACACGCTGTGGCTCCAAGGCTTCCCAGACAGAGCCATGCGCATCGCGTTAGAAATCGTTGATGAAACGAGCGCGCTCCAGCACGACTCCTCGGAATTCGCCGCTGTCGCTCTTTGCGGCTGTCGGCTGGCGCTTCTGACCGGACATCGCTCCGCGGCTGAGCGCCTCGTAAACCGTCTGCAGGAGCTCACGACACGTCAGGTCAATTATGGCACCTGGGTGCGGGCCTACAGCGCGCAAATGCTGATCGCCCGGGGGGACGCAAAAGCGGGATCGCAACTTCTGAAGAGCGCTCTGACGGAGTTGCCGCCGACGGCATTCCATGTGCAGCATGCGCCCTTTCAAGCAGTCCTGGCGGAAGGGCTCGCGGCGGCGGGCCGCGTCGCGGAAGCGATGGCGGTAATCGAGGAGGCCCTGACTGGAAGCGAAGCCAAGGAAGAACATTGGTGCAGGGCCGAACTCCTGCGCGTCAAAGGCGAGATACTGCTTCGCGGCACGACGGAACAATCAGAAGCTGCCGAGCAAGCCTTTGCGAGCTCACTGGCCTTGGCGCGCATCCAAGGAGCGGTTTCCTGGGAGCTGCGGACCGCAACCAGTTTAGCCAAAATGCACAGGGCACTGGGGCGTCCTCAAGACGGTCTCGACGTTCTCTCTCCGGTCCTCAGCAAATTCGAGGAAGGCTTCCGGACGGCCAATGTCGTCGAAGCCGCGGCTCTCAAAAAGGCTCTTGGAGGGCAAAATAGCGCCCGCTCCTCTCTATCCTGACCGAATTCACTCGGATTGCTCCGGCAGGAGCTTCAGCGCTCCCAAGCCTCGCCCGACGCCCCTCTGGTTCGCTGGCAGCAATTCCGCTCGCGACAACGCCTCGTCTTTGCGCTGTTTCACAAAAATTCACAGCGATTAACTCCCTGTCCGGACCAGATCCGGGCACTCTGTGTCTGCGGACATCGGCTGCCCCACGAAACGGCGATGATCCACGCCGACCTTCCGGGGCGCGCTTCACGCCGGGAGCAACAGGCCAGCAGCTCCTAAGGAACAGGAGGATGCGAACCACCTGGTCGAGCCATCGTCCGCATGGCCCGGGCTGATCAACTTATCACGTGAGGACCCGGTCCGATGACGATGCTCACCACCAGGGATGGAACGCAGATCTACTTCAAGGATTGGGGGAGCGGACCTCCGGTTGTTTTCAGTCACGGCTGGCCCTTGAGCGCCGACAGCTGGGAAGCGCAGATGCTGCACCTGGCTGCGAACGGCTACCGCTGCATCGCGCATGATCGCCGTGGGCATGGTCGTTCCAGTCAGCCTTGGCATGGCAACGACATGGACACATACGCGGATGACCTCGCCGAGTTGATGGAATGGCTCGACCTACAGGACGCTGTGTTGTTCGGCTTCTCCACCGGTGGCGGCGAGGTTGCGCGTTATGTCGGACGTCATGGCACAAAACGCGTCGCAAGACTCGGGCTGATTGCAGCGGTTCCACCGCTCATGCTGCGGACCGGGACCAATCCCGGCGGAGCGCCCATCGAGGTGTTTGACGGGATGCGCGAGGCCTCGCTGAACAACCGCGCCGACCTATACCGGGACCTCGCCGCGGGGCCGTTCTTCGGTTTCAACCGGCCCGGCGCCAAGCCATCCCAAGGCCTCATAGAATCTTTCCGAGCGCAGGGCATGATGGCTGGCCACAAGAATGCTTACGACTGCATCAAGGCTTTCTCGGAAACCGACTTCACGCACGACCTCAAGACCTTCGACAGACCGACGCTGATCCTGCACGGGGATGATGACCAGATCGTGCCAATCGATGCGGCGGGACGCGCGTCCGCGAGGCTCGTGAGGGACGTTACGTTCAAGGTCTATCCGGGCGGGCCGCACGGCATCACCGAAACCCATAAGAATCAACTCAACGAGGACCTCCTGGCCTTCGTGAGAACCTGAGCTTGCCTGACCGGTCATCGGTGCGCTGGTCGGTGCCCCACAGGGAAGACAGCATCGAATGAAACTCAAACGCGAGGATAGACCATGTCAAAAGCCACTCCCACTCCCGGCTCGACGCTTGTCAGCCCCACCGATCACTCCCTGATCCTGATCGACTTCCAGTCGCAGATGTCGTTTGCGACCAAGTCCATCGATGCGGTGAACTTGCGCAACAATGCGGCCTTGATCTCCGAGGCGGCCGCCGGCTTCAAGGTGCCGACGATCCTCACCACGGTTGCGGAGAAGAGCTTCTCAGGCCCGATGTTCTCCGAGATCACCGATGCCTTCCCGGGGCAGAAGCTCTTGGACCGCACCTCCATGAACACCTGGGAGGATGCCGCCGTGATCGACGAGGTGAACCGAATCGGCAAGAACCGCCTGGTCTTCGCCGGCCTCTGGACCTCCGTCTGCATCGTCGGCCCGACGCTGTCGGCCCTCGATCAGGGCTTCGAGGTCTACATCATCACCGATGCCTGCGGCGACGTCTCGACCGAAGCCCACGAGCGTGCCGTGGAACGCATGATCCAGGCCGGCGTCCGGCCGATGACCTCGCTGCAATACCTGCTGGAGCTGCAGCGTGATTGGGCCCGCACCGAGACCTACGACATGACCACCGGCATTGCGAAGAAGTTCGGCGGCTCCTACGGCCTTGGCATCATCTACGCCAAGACCATGTTCGGCGCCAGCGAAGGCGCCCACGGCTCCGCGCCGGCCGTTGCTGCCGAATAGGCTGCTTGGGGCAGTTGTCCCGCTACTGCCGAAGGGGCGCCGTGTCGTCATTGATGTGTCGCCCCTCCTTATGCATTCCACCAGGGAGGCGTTGTTGAAAGTCTATCTTCTGTCGCTCGGGGCCGGCCTGCTGGTCGGCATCACCTACAGCCTGATCAACGTGCGTTCGCCGGCGCCGCCGGTGGCCGCTCTGGTGGGGCTACTCGGCATCCTCGTCGGCGAGCAGATCCCGCCTCTTGTCAAAAGCTTATGGCAGAAGGAGCCGCCTACGCAGTCTTGGTCGCATCAGGTCCGTCCGCATGTCTTCGGCCACCTGCCGGAAGGGGCGAGGTCCTCGCAACAGACGCCCGATGCCCAAAGGAGAGCGTCATGACCACGCGCCGCACGTTTCTCAGCGCCGCAGCGGGTTTTGTCCTCCATGGATCAGCCGCATCCGCCAGCGCTTCAGACCCAACCCAGTCCCCGATGGGAGGCACTTCCATGAAAGCCGACCTGATCCTGTTCAACGGGAGGATCACCACCCTCGATCGCCAGCAGCCCGAAGCGTCGGCGCTGCTCATCCGGGACGGGCGCTTCGCAGCCGTCGGCAACGAGCAGGAGGTTATGCCTCTCGCCGGCCCTGGTACCAAGCGCGTGGACCTGAAGGGGCGTCGCGTCATCCCGGGGCTGATCGACAGCCACATGCACATCATCCGCGGCGGCCTCAACTACAACATGGAGCTGCGCTGGGATGGTGTGCGCTCCCTGGCCGATGCCATGCGGATGCTCAAGGACCAAGTGGACCGCACACCAGCGCCGCAGTGGGTGCGCGTCGTCGGCGGTTTCACCGAGCATCAGTTCACCGAGAAGCGCCTGCCAACCCTGGACGAGATCAACGCCGTCGCGCCCGACACGCCCGTCTTCATCCTCCACTTGTATGACCGCGCCCTGCTGAACGGCGCGGCCCTGCGGGCAGTCGGCTACACCAAGGATACGCCCAATCCTCCGGGCGGCGAGATCCAACGCGATGCGCGTGGCAATCCCACGGGCCTGCTAATCGCCAGGCCCAATGCCACCATCCTGTACGCCACCCTGGCGAAGGGCCCGAAGCTCCCACCCGAGTACCAGAGGAACTCGTCGCGCCACTTCATGCGCGAGGTGAACCGCCTCGGGGTGACGGGTGTGATCGACGCTGGCGGCGGCTTCCAGAACTATCCGGACGATTACCAGATCATCGAAGAGCTGCACCGGGAAGGCCAGCTCACGGTGCGCTTGGCCTATAACCTGTTCACCCAGAAGCCGAAGGAAGAGCTCAAGGACTTCGACAGCTGGTCCAAGCAGGTCAGGCCGGGTCAAGGCGACGACCTCTACCGCCACAACGGCGCCGGCGAGATGCTGGTCTACTCTGCGGCCGACTTCGAGGACTTCAAGGTCGAGCGGCCCGAGATGCCGCCCAACATGGAAGGCGACCTGGAGCCCGTCGTCCGCCTGCTGGTCGAGAACCGCTGGCCGTGGCGACTGCACGCGACCTACAACGAGACCATCACCCGAGCGCTCGACGTGTTCGAGAAGGTGAACCGCGACATTCCCTTCGAAGGTCTTCACTGGTTCTTCGATCATGCGGAGACCATCGACGACCGCAACATCGACCGCATCGCAGCCCTTGGGGGCGGCATCGCCGTCCAGCACCGGATGGCGTTCCAGGGCGAGGATTTCGTCGAGCGCTACGGCAACAAGGCAGCCGAGCGTACGCCGCCCATCAAGCGCATGCTGGAAGCTGGCGTACCTGTGGGTGCCGGAACGGATGCCACCCGTGTTGCCTCCTACAATCCCTGGATCTCCTTGTCCTGGCTCGTGACGGGCAAGACCCTGGGAGGGCTGACGCTTTATCCAGCCGCCAATCGCCTGGATCGGGAGAGTGCCCTGCGGCTGTGGACCGAGGCCAATACCTGGTTCTCCAACGAGGCCGGAAAGAAAGGTCAGATCGCTGAAGGCCAACTGGCCGATCTGGCGGTGTTGTCCGACGACTACTTCTCGGTGCCGGAGGACGCGATCCAGGACATCACGTCGGTTCTGACGCTTCTGGGCGGCAGGGCCGTGCATGGCGACGCCGAGTTCAAGGATCTCGCCCCTTCTCTGCCTCCACCCATGCCGGACTGGTCGCCGGTGCGAAGCTATGGCGGCTACCAGAAGCGCGCCGACAATGATGAGGCCCGCAAGTACGCCTTTGCGGCCGCGGCCTGCGCCTGTGCCAGTTCCTGCGGCGTGCATGGTCACGCGCATGCGAGCGCCTGGGGCGCCAACATGCCCGCCTCCGATGCTCGCTCGTTCTGGGGCGTGCTCGGCTGCTCGTGCTGGGCGTTCTGACGGAGGACGACATGACTGACATCGCAGCTCCCCACCCTATCGACCGCATGCTGGCCTTGCCTGGACTCGACAACCTGGCACGCCTGGCGCTCGCATCGCCTTTCCTGATCAGCGGGCTCGTGAAGCTCACCGACTTCGGCGGCGCCATGAACGAGGTCGCCGGTCTGGGTCTCCAGCCTGCCATGCCCATAGCCGCAGCAATCATCCTCACTCAGCTCGGGGGCTCCGCTTTCTTCCTGAGCCGCCGCACCTGCTGGCTTGGCGCCGGCATCCTGGCGGTGTTCACGGTGTTGGCCACCCTGCTCGCGCATCCGTTCTGGATGTTCGAGGGGCCGGAGCGCGGACACCAGACCGCCACCTTCTTCGAACACGTTGCCATCGTTGGCGGACTTGCCATGGCGGCCCTGTTGGTCAAGGGCAGGAAGGGGCGGCCATGACCCAGGGCACGACTGTGGGACATACGCCCCCGCCTCCGGCGGGCACGTTCGCGCCGCTGCGGCACAGTCTCTTCGCGGTGATCTGGACCGCGACCGTGCTGGGCAACGTCGGCACCTTCATGCGTGATGTGGCCTCCTCCTGGCTGGTGACGGAGATCTCCGCTTCGCCCGCCGCGGTGGCCATGATCCAGGCGGCCGGCACCCTCCCGGTGTTCCTTCTGGCCATTCCGGCCGGCGTCTTGTCCGACATCCTTGACCGTCGCCGCTTCCTGATTGCCATCCAGGTCATGCTCGGCATCGTGAGCTCCGCACTGGCGTTCTTGTCCTGGACAGGTGCAATCACGGTGGAGAGCCTTGTGATCCTCACCTTCCTCGGGGGTGTCGGTGCGGCGCTCGCAACTCCTGTCTGGCAGGCGATCACGCCTGAGCTCGTTCCCCGCTCCGACCTGAAGGGTGCTGTGGCCCTGAACTCCCTGGGCATCAACATCGCCCGCTCCATCGGTCCGGCCTTGGGAGGCTTCCTGCTGGCAGGCCTCGGAGCCGCGTCGGTCTATGGCCTTGATGTCATGACTTACATCCTCGTTGGCGGAGCCCTGCTCTGGTGGCGGCGTGAGGTCGACGCAGACGACGGACTTCGGGAGCACTTTGGCGGGGCGTTACGGGCTGGCCTGCGGTATGCCCGGGCCAGTCATGACCTGCATCGCATCCTGTGGCGCGCGGTGCTGTTCTTCGCCTTCGCCAGTGCCGTCTGGGCGCTCCTCCCCATCGTGGCTCGCCAGGAGATCGGCGGTGGCCCGAGCTTCTATGGTCTGATGCTCGGCAGCGTCGGGGCTGGCGCCATCCTTGGCGCGCTCCTGCTGCCGCGGGTTCGCGGCTGGCTTGGGCAGGATCGGCTGGTGCTCGCCATGTCGCTCGTGACGGCTGGCGCGACCGCCCTCCTGGCCCTGACGAACTACGAGCTCGTGGCGATCATCGCGACCTTCGTGCTCGGCATCGCCTGGATCGCCATGCTGACCACGCTCAACAGCACCATGCAAGCCATCCTGCCGAACTGGATCCGGGGGCGTGGTCTGGCGATCTATCTCACGGCGTTCAATGGCGCCATGGCGGCGGGTTCCCTGGGCTGGGGCTTCCTTGCCCAGGAGATCACGACCGACACGACCCTGATCGTGGCGGGCATCGGCCTCGCCCTTGCGGCGCTGCTGGCGCACCGGGCTCCCCTGCCAAGCGGGGAAGGCGATCTCACCCCATCGCTGCACTGGCCCGAGCCGGCGATGGCCGAGCCCGTCTCACACGACCGGGGTCCCGTGATGATCATGGTCACCTACCATGTCCAGCAGGCGGATCGCTCCGCCTTCCTGACGGCCCTTGAGCGTCTCTCCGAAGGTCGCCGCCGCGACGGCGCCTACGCCTGGGGCGTGTCGGAGGATGCGGCCGATCCCGAGCACATCGTCGAGTGGTTTTTCGTGGAGTCCTGGGCCGAGCACCTGCGTCAGCACAAGCGGGTCTCAAAGGCCGACGCCGATATCCAAGCCGAGACACGCCGCTTCCATCAAGGAACCGAGCCGCCTCTCGTGAAACACTTCCTGGCGATCGGCAGATCCGGCCGGGGCCCGCATTGAGATTGCGGTGAGGGCGATTGTGCTGCGCGGTCCGTCGGACGTCGGCCTTCCCGTTACCCGCCGCGACGCCTTTCTGGGCGCAGCGGCGCTCACAGCCACCCTCGCCTTGCTGATGGCATCGGGCGCGGCAGCAACACTCACCCAAGCACAAGAATGACTTCCAATGGGCACGATCACGACAAAGGACGGGACCAAGATTTTTTACAAGGACTGGGGCATGGGGCAACCGATCCTGTTCTCGCATGGATGGCCGCTGTCGGCTGATGCCTGGGACGGCCAGATGCTGTTCTTCGGCCAGCAGGGCTACCGCGTCGTCGCCCATGATCGCCGCAGTCACGGCCGCTCCGACCAGACTTGGGATGGCAACCACATGGATCAGTACGCGGACGACTTGGCCGATCTGATTGAAACGCTCGATCTGCACGACATCGTGATGATCGGTCATTCCACCGGCGGTGGCGAGGTGGCGCACTACATCGGCCGCCACGGCTCCGCGCGTGTCGCGAAGGTGGTGCTCGTCGGTGCGGTGCCGCCACTCATGCTGAAGACGAAACCAATCCGGAGGGCACGCCCATGGAGGTCTTCGACGGCATCCGCCAGAACACGGGGGGCGACCGCTCGCAATTCTTCAAGGATCTCACGATCCCGTTCTACGGCTTCAACCGCGACGGCGCGAAGGCCAACGAGGGTCTGCGCGAATCCTTCTGGCTCCAAGGCATGATGGGCGGTATCAAAGGCGAGTACGATTGCATCCGGGAGTTCTCGGAGGTCGACTACACCGAGGACCTGAAGAAGCTCGATAAGCCTACACTGATCATCCATGGTGACGATGACCAGATCGTGCCGATCAAGGCCTCGGCGGAAAAGGCCGCGAAAATCGTCAAGGGAGCCCAGCTCAAGGTCTACCCAGGCAGATCGCATGGCTTGGCGCAGATCGAGGCAGACAAGTTCAACGCAGACGTCATGGATTTCCTTCAGGCCTAGCAACAAGCGATCAGGAGCAGGCTTGCCACGGACGAATCTCGAAACAGGCTTAAGCAAGACAAACGTCATGAGAGTGAAGTTTGGGCTGCTGTTGGCCTTGTCGGAGGCATCGTGTGCCTTTTGGCTAGCCTGCTCATTCCGGCGCCCTTCGTTCTGGATCGAGGGGCGGTTCAGCGCCGGGACTGAGGCGATCACGATGGTCAGACACTGGCGCTGTGCTTCTGATAGCACTCGCCATCAGCACCTTCCACGGTCAGTACGATATCCCTTCCCCGCCTCTCCTAATCTGGTCAAGGCAATGTTGGTCGCAACCGTGAATTTAGGCTCCTTGGTCACCGGATACTCACTCAACGCTAGGTGAGTGAATGCACCATGTCAGAAACACATCACAAGCACTGTCCTGGCTGTGGTGACAACATGGGCCGCGAGCGATCCTCCGAATGTAGCCTGTGGGCGCTAAGCGGACATTCGCAGCGGCATGCTTGGCAGTCCTTTATGGGGCAGGCACTGACGATCCCTTGCCCCAGGAGCGTTCGTTGTTCCTCGCTAGTGCAGACACTCAGTCTACTTCCGAGAAGTGCCAGGAGCGGTCCTTCAGAGAAGCCAACGCATGAGGCGGATCTCGCCGCTCTCGAGGTGAAAGAGGCCAGCCGATCCTCCCGCATGAACAGGGTCTCGCCCGCCGCGAGGGAGCGTCGGAGCGAGGACTCAAGAAGTGCGGCCGGGATCCAGTTGTGTGCACTCATGACTGGATGATAGCACCCGAACCCCATCAACGACGAGGCTCTTGCCCACCAAGGTGGGTTGCAGCACCCCCGGCCAGCAGTGCCTGATGCTGACGTCTCAGCTCAGAGAATCGCGATCGCTCAGAGGAACGTCCTTGACGCTGAGCTGAGATTTCGGGACCTGGTTTGGGCTGCGCTTGGCATCGAAGCGGGCAACACGATGGATGCTCGCGACCATCCCGGCCTCCGCAGGCTTCCGGCTCGTCCTGTCTTGATGGCACTGCCTGGGTGATCACACATTTATTCGATATTCCTAGAAAAACCACTTGACGCCTAGGCTATGTGGGTCATCTTATTTCAATGAATATCGAACAAGCAGCCAAGCAACTCGAAGCGCTTGGGCACGTCAGCCGGCTCCAAGTCTACCGGACTTTGGTGCGGGCTGGAGACGCGGGCCTGCCCGTTGGGCAGATCCAGGAACGCCTCGGCATCCCGGGATCGACCTTGTCGCACCACCTCCAGCGACTCCTGCTGACCGGACTGGTGACGCAGGAGCGGCAGGCCACCACCCTGATCTGCCGGGCCAGTTACCCGGCGATGAATGGTCTCATCGGCTTCCTGGCTGACGAGTGCTGTGCCGACGCTGGATGCTCGACCCAGGCGGAGAACGCCGCCTGATTCATTTTGCCCCGTATTTCGATTTTGCCAGAAATATGAAAGGAAGTTCAGATGCTAGGCTTCGGCTCAACCGTGCTCCACCTCCTCCGCGCAGCCCGGAACCGTCGGCACGTCGTCGCCCTCGGCGAGCTGGATGATCATCTCCTGCGCGACATCGGCCTCGAGCGGACTGACGTCCTCGCTGCCCTAGCCCAGCCCCGCCATCGCGATCCCTCGCGGATGCTCAAGATCCTGTGCTGCCACGGCCGCGTCTTCATCGAGCGCGTGCGCGACGGCTTCGCACCCCGGCCCACCTCCTGCTGCTGACCAAGGAATCCTCCTATGACCTCGTCTGATGCCCTCCCCGTAGCCGTCATCGGCGCAGGCCCTGTCGGTCTTGCCGCCGCCGCCCATCTCATTCAGCGCGGCTTGCCCGTCAAGGTCTACGAGGCCGGAGCCACCGTCGGCGCCAACGTGAAGGATTGGGGTCACGTCCGCCTGTTCTCGCCGTGGGAGTACAACACCGACACCGCCGCCCGAGCGCTGCTCCAGTCCCATGGCTGGCAGGAGCCTCCCGGAAAGGCGATGCCAACGGGGTCGGACCTGTACGAGGCCTACCTCAAGCCTCTCGCGGAGACGCCGGAAATGGCAGCCGTGATCGAGACCAATGCCAAGGTGAAGGCGATCACCCGGCAGGGCGCCGACAAGGTGCTCAGCAAGGGCCGCGACACCAAGCCGTTCGTGCTTGCCGTCTCGAACGCCAACGGTGCGATCCGGCGCGACCTCGCGCGGGCGGTGATCGACGCCTCCGGAACCTGGACAGCCCCGAATCCCCTTGGTGCGGGTGGCATCCTCGCTGAGGGCGAGGCCGAGAACGCGGACCGCATCGCCTACGGCATCCCGGACGTGCTCGGGCGCGACTGCGCTGCCTACGAGGGCGGGACGGCCATCGTCGTGGGAGCCGGGCACTCGGCCGCCAACGTCCTCCTTGACCTCGCGAAGCTGGCGGATCGCAATCCCGCGACGTCGATCGTGTGGGCGACCCGCGGAGAGAACCTGATGCGGGTCTACGGCGGCGGCAGCGCCGACCAGCTCCCCGCCCGGGGTGCGCTCGGGTTCAGCCTCAAGACCCTCGTCGACAGCGGGCGGGTCACGCTGGTCTCCGGCTTCTCCGTGGTCCGCGTCAAGGCCGCTGGTAATCAGGTCATCGTGGAGGGCGAGACGGCGGGCGGCGTCCGCGAGGTCGGTCCCATCGACCGGATCGTGGTGTCGACGGGACAGCGCCCGGACCTCAACCTCACCCGCGAGCTGCGGCTCGACCTCGACCCGTGGCTGGAGAGCTCGAGGGCACTTGGGCCGCTGATCGACCCGAACCTGCACTCCTGCGGGTCCGTCCCGCCCCATGGTCACCGCGAGCTCGCCCATCCCGAGCCAGGCTTCTACACGGTCGGGATCAAGAGCTATGGACGCGCGCCGACCTTCCTGATGCTGACCGGATACGAGCAGGTGCGCTCCGTCGTGGCGGCCATCGCGGGCGATCTTGCGGCAGCGGACGACATCCATCTCGTCCTGCCGGAGACGGGCGTCTGCTCGACCAACCTTGCCTCGGTCGCGGCGGCATCGTCCGGCTGCTGCGGCGGCCCCGCCCCCGTGGACGTCGACGCGTGCTGCGTGGCAGATGCGGATGCGAAGGCCCAGGGGAAGTCCGGCTGCGGATGTGGCTCCGCGGATGCACCGGACCGCAAGCTATCGGAGAAGGTTGCGGAACCCGCGGGCTGCTGCTGAGATCCGCAGGTGTCGAACCCCGCAACCGAATCCCTGGCAGGTGACACTGCCATGCCGAAGCCAAGCCCGGGGGTGGTCATCACCACCCTCGGCATCACCCAGATCCTCGCTTGGGGATGCTCCTTCTACCTCCCGGCGGTGCTCGCCCGTCCGATTGCCGCCGACACCGGGTGGTCGCTCGGCTGGGTCGTCGGCGGACTGTCGCTCGGCCTCCTCGCCGCCGGCCTGATGGCACCGAAGGTCGGGCGCACCATCGATGCGAAGGGTGGGCGTCCGGTTCTCGTCGCCAGCTCGATTCTCCTCGGGTCAGGCCTCGCCACCCTGGCCTTGGCCCACAGCCTCCCCGTCTACCTAATGGCCTGGCTGGTGATGGGTGTCGGTATGGGATCGGGGCTCTACGATGCCGCCTTCGCCACGCTGGGCCGGCTGTACGGGAAGGACGCCCGACGCGCGATCACCAACCTGACGCTGTGGGGCGGTTTTGCCAGCACGGTCTGCTGGCCCTTGAGCGCTTGGCTTGTGGAGCACTTCGGCTGGAGGGGCGCCTGTTCGGTCTACGCCGGGATCCAGATCCTTATCTCGCTTCCGCTGCACGCCTTCGTCCTGCCCGGCGTCAGTACGGTCAGGCCGGATGCCAAGCCGTCCGGGGAGACCCCTGAAGCCCCTGCCCCGCAAACGTTGACTGGCGCCCGACGCAACCGGGCATTCCTGCTGCTGGCCACCGTTCTGACCCTCGGGGCGGTGACCGCCTCCATGATCGGGGTGCATCTTCTGACCCTCCTGCAAGCCCGTGGACTGGACCTCGCGGCAGCCGTTGCCCTCGGGGCGCTGGTCGGCCCCTCCCAGGTGGGCGCCCGGGTCGTGGAGATGGCCTTCGGCCGGCACTACCACCCGATCTGGACCATGGTGGCCTCGGTGGCGTTGGTTGCCGGAGGAATGATCCTGCTGGTCATCGGCTTCCCGATCCTTGCTCTGGCGCTGGCGCTCTATGGCGCCGGGAACGGCATCGGCTCGATCGCCAAGGGCACTCTCCCTCTCGCCCTGTTCGGTCCCTTCGGGTACGCGTCCCTCATGGGCAAGCTGGCGATGCCAAGCTTGTTGGCCCAAGCGCTTTCACCATCAGTCGGAGCGATCCTGATCGAATGGAGCGGTCCCGGCGCCGCGCTCGGCCTGTTGGCCGGACTAGCCTGCCTGAACATCGGCCTGGTCGGCTTGCTGTGGCTGACATCGCGGACGTCCGAGCCGACGTGACGCTGTCGAGGGAGCGTCAATCCGGACGCGCGGTGATCACAGACAGCCGCGGCCCAAACACGTTTGAGGGACGAGCCGACCAGTTCTGGGCTGAGGTCACCGGCCGGGAGCAGCCGCGGCACCCGAAGGAGCGTTAATCCTGATCTTGCCTCTATATTGCCACGGTTTCCTCGCCCAACTAGCCTCCTTCGCGTGACGGACCTGTCACCGGAGGGTGGAACATGATGTTTTGCCGGTGGGAACTACCAGGGATTAGAGACGATAATGGCGACTGGCACAGTAAAGTGGTTCAACGAAACCAAAGGATACGGCTTCATTCAGCCGGACAATGGCGGCAAGGATGTGTTCGTGCACATCAGCGCCGTTGAGCGCGCGGGTCTTCGCAGCCTGCAGGACGGGCAGAAGATCTCCTACGAACTTGAGCAGGATCGTCGCTCGGGGAAAGAGTCCGCGACCAACCTGCAGCAGGTCTGAGAGCTCTCACATTTGCGGATTGCTCCGCCTCTGCAACGAGCCGCCCCACTTCGGGGCGGCTTTTTAATGTGCCTGCCTCAATGGAGATCCCTTATGACAGAGACATTACCTCCTGCATTTCTCAGCGACGAGCGGTTCATCAAAGAGCACCGCAAGGTATTCGTGATGTTTATGGGCCGAGACGGCTACCCAGAGCAGATGTCGACCGAGGAGTCCCTCGCCTGCAGCAGACCGGATCCCGCTTCGCTCTCGACCGCCGCAAAAATGGAGATCGCCGAGATTTACCACAAGGCAGGGGAGCATGCTTACTTCGGCTATTGCGTTGCCTTTGGCATCCAGCCCGAGTGAGTGGACCTTCCTGCCTCTGCCCACCATCCCCCCTATTATTAATCGGCAGAGGTGAACTATTTAAGGCGATAAGCCCCTGAGGCCAGGCCTCGGAGAGGAGACGTAGTGACCACCCGCCTTATGGAAATCCTGGACCGCGATGCGGCAATCATGCGAGCCAAGATGGTTGAGGTCATGCCGACCGCCGACGGCGAAGCACGGCAGGCTCGCGGATTGATGATCCTGCTCCACACTGGGCTCTTTGTCATTCAGATAGACGAAACAAGCACTGCGGAGGAGTTGCGGGAGTTCGCCGGTTAAAATCCTCGACCGGAGCCGGATCACCAGGCAGTAGCAGACGAAATAATCCTGTGAGTTTCATCGGGCCGATATCTTTGCGAAGCCGCTGGTAACCCCAGTCGGCTATCCAAAACCCTCGCGGTCACACTGGAAGCCCACGTCGACTGCCGGACAAGGGAATGTTTCGCTACCTCTGGAGACATAAGGCGTTCAGCGCCGTACTTCTCTTCCTCTTCGGCATCGGCTCATATCTCCAGCCGAACGCCGCATGGATTGGGCTCGCGCTGCTGCTGTTCCTGCGGCTGACGAAGGTTCACTCGCTTCTGCTGATCTATGATCTCACTGATAGAGCGGCGCTGAAGCACATCCGAACTCTGGCGACGAAGCGTGCCCACATGCTCTCCCCTGATGAGTATGGGAATGTGTCCGAGGACGCGTGGGACAAGCACCTCAACGCCTTTATCAAGAAGACGCTCGTGCCGGAGTTCCAGCGCAGGAAGATCGATCATCTCCTCGCTAAGGAACCAAAGCGGTACGTTGCCCGGCTCAGGACGCGGATCAACCGAATCATAGATCGGCACAAGTCTGCCGAGCCGGCGGACGAATTTGATGACACGATGACCGGCAGGGAATTCGAGCTCTACTGCCGGGACATCCTGCAGGAGGCTGGATGGCAAGCTGCCCTCACCCCAGGTTCAGGCGATCAGGGGGCAGACATCATTGCTGAGAAGGCGGGCAGGCGGGTGGTCATTCAATGCAGGTTCTACAACGGCACCGTCGGCAACAAAGCTGTTCAGGAAGCCTATGCAGCTGCGGCCTTTCAGGATGCGCCGTATGCGGTGGTGGTCACCAATTCAGTCTTCACTAAGTCAGCCCACCAGCTCGCGCACAAAAACGGCGTGTTGTTGATGCACCACACGGATCTTGAGCGACTTGACCTGATCGTCACCAGCAGGGCGGGCTCCCGCTGATGCAAGATTCCATTCAGCCCTTTAAGGCTTATAGAAAGTCCTCAATCGAGAGCTGTGCGGTGTTGCGCGGCTTTGGCTTCGGCTTCTTTGGCGCTTCCTCGACAGTTGTAGCGACGGGCTGCTTGCGCGGAATTGGTGTGTCCTCCGACCGCATGCGCTTCATCCGCGCCTTTGCCTTGTTACGGGCTTGGGCTTCCTCAGATTGCGGATCTTCGGTCAGCCACTTCCCACGCTTGACCACTTCATTCACGCGACCCTGGTTGATCCCAAGCTGGAATGCGATCTCCTGCTGGGTCATATCGGTCGTGGTGTGTAGCTCGAGGATTTTGCGTGCAAGCTCCGGCGTCATTTTCCGCCCGGCTACCCGACGGGCCGGCGTGATCGACCGCGTCTTCTTCTCCTCCTTGCGCATCTTTTCTAGGATCGCCAAGGCCATGTTCATGCCTTGAGCGCGCAGGGCTTCTTCGAATTGCTTCAGCGTGGCCAAAAGAGAGGCTCCTGAACTCCTGCCCCGATGCACTCACATCGGCTCAGACTGACTTTTGAACGACGAAGAGGTGATGACACGATCCAGAAGCCCCGCACGGCAGCTGGAAGAGGTCAGCCGAATTACAGCGGCCCGAAACAGAATAGAGCCCATGATTCGTGTCTTTCAAGTGGGGCATCAAACTTGGTTGTTGATTCGTTCCGTTGCAGCCATTTCCGCTTAATCTTGCGGGGATTTATTTCTTGAGGTTGCCGATGCTTATATTCGAGGTAAAGCAAGCTGCTGTTCAGTGATTTGAGAATACAAGCCCATTAGGCCAACAGAAGCCCTGGGATGGGGCGATGTTATGTTGAAGCGATTGAATTTACGGACCATTGTTGCCGTCTCTGGCGCTACCCTCGTTATTGCTATGGCAAGCACCATGAGCTTGGTCGTGGGGGCACCATCCGAACGGTAATTCGAACGTGAGATCGGCTGGGCTTTGTTTGGAACAGCTTTTCAGATGGCAGACAAACTCGATGCCGACATGGCATTCCGCTCCCGCCAAATTAGCCTGCTTTCCAAAATCTGCGCCGTCCGGCACTGGACCGGGGCTCAGAAAGTCTTCGATGAGTTGCACTTGAAGGACTCTACTCTGGCCTGAATCGGTACCGTTAACACGGATGGCGTTGTCACCGCCTCCAGTGGTCAAGTCCTGCTCGGCGCCAACGTGTCGTCTCGCTCTGACTTCCAGCAGGGCATCAAAGAGAATTGCATCGGAGACGCCCACGAGGCCGTTCTGCTTGCAAAGCTTCTGCCGAATCCGACCGGCGAACCGATGAAGTACGTCGATGTGGCGACCCCCATTCGGGATGACACCGGCAAAATCCTGGGCGTTTTGGCACCCCATTTCTCGTGGAGTTGGGTAAGGGACGTGCAAGTCAAACATCTGAGGACAGGCGAGTCCGTGCAGGACATGCTCGATCGGGCTGAAGCAGCACTCTACAAAGCAAAAGCTCAGGGGCGCAACTGCGCTGTGGCCGCTTAAGCATCCGTCGAAGGGGGCGGAAGCAAGCTTCCTACAAGCCAGAGATTCTATGTTTGGAATGTCCTTCCTGTCCCGGGGGATCGCCCCCTCGGATAGTCCTCTGGACATTTCTCCCGACTCGGGCCGCTGGTTTCCAGCGGCCTTCTTTTTTGTGGCGAGAGGTGACGCCGACCGACCGGGTCACCTTGAGCGGTTGCTCGCAGCGAGCACAAGAGACCGCACAGCCGGTCGGCGTCGCGGCCTCGGGATGCTGTGTCAGTGCGAGCTGAGACAGTGCAAGACCGTACCAGGAAGCCTACTCAGGTTTGTGACGCTTTTCAGTACATAGCGGCACTAGGCTCGGCCCTACACCCCCTGCTCGGCCGCTAGGAGTTCCTCCTCCCTCACCGCCTTCAGCGTAAAGTGGAAGGTTGTCCCCTCCCCAGGAGCCGACTCCGCCCAGATCTTCCCGCCATGGGCCTCGACAATGGTTCGGCAGATCGACAGCCCCACGCCCATCCCGGTCCTCTTGGTGGTCGTGAATGGGGTGAACAGCTTCTCAAGGATGGCTGGCGCTATGCCGGTCCCTGTGTCTTTGACGCTCAGGCATACCGTCGTACCATCGTCCGTCAGTTCGGCCTTAATCGTCAGGTCACGCTGCTCAACCTCCTGCATCGCCTCCATGGCATTGCGCACCAAGTTCAGGAGAACCTGCTGGATCTGAACCCGGCTCACGAGAACCTTGGGGCTCTCGTGGGGAAGATCGAAGTCAACCTTGATGCCTTTGTCCTTGGCCCCAGCGAGGGCAAGAGCGCTCGCCTCTTCGATCAGCTTGCGCAGATCCTCGATCTCCTGGTCCGTTTCGCCCCGCGCCACGAACGCCCGCAGCTGCCGGATCACCTCGCCGGCCCGGTAAGCTTCCTCGGTCGCCCCCTCGAGCCCATGGCGCAGCATCGGCACGTGCTCACCCTCCATGCGATCCAAGATCATGCCGCAGCCCTTGAGGTAACCGGTGATGGCTGCGAGCGGCTGGTTGACCTCATGCGCCAGGGTCGAGCCCATCTCGCCCATGGCAGTCAGGCGCGACATGTAAGCAAGCTCGGTCTGCAACTCCTGCATGCGCTTTTCAGTATACTGCCGATCCGTCAGGTCACGGATGAAGGCCGTAAAGAAGCGCTCGCCTCCTGACTCCATCTCACCCAGGTGCACCTCCATCGGGAAGGTCGATCCGTCTTTACGTTGGGCCACCGCCACGCGGCCGCTCTCCGTGATCCGGCGCTCGCCCGTATGCCGGTAGCGATGCATGAAGCCGTCGTGGTTGTCTCGATAGGGCAGCGGCATGAGGTACTTGACGCTGGTGCCAATGATCTCCTCGGGCTGATAGCCGAACATCGTCACGGCGGTGGCGCTGAAGGATCTGATGATGCCCTTCTCGTCCGACACCACCATCGCGTCCGGTACGGTAGCCAGGATGGATTGCAGGTGGGCGGTTTGCCGGAGGAGATCATCCTGACTGGCGCGAAGCGCTTCCTCGGCCACAACGTGGTGGGTTACATCCTGGGCAATGCCCAGCCGGCGGGTGGGCCGTCCGTCCTTGTCGACCAGCGTGTGCCCGACCGAACTGATCCAGCGCTCCTCCCCGTTGTCCGCACGCGTGATGCGGAACACATTCGTGAAGGTCAGGCTCTCGGCACGATCGGTGCTGTAGAGGTCCTGGACGATGCTCTCGCGATCGTCAGGATGAATGGCCGCGAGGATCAGGTCTTTGGTGATCGTGGTGTCTGGCGCAAAGCCAAACAGCTCCCGGGCTTCTGCCGTCCACTCACGCTCGCCGGTGACCATGTTCAGGTCCCAGATGCCCAAACCTGTGGTCTCGATCGCCAGGCGCAGCCGCTCCTCGCTCTCGCGCAGGCTCTCCTCGGCATGCTGAACACCCGTGATGTCGCGGGAGATGGACAGCAGCGCATCCGGCTTGCCGTCGCTGCCCATGATCGGCGTGACCACCACGTCCCACCACTTGGGCGTGCCAGCCAGCGTTGGGCAGTAGCCGCGGAAGTGCCCGGTGTCGCCGAGCTTAGCCCGCAGCACGGCCCTGCGGGCATCATCGGCTGTCTCACCCGTCCAGAAATCGAGCCAGTTGCAGCCCTCAATGTCCGCGAAGCTCTCCACCTCCATCGCCCGGCAACCGCCTTCGCTCATGAAGCGCAGGCGGCCCTCGAGATCGAGGACTTTGATGCAATCTTCGGAACTGGCGTGCAGCCGGTCCAGCATCTCGGTTTTTTGAGCGAGTTCGCGCTCGGCTTTCCGCAGCTTCATTTCGCGGCTGATCGACCGGGCCAGCGCCTGAAGGGTTCGCTCCTGAACCTGGGACAGCCCCTCCGGGCGCGCTTCACGATCTACAACAGTTACGGTTCCTACGGGGAAACCATTTTCATCCCGTATTGCGACGCCGGCGTAGAAGCGCAGCCTCGGTTCTTCCATCACGTAAGGGTTGTGGCGAAACTCCGGATGCTCACGAAGATCAGGTATGACCGTCAGCCCGGGTTGCTGGATCGTATAGGCGCAGATCGACAGGTCTGCTGGGATTTCGCCTTCATCAAAGCCGATCTTGGCCTTGAACCAGTGCCGCCCCTCGATCAGGAATCCAACCGAAGCCATCGGCGCTTGGCATGCCTGGGCTGCAATCAGAACCACATCATCGAAGGCAGCTTCGGGGGGCGTATCGAGAACGCCAAGATTGCGAACGGCCGCGGTCCGATTGACGCCGTCCGGCCCGAGGACGCCGCTGCTAAAACTGCTGATCGCCATAGTTGGAATGCTGCCCCGAGCTTGACCGATGCTTCTTTAGAGGTAACGCGCCGGAGCGCATAGCAAAGAGGCGTGCGGTTAACAATGTAAAAGCCGTCGCGGTTTATGGCCAAGCTTAGTATAAGAGAAGGCAAGCAGCTTACTTCTCAGTAAAGAATGAATTTGTTCTTGTTCTGTTTTCTGCAACGTTCTCACCTTCCCTTAAGGCATTACGTAGTTTGCTTACGGCCAAGCTTTCGGTTTTCCCTTATTGCGTGGAAAGGCTGACTGGTTCATCTTCCGACGCATTGAAGCACGGCACATTTTCGAGCGTCGATTTCAAAAACAACAATAGTTTAACGTACTTACCGTAGGGGCAATACGGGGGCAGACGGGTCGCGAACACGGTCAAAAGGCCGGGCGCGACCCTTTTCTTTTGCGGCCTTGGCGCATTTATCTCGCGCCGTTCACATGGTCTTTGAGTACCTGCGAGGCACTGAACGTCAATGCCCGCCGCGGCTCGATCGCCACCTCGACACCGGTCTTTGGATTGCGACCTACGCGTTGCGCTTTGTCCCGAACGGTGAAAGTGCCGAAGCCGGAAAGCTTCACCTGCTCTCCTCGGACGAAGGCATCACCAATCTCTGACAGCACCAGCTCCACCAGCGCGGCGGCTTCATGCCGTGGCAGGCCCGCGGCCTCATAGACCACGTCGCACAGGTCTGCCCGGTTTACCGTCTTTCCGGTCATCTAACCATTCCGTTGTTGAAGGCCCAGCTTACCGGGCGTTGGAGGCCGCTGTCTGCTTGCTCTCGAGCTCTTGCACAAGAGCTTGGAGGCGGTCCGGCAGTTCAGACGCAAGAAGGTCCTGGTACTGGCTTCTCAGGAAGTGACCGAGGAAGAAGGTCACCTGCTCTTGCGAGAAGTTGAGACTGTTCGGGATTTGCTTTGCCCACGGGTGATGGTTGCTCTGCTGCATGGCATCGTTCTCTTTGATATCCCTGCATTGCCCCTGTTTACATATGTGAAGGGCAACTCACCCTTTCGGATTAGGTTTCAGCGCGACTCTATATCTTTGCTGATCTCGCCGGGCTTCTCGGTGGATGTGATGTATGTCACAGCCGTGGGGCGGCATTACCTGCTAGACACGACCATCGGGAGGCTTGAGGAGGACGCACGATGATGCTCACCCATCTGACCCATCCGGAACTAAGTGATTTGGTCGAGCGCAGTGCACAAGCAAATGCGGCGCTTATGCGCGGAGACATCAAGACGTACTGTGACCTTATTACGCTCACTGATGATTTCATGTTGATGTCTCCGTTCGGCGGCACACCCACACATGGAAACGAGTACACCCTTGAGCGGGTGGAGGCGATGGGGCGTTTCTTCAAGAACGGCACCTTCAAGCAGGATCTCGTTCAGGCTTACGCGTCCACCGACATGGTGGTTCTCGCGGTCATCGAACGGGCCCATGTTGAGGTTGGCGGCCTTCCAGCTCAGGATTGGGCCTTGCGCGTGACCCTGGTCTATCGCCGCAATGGGTTGGAATGGCACCTAGCCCACCGACACGCCGATCCTCTTGCTGACGGTGTTAGCCTGGAGCAAGCGGCTGCCCTTGCACGTGGTAAAGCGACTTCGCTTGACCAGGATCTGCAAGCTGCCGCACGAGTTGAGTAGGCGCGAGAGGTTTATGGTCGAGATACCGGGCCTAAGGTTCGCTCCGGGTTCTCTGAAGATTCGTTGCCACAACAGGAAAGCGGGCTGAAGCTGCTTGGTGGTCTTTGCTGCCGAATGCCGGGCCCCTCCCGTGCGGAGCGGGCCCCTTTCCATGGATTGAAAGTGCAGCCTCGCTTATCCCGCCAGTTCCACGTCTTGTGAGTGCGCTTCTACACCGAGGAACTGAGATGCCCACATGGCAGCCTGGGTGCGGTTGGTGGCTTGTGCTTTGCGCAGGATTGCCTTGAGATGCACTTTGATCGTTGCCTCAGCCAAGCCGAGCTCCCGGGCGATTAATTTGTTGGAGGCGCCCTTCGTGAGAAGCCGCAGGATCTGAGCCTCCCGTTCTGAGAACTTGCCAAGTGTTCCACCCTGGTCGTTGGCAGGAACCGTCATCGCAGACCTGCGGGCAAGGGAGGGCTCGTCGAGCAGAGCAAGGCCGATTGAGGCTGGCAGGAAGGTCTCGTCCAGCATCACCAGTTCCAGCGCCTTGAGGAGAGCGCCCGGAGACATCGCCCTAGGGCACAGGCCATTCAAGCCAGCGTTGACCAACTGCCAGACCGCCCGCGGCTCCAAGCCATCCGCTAGGAGCACCAGTCGCGCGCTGGGGCAACGATCCTTCAACTCTCCGAGGAGTTCAGCATAACCCTCCATCGAGAGGCTCTCGCAAATAACGATCAGAGTGGGAGTAGTGTCATCCGTAGCTGGAAGATCCGGCACCCCCGTGGACGTGTCACCAGAGAGTGCAAACTGGGATCCGGCAAGAAGCTGGGAAACGCCCGTACGTAGAAGGGTATTCCGGCACAGCAGGTAGGTGGTCACGTGGTGGAGGGGGTTCTGAGCAAGCGGAAGGATTTGCGCCTTGTAGACGACGTTTTGGTCCATAGGTTTTTTGCCCCTTGCGATAGTTTCTGGTCCAGCACAGACGCAAATGTCTCCCCGTGCTCTGGCATCAGAGCTCTAACGACACGCAACTGGCTGGGAGAGCCGTTCTAAGGATCAGACTCAACTAGGCAATAACCGCCTTGGAGCGGGGCAGTTCCGAGAAAGAGAGGCTACTAACGGGTTAACCCTTTTGGCTATTGCACGCGTAGAGATGCCCGCGCAGCAGCACGGGGTCTTGCCACCTGAGGACCGCCATCTGCTGGATCAGCAAATCCGGCAGGTATGGCTTTGAAACGGCTGCTACCTTCTCCGATATGTCATCAGGTCCGGGGAGCTAACGGCCAGACGAGATGACCACTTCGATCCGAGACATTGTTCCGTACTTTGGTGAATATGTTTGGGCGGCTTGCCAGTAAGTGCCGGGAGGGTTGCTTCAGCCCTCAAAACCAAGAGGCTCCTCATCTCCTTGGCAACAGCGGGTGAGGAGGCTTCCGTTTCCCTTTGAGCTAGTTGCGCCGCGCCAAGCCTGACCGAGAAACGCCCACGGTGCCATCGCAGAGAAGCTGAACCGGACACTCTGCGCTCTGAACGTGCAGACGATGGCCTCGACGCTATCCCGGCGCACGGCGGTTTCCCCCTGCGCTTCAATCCGCTTAACCGGAGCCACTGAGACCTTTAGGCTTCGGACAACCCCCTGATAGACCAGTTCAGCAGCTCGCGGGCCGCTCGGATCTAATCGCTCGAAGGCAGCAAGGTCGACTCGAAATCGAGGTGGCACTCCCTTGCCTCGGCGGAGAGTGTCTCAATAACAGTCTGACCTGTGGAATCTCGGCGGTGCAGTCAAAGTTCATCGACAAATAGGCGGCTCTCGTACAGCGCATCTCATGTCCAATGGCGAAGCGAAACACCGGGCTTTTGTGGAAGCGAATGTCTCCTAGGGTCAGGCTTCTACGTTCCGGAAATCTGATAGATCTCGGATCGTGGATGTTAAAGCGAATTAAGCGTCAAAGTGTCGAGGAGACGACTGGTTTCCCCTGCATTGCCGCACACTCGCGCTACTATTATTCCAGTGGTTAAAAGTCGCGCGAGACTTGGAGAACTATTTTTCCTCACCGTTATTCATTTGGAAAGGATTCTCCAACGAACGAATGAAAATAAGATTTCAGTTCTACTTGCTGACGAGCTGTCAGGCGACCTCTAATGCATGCCTTCACTGTTTGACGATAGCAAGAGGACACGCACGATGACAGCAACAACCTCCCGCCGTGAGTTGCTCACATTAGCCGCAGGTCTCGCCGCAACGACCGCGGTGGGCTCCCAGGTTTCCGCCCAGGAAAGCCAAAAGCCGTTTGCACCCGCGCCGGTCCCGGAACTCGCGCCGCAGTGGAAGAAGCTCAATCTCGCCGAGATCCTGAAGCGTCCGGCTGCATTCGCCTCGATCAGTCAGAACAATTCTCTCTATCGCCCCTGGGGCGCCCAGGCAGCAGAGCGGCAGTGGGAACGAGGCACGCTTGAGGCAACGATAAAGGTCGCGGAGGCCGCCCGAAGCGCTGCCAACTTCAAGTCGTTCAGTTGGATCGGATACTCTGTCTTCCGCGAGGCCTATCCGCAATCAATCTTCGACAAGGTACAGTACGAGACTTGGGTCGAGGGATTGAATTTCGATGAGGCAAAGAAGAAGGCCGACAACGAGCTTGTCGATGAATTGAAGGCGCTGGTCCGGCCGGGTGACCTCGAGTTCGACGAACTCGCCCTTCAAACCGCGTTTGTCGGAACCCAGCTTCCGCTCGAATTATCGCGTAATAAAATTGAAGTAATCATTCTGACAGGCATCCATTTGGATTGGTGCATCGAGGGCAATGCCAGGGCGGCGCGAGACAATGGATATCTCCCGATCGTCATTGGCGATGCGACCGCAACGCAAAAGCCAGAACAGCAGGCAGCCGCTTACGAGCGGATCAACAACTTCTTCGCGCCCGTGATCTCGTCAGACCACTTCGTTAGGCTCTTGTCCCAGCCGGTCTGATCTCCATCGGTTAGGCAAGTGAGGTCGCACACCCATGCGACTTCACGAGTTATATAGCTTCAGGTCTAAAGGCTGCGTCTGGGCACGCACTGACGATCCCCTGCCCTCTGGAAATGTCCGCTGGTTCTCCCGAGAGCAGACCGTCGTTGTACTTCCGAGAAGTGCCAGGAGCGGACCTTGCTAAACCGTACCAGCCGTGGCCAATGCCGCGAGGCTCGCGGCGAGTTCGACGTTTCGGAATGGCTTGGTCAGCCGCGGCAGGTCCGGTGAGATGCCTTCAGCCTCGGCGTAGCCTGACACGACCAGAACCTTGATCCGTGGCCGCTCCGATTGCACAACACGTGCAAGGTCTATCCCGCTCATTCCGGGCATCAGATGATCGGTCACAAGCAGTTCGGGAGATAGCCCTCCGTTCAGCAGCCGGAGCGCCTCCTCGGCCGAGTCTGCCTCGACCACCTCGTAGCCTAGGTCGGTCAGCATGTCGGCGGTGCTCATCCGCACGAGCTCCTCATCATCGACGAGAAGAGCTATGCCCCTTACCTCGGGCGCGGGAGCCGCGTCGGCGAGCGGGGAACCGGCTTCGGCCGGCGCCGCCCCGGGCGAAAGCCAGAGTTCGATGTTCGTGCCCACGCCGGGCCGGCTCTGGATCGTGAGAGCGCCGCCGAGCTGGGATGCGAGTCCATGCACCATAGACAGCCCGAGCCCCGTGCCCCTGCCGATCCCTTTCGTGGAGAAGAACGGCTCTACCGCACGGGCGAGCGTCGCCTCGTCCATGCCGATGCCGGTATCGGCAACCGAGAGGAGAACGTACTGGCCTGGGTTCAGCCTGGCCCTGTGGCCATGTCCCACTGCTTCTGCGGATGCAGTGATCCGCAGGGTGCCACCCTCCGGCATGGCATCGCGCGCGTTCACGCCAAGGTTCAGAAGCGCCATTTCAAGTTGGTTGGGGTCTGCCTGGGCCGCTGGAAGACTTTCGGCGATCTCGACCGCAATACGGATCTGCGGGCCCATCGTGCTGGCGAGAAGGTCGGCCATGCCAGCGACGAGTTTGCCAACATCTACCGCTGTGGGCTGCAACGGCTGTCGCCGCGCAAAGGCGAGCAGGCGCTGGACGAGGGTCTTGGCGCGATCGGCCGACTGCATGGCTCCTGTGATCAACCGCTGCTCGCGATCACCGCCGAGACCGCGGCGCTGGAGCATGTCGAGTGAGCCGACGATTGGGGTGAGCAGGTTGTTAAAGTCGTGCGCGACACCACCCGTGAGTTGGCCCATGGCCTCCATCTTCTGCGCCTGACGCAGGGCTTCTTGGGCTTCCAGCAGCTGTCGCTCGCGCGCCTTGTAATCCTTGAGGTCGCGGCCCACAGCAATGAAGTTCCCACCAGCCGGTTCGGGTGAGACGGTCCAGCCGATCGGTTTCCACTCTCCGTTCGATGTGAGAATACGGTTCTCGAAACGCGTCGGCTGCTTGGTTTCTCCCATCGACAGGAGTGCCGCAACTGTAACGCCCACATCCTCGGGATGGATGATATCGGCATACGGATTCGTGAGCAGTTCTTGCTCCGACCATCCCAGCACCTTTGTCCAGGCAGGATTCACCGCGCTCATCCTGCCCTCGTAATCCGCGCGGGCGAGCATGTCTTCCGTCAATGTCCAGAGGTGATTGCGCTCAGCCGTGCGAGCAGCAACCCGCTCCTCAAGCGTCGCGTTCAGCTCGCGCAGGCGATCGCCTGCATTCTTGCGCTCGGTGATATCGTTGAACAGGATGGCGACGCGGTGCTCGTCGGGTGCGCCGGTTCGGAAGGCATGAACGTCGTACCAGCGCCCGAAAGGCTCAGCCAGGTTTTCGAAACGCACGGCTTCTCCCGTGAGCGCAACGCGGCCGTAGATATCGAACCAGTGCCGCTCCAGCCCCGGCGCCACCTCGCTGACCCACTTGCCGGCGGCGCCGTAAAGTCCAGTCTGCCGCTCAAAGGCTGGGTTGAGCTCGGCGAGACGATAATCGACCGCGCAGTCCTCGGCATCGAACTTCATCTCCACGACGCAGAAGCCCGCGTCCACCGCCTCGAACAGCGTGCGGTAGCGCTCCTCGCTGATACGCAGCTCCGCGGCGGCGGCAACGCGCTCCACATGCGCCCAGGACCGGGAGGTCACCTCTCGCAGTAGGCTCAGCTCCGCGTCGGTCCAGTGCCGCGGAACACGATCGTGGATCGCCATGAGAGCTGTGAGGCGCCCTCCCTTGACGAGGGGCATGCAGATGGTGGCGGCGATGCCGATGCTCCGGAACGTGGCTGCCTCCTCGGGCGCCAGCTCCTTGAGGTTGTTGTTGACCACCAGCGGCATGCCGGCGCTGAGGTTCGCGACCGCGAGCTTGCCGAAGTCAGCGAGCCGATAACGCCCGACGATGCTGGTCGAACCTGGCGCGCTCCAGTCCCCGCGTATCGTGAAGCCGTCCTCATCCGTGTCCATGTCGGCATAGGCGCAGATGGAGACCTTCAGGTGCTCGCCGAGGAGGCGCGCTGTCAGTGCCATGATCTCAATGGCGTCGGTGAGCGTTTGGGTTTCCTCCGCAAGGCGATCGAGAAAGCGAAGGCGCTCCTCGCTCTCGCGCAGGGCATCCTCCATGAGCTTGCGGTCATGAATGTCGACGGACGCGCCGAACCAGCGAAGGATTTTGCCAGTGCCCGGATCACGGTACGGCTCGCCCCGGACGATAAACCAGCGGTATTCGCCTGCTGCTGAGCGGATGCGATGCTCGACAGAGAACGTGCCTCCGGTCCGTCGCGCCTCGTCGAAGGCTATCATCGTGGCGATACCATCATCCGGATGAACGTAGTTCGCCGCGACCTCGGCCGCGGTCGTTGGCTCGTAGGGTGCGCCGGTGTAGCTGCTCCATTGGCGATTGAAGAATTCTGCCTTTCCATCCGCATCCGTGATCCAGATGATCTGCGGGACGGCGTCCGCCATCAGCCGGAACTGCGCCTCGCTCTCGCGCAAGTGTTTCTCCGCACGCGCCCGCTCCACAGCCGCCCAGGTGCGCGCAGCCGCGTCTTCGATCAGCGCAACCTCTTGCGGTGACCAGCAGTGGGCCTCGCGAAAGTTCACATAAAGAGACGCCCTGAAGCGGCCATCGCGGACCAGCGGCACTGACACGAATGCATTGGTTTCAATTGCCGCCCAGGTCGCATGGACCTTCTCCGGGGCGGCGGCAATGCTGTCGCAGACTTCGGTCTGCCCGCTTCGTTGGCGCGCAATGCGATCCGGTCCGAAGCTGCTGAGCGCGAAGGCTCCGATCAGGGGCTTCACCCCATCGGCATAACATGTCTCGCACACGATGGTTTCGCCGTCGGCCTGTACCTCGCTGTAGCCCACCCGGTTGGCCCCCAGATGCGGCCCGAGCGTCTCGACGGCTGCCGCCATGATTGCACGGGGATCGGCAAGGTCGCAAAGAGCCTCCTCGAGCTTGATGCGAAATGCCTGCCGGTGCTCAGCCATCACCTGCTGAGTAATCTCGGCGCAGGGACAGAAGAATCCTGCGACGGTCCCCGTTGCGTCGCGCACGGGCGTATATGAGAAGGAGAAGTGCGTCTCCTCCGGATAGCCGCGCCGCTCCATGATAAGGGTGATGTCGTCCATGTGGACGGACTCGCCCGCATAGGCCTGCTCGACGATCGGCAGAAGGTCGGCGCGGATCTCATGCCAGACCCTGAGGAAGTCGCAGCCCAGAGCCTTCGGGTGCTTGCGCGCGAGGATCTCGGCATAGGCGTTGTTGTAAAGCAGCGTGCGGTCTTGGCCCCAGGCGATGAACATCGCTTGGCTCGAGCCCAGTATTACCTCGACAAGGGTCTTGAGCGCTTCCGGCCAGCCATGCGGGGTTCCCAGGGGTGTTGCCGCCCAGTCGTATGCGCGCATCAAAGCGCCCATCTCGCCACCGTCTGAGAGAAAATTGGGCGCGATGGGGCCCATCCCGCTGGGCCGCCTATCCTCCATGGTGCGGATCCGGCGAGGTTCGCAGCTTGCGCTCCATGCGCCGGTCGCGCTCGTCGAGAAGCCGCAGGGCGGCACGCACGACCTCGCTGGCGCTGCGGTAGCGACCTGATGCGACCTTGCTGTCGACGAGGGCCTCAAGCTCGGGTGTGAGCGAGACGTTGCGGGTTTTACGGGTTCTCATGGAGGTGCGAGCAAGAAGGAAGCTGGTGTCAGCAATTGGCACCTAAACTAGCCTTCGGTTCTGCCAGGACAAGTGCCGCCCGTGTACCGTTCGCGCTGCGATACCCACGTGGAGCAGGCTACCGCCTCATTGAAGCAATGGTTTAAAGCGTGATCGGACGGGAAGAGCCAATGCTGATGACGTCGCCTTTGGATTAAACACGGTAGTTCCCTTTCCCGTTATGCAGGGCCAGTATTCGCTCCCAGAACTGACACTCAGGTAAGTTCCGAGAAGTGCCAGGGGCGGAACCTGGAGTCTGTTCACGCTGATCCAAGTACGCATATCTACATGATGCGGGGCCTCTCGGCTCTGCTCTTCAGGGGCAGGAACACCTTTGTCAGAAGCTCGGCTGTCGGAGTGTCACGTGGATTGTTCAGGTACTGCTCGAAGCAGGGCTGATCGTCTGGCTCCTCCCCAGAGTCAGGTAGCCAATCCCGGTAAAGATACTCATACGCACGATACACCTCTGCATATGGCCCCTTGTGGGTCAGTGACACAACACGGCACCGGGGGAGATGGCTGGCAAGAACGGCAGCATCAATGTCATCTGAACTGACCTCCACACCGGCTATGGATCTTAAATCCGCCTCCGGCACCACATCGGGATCGCTGTAGAACACACCGAACCAGCGGCGTGGTGTGTCGAGCAGGCTGCGGGAGGCGGCCCAGGCCGAAAGCTGTGCAAACTCGTGACCAATCAGCGTGTAAGCTCCTCTGTGCTCAAGACCTGCAAGGCAGGCCCCGCCGAACTCCGAAACTGCCGCCTTATCCATCAGTGGATCTCCTTGACGTCCGGTGCTCTGTCTGTCTCGGAAGGCACCAGGAGGTAAGCCGTAATCATCTGCAAAGGCACGGGCGAAGCCCTCGACCGTGCTGAATCCAGCCTGCTTGGCAACCTTGGTGGTCGGGGAGTCGGTTGAGGCGAGGTCCGCACCAGCCTGATGCAGCCGCAGGCGTCTCACCGTCTCAGCAACCGTCGCTCCCAGCATTGATCGATAGATCCGATGAAAGTGATAGGAGGATAGGCATGCAAGCTGGGCTAGCTTGTTGAGGCTGAGATCCTCGTCGAGGTGCCCCTCAACATAAGTGAGAACCCGCTTAAGCCGCTGCCCATGCTCAAGCTGTGTGGTTTGCCTCTGCATGACATCAACACTCCAAGAATACAGGTCGCGCCACGGGTCGACTGGGCCGTGGTGTCAAAGCTTTGAACCAGAAAGGGACAACATGATGTGGCATGGAGAATCCTCCTGTGATGCGGACGTCAGCGCCGCTTGCTCTGTTGGGATAACAGGATGCTGTGCGATCCTGATCCTTGATCAAGCTTGCTCTTTTGATGGGCACAGGGAGTGAGGACGTTCTTCCTGCTGCGTAAGGTGGAGTTTGCTCCATCGATTGACCAGACCGTTCAAGCATCCTCGCCTTTCCAATGGATGTGGTTTGCGCGATCCCCATGACTCCATTTCAGGCATGTCTGCCAATCTACACAGGCGCAGCATCATTTCTGACGACTTGGATGTTGCAAAGACGTTCCCGCGAACGGCATCAGAGTGCCAAGCTGAAACCTCGTCCCTACAACCACGTTGCCAGTTCGTTGTGACTGATCCAAGACTTAGCCGTTGTGTCTAATTCAGTGCTTCATGCAAGCCACAACTGCTTTGTAGAGGCTTAACTTAACAAGGTGATACGTACGAAAGGCTTTGGCTTGCTATGAGCAGATCGCAGGAACAGCCCGCCTCTCCTCAAGCAGTTGAGGCCCGTCGCCGGGAGATGGCAGTTGAGCATCTCCTTTTCGGTACCATACGATTTCTTGCACACCGCCATCCCGAGTTGCTGGACGAACTGGAGGGTAGTTTGTCTCACCTTTGGGACCTGGCTGACGATAGCTCCCGAAATGATGAAGCAGTGCGAGATGTTGCGCATCGATTTCTCAAGAGTTTACGTGCGGAAGGAGCCCAGAATCACCCAGATTCCGCCAGTGATGACTAATGGGCCGAGGTGTTCTGGATAAGCATGAGCATCAGAATGCTTTCAGGTCTAAATTCGACTATTCAGCAGACCTTCGTCACAGCCCTTCGCAGGTTCAATCTTGATGCTCCTGTACTGATCCTCGGGCACAACGATGCGGATGGCCTCTCGGCGAGTGCTCTGCTGGCACGAGCCTTCAGCCGGCGGGATCGACCGTTTCAAGTCCGGATTTTGGGACGGGGCGAGAACCCCTGGTCCGACGCGCTACGCACTGAATTGTCCAATACTCCAGTTGGCGGCTTGATCGTGACCGACCTGGGCGTGCGTGAAGGTGAGATCCTGCCAGGGATAGAGACGGTCTTAATCGATCACCATGTCCCGACAGGAGTTCCAGGCTCAGCAACCGTGATCTCGGGAATCAAGATGGAGCCGATCCCGACATCGAGCCTGCTGGCCTACTGGTGCGCGTTGGTGATTGCCGAGGTTGACGACCTACTCTGGATCGCCGCGCTTGGTCTTATCGGCGACATGGCCGAGAAGTCCGACTTTCTGGAGATGGAGGAGGCCCGTAAGCAATACGGCATCACTGCCTTGCGGGAGGCGACGGCGCTGCTCAATGCACCCCGCCGGAGCGCCACGGGGGATGCCAAGCCAGCCCTCGACCTTCTCATGAAGGCCAAGGGCCCGAAGGAGATCCTCTCTGGCACGCATCCGGAGACAGCCCTCCTCCAGGCGGCTCGCGAGCAGGTCAAGCTGGATCTGGATGCGGCCCGGCGCGTCCCTCCTAAGGTGAAGGGCGACGTGGCACTAATCCGCTTCCACTCGCTATGTCAGATCCACCCGCTCGTGGCCCAGGCGTGGCGTGGCCGGCTGAGGAACAACATCGTCATCGCCGCCAACACGGGCTACCGCCCGGGCTGGGTCCACTTCGCCACCCGGACCGCCCTCGACCTTGATCTCATTGCCTTCCTCCGAGACCATGCCCCCGAGGGTGCTGATGAGAACTACGGCAGCGGCCATCGACAGGCGACAGGTGGGGCGCTCCGCCCCAAGAGTTGGAACCAGTTCGTCACCGGGCTCGGCTTCGGGCCGGACATGCTCGTGGAGGCGTGATCCACCTGCCCACCGCCCTAAAGTTTCGACGGCGGCTCACCATATATGGATAGCCGACATCCTGAGCGCCTCAGCATCCCGTCTGCAACGGATGCTCTTGGTCACATCTTCCATTGGAACCGCGTATGGCCCTGCCGAAGCAGTTGATCGATATTGAGCGGATCTACCTCGAGCCTGCAGTGGAGAGATATGCACGCGGACAGGAGATCCTCGCCCGGTATCCCGATGCCGAGCGCCTGCATGTTGACTCGCACTGGAAGATCCCCTCTCTGCACGGCAACGAAGGCAATGCTGAGGACTGGCTCAGGCTCAAGCGCAGCTCACTGGTACTTGGCGTCAAAAAGGGGCTGACCATGCGCCCCAACGGCCGCAGCGCCCACTTTATTGCTCCGTCGACCTCGAATGGCTGTGCCATGGCCTGCGCATACTGCTACGTTCCGCGCCGCAAGGGCTATGCCAACCCGATCTCGATCTTCGTTAATATTGAGGAGGCCTGCGCGGCCGTCGCTCGGCATGCGGCACGCCAAGGCGTCCTGCCCTCTCCGGATCAGATCGATCCCCAGCACTGGGTTTACGACGTCGGCGAAAACGGCGATCTCTCGGTCGATGCATCGATCTGCGACAACGTCCGCGATCTGGTCGACCTGTTCCGGCGCCTGCCCAACGCCAAGGGGTCGTTCGCGACCAAGTTCGTGAACCGCGACCTCCACTCATATGACCCGCAAGGCAAAACCCGCATCCGCTTTTCGCTCATGCCCGAGAGGATCGCCAAGGTCGTTGACGTGCGCACCTCGTCAATTACCAAGCGCATTGAGGCGATCAACAATTTTGTGCAGGCCGGATACGAGGTCCACCTGAACTTCTCGCCGGTGATCGTCTACGAGGGCTGGGAGCGGGACTATCAACCCCTATTCGAGGAGATCGACGATACCCTCACGCCTGAGGCCAAGAAGCAGTTACGCGCCGAAATCATCTTTCTCACGCACAATGAGCAACTGCATGAGGTGAATCTGCGCTGGCATCCGAAGGCCGAGGATCTCCTCTGGCGTCCTGACCTTCAAGAGGTCAAGCAGTCCGAGGGCGGGATGCTGAACCTGCGCTACAAGGCGGCTTGGAAGAAGAAGTGGCTTGAGCGCTTTCAATCCTTGCTGGCGGACAAGCTTCCCTATTGTGGCGTAAGGTACGCTTTTTAGTGGATTCTACAATCCACCCAACGGGCCTCTCCTTTAATCTGGAGACTAAGACTGCTCACGGCCATGCACCTGGGCGGGAGGAGCCGTTGCTTCGATGGCCGTAAAGGTCTCCAAGATGCGATAGGTATGCTGGGAGCCCGCAGGCACAACCCACGAGTCGCCCGGCTCCAGCCGCACGACTTGGCCCTCGATTTCCAGCTCCGCTCTCCCTGAGATCACGTAGCCTACGACCTCGTACTCTTGCCGGTGAGCAGGCTTGTCCTGTGAAGGCGGCTCATCGCGCCACATCCGCATCGACAGCCTCTTGCCTGAGGCTAGATAGACCTCACCCTGGTCACCTGTGGGGGAGTGGGCGCTACTTACCTTCGTCACACTCGTGTCCGTCATCTCACCCTCCTGCACAAGGTGTGCGGTGCCTCAGTGCTTTTTGCGATCCAGTACCTAAATGCTGCCGCCCGACTGGCCCTGGCTTGCATCCCTCTGGCGGTTGAACGCCCTCTCGCGACGCTCGACATGACTAGCAGCGCGCTGCTGGCCCTCCTGCATATCGTCGCAAGGGCTCTCCACGTCGTGTTTGCCGTGAGGACACATCACCAGTGTAGCCTCCGTGTCAGCCGGAAAGAGAAACAACGTGCCAGGACAGGAGGAGTTTCAGCTTGGGTGCGCTCCCGAGAAGCGCACCCAAGCAGGAGCGATTGACACAGAAGATGGCCGCCACATCTCAATCCATCCATGAAGGAGCCTCCATGACGACGAACGTGATCCCGCGACCCGCTCTGCTCCTGGGATGGGCCGGGGTCATTCCCTTTGCTCTGTTGACTGCAGCATCTGCTCTCGACATTCACCCCTGGTCCTTGGATCCGACCATGGCCCTGCGGGCCTATGGCGCCTGCATCCTGTCCTTCATGGGCGGCATTCAATGGGGCATCCTGCTGCCGCGCGACGAAGGTCGAGCACCATTCTCGCGTTATCTCATATCCGTTGTTCCTGCCCTCGTCGCGGTCCTGTGCCTGCTCATCTCGAATGGAGCAGGTCTGACAGGACTGATCGTCGGCTTCCTTGCTCTCTTAGCCTACGATATCTCGACCGTGCGCCAAGGTCTTGCGCCTCGATGGTATACGTCACTGCGGGTTCAGCTGACGCTAGCTGTCGTGACTCTGCTGGGCATCACTATCCTGGCTCGATTGTAGCAAGTGAAGGCAGAACCGATTTTGCTCATCGCACCAGCGCTTCACAGGTTGCCAACCGGCTTGGCTTGCTAAGTTCTGGAAAGTGCCAGGATCATACTTGTACGAGGTGTCCGTGTGGATGCTCTCCCCGGACTCAAACGTGATTGGAACCTCCCCAACCTGATACGTCAGTGGTTTGGTGGCAACCAGATGAGCCTCAACGCGGAACGGGTTATGCTGCGCGCGGGCTTCGTGGCGGAAGTCACCGGGATCGAATGCGGTGCCGAGAAGGCGATTGAGGTGAACCAACAGGTTCTTATGCAGCTCAGCCATGAGGCCGTCAGCCTGGCTGTAAGCGCGCAACAGGCTCTGTTCGTCACGATTGGGATCAACTCCAACCAGAAACCAGCTCGGCCCAAGTGTCTCGCGCGCCCGCGTCAGAAATGCGATTGCGCCTGCAGGATCGAAGTTGCCGATCGTGGAGCCTGGAAAGAATCCAAGGATTGGACTGGCCCCGCGCTGGATTGGGAGACTGATCTGCTTCGTGTAATCTGCGCAAACCGGTGAAACCTCGATTTCCGAATAGTCCGCTGCAATCCGCAGTGTGGCGGCTTCAAGATACTCACGTGAGATATCGATAGCGACGTACCGCTTCGGCGCAGTGAGCGCGTCGAGCAGGATGCGAACCTTGTGGCTTGCTCCGCTGCCAAACTCGACGATCGTGGCGCCAGACCCAATCAGGCTATCAATCTCCTCTACCGTCGAAGCCAGGAGAGCACCTTCGCAGCGGGTTAGGTAGTAATCCTGCGTGTTGCAGATGCGATCAAACAGGGATGAACCCGTCTCATCCCACAGGTACTTGCCTGGAAGCGTCTTCTGGGCACGAGACAGGCCGCTCAGCACATCCCGCAGCACCTCACTACGCTCGATCAATCCGGCCTCCTGCGTGAGTATGGTCATTGATGGGGTTCCCGCCCGTAGTCTCCGTCGAGCATGCGCCTCACCTTGGAGGCCAGTTCGGCATAGGTGAAGGGCTTTCCGATCAGGTGCATCCCGGGGTCGAGACGACCGTGATGGACAATGGCGTTCGCGGTGTAGCCTGTGGTGAACAGAACCGGCAGCTCTGGCCTGCGCCGGGACACCTCATCCGAGAGCGCACGCCCGTTCATCCCTCCGGCCAGGACGACATCGGTGAACAGCAGTTCGATCTCGGGATGCTGCTCGAAAATCTCCAGGGCCCCTCGACCGTCGCCGGCCTCAAGGACGCGGTATCCGAGATCCCGCAGCGCCTCGGTGGTGTAGGTGCGCAGATCGGGCTCGTCCTCCACGACCAGAATGGTCTCGCCCGTGCCCCTCACCATCGCGGATGTCTTCGTGGGCATATCGGCGGGCTCCTCATCGGAGCCGATCAGGCGGGGCAGGTAGATCTTGATCGTCGTGCCTTCCCCCAGTTCGCTGTAGATCCTCACATGACCGTTGGACTGGCGGACGAAGCCATACACCTGGCTCAAGCCCAGGCCGGTGCCCTTGCCCACCTCCTTGGTGGTAAAGAACGGTTCGAACACCCTCTCCATGGTAGCCTTGTCCATGCCCGTTCCGGTGTCGGAGACGGCAACGAGCACGTACTGTCCGGGTGGAACGGGCTCGGCCAGAGCCTCCACATAGGCCTCGTCCAGACGGGCATTAGCCGTCTCGATGGTGAGCTTGCCGCCGTCCGGCATGGCGTCGCGGGCGTTCACCGCCAGGTTGAGGATCGCATTCTCCAGCTGGTTCGGGTCTGCCTGGGAGCGCCAGAGGCCGCCGGCGAGCACCGTCTCCAGCACGACCACCTCGCCGAGCGTCCGCCGCAGAAGGTCGGACATGCCAGCCACCAGCTTGTTGACGTCGATGGGCTTGGGATCGAGCGGCTGACGGCGGGAGAAGGCCAGGAGCCGCTGGGTCAGGGTCGCGGCGCGTCGCGTCGCCTCCATGGCGTGCGTGGCGGCTCGCTGAAGCCGGTCGGACCCGTCAGGCAGGCGGCGCTGGAGAAGCTCGATATTGCCCACGATGATGGTGAGCAGGTTGTTGAAGTCGTGAGCGATGCCGCCGGTGAGCTGACCGATGGCTTCCATCTTCTGAGCCTGCCGGAGGGCCTCCTCGGCCTTCAGGCGCTCGGCCACTTCCTGGGTGACACGCTCCTCCAGGGTCTCGTTCAGGCGCTTGAGCTCCTCGGTCGCCTGCTCGGCCTTCTGGCGGGCCAAGAGCAACTCGCGCTCATACTTGCGCCGGTCGGTGGCGTTGAAGAGGGTGATGCGATGAACCATCGGACGGCCATTCGCATCCCGCTTTTGAACCATGTTGGCCAGAACCGGCAAGACACGTCCATCGGTGCAGGTGATATCGACGGCAATCTCGTTCACGAAGCCCTGCATCCGCAGGAGCGGGGCCAGGTGCGTGTCGTAGAAGATCTTGGCGCCGACGCTCAGCAGATCCTGAAAGCAGGTGTGGCCGACGAGGTCCTGCCGGTCCATGCCGATCCAGGTGAGGAAGGTCTGGTTGGCCCTGATGATCGTGCCGTCCGGCAGGGTCGACAGATAACCGCAGGGAGCGCTCTCGTACAGTTCCTCAGCCGTCTCGATCAGCGATCCCTGGTCCATCTTCACTATGAAAGGACCTTGGCGACGGCCTTGGTCGGGAAATCTCTCAGAAAGGCTTCCATGGCCGCGATCGTCTCCTCGGGAGCGCTCAGGTTCGGGCAGTGCCCTGTTGCCTTCATCAGCACGAACTCGCTGCCTGGAAGGTTCCGGTGCATGTAGCGTCCGACCACCTCCGGAGCAATGGCATCCTGCGAGCACTGGAGGATAAGCGCCTTGGTTCTTGCGTTGGGCAGATCAGCCCGATTGTCCGACAGGAACGTCACGCGGGCGAAGTGTTTGGCAATGTCCGGATTGGTGCGGCAGAAGCTGTTGGTCAACTCCTCGCCAAGTTCCGGGCGATCCGGGTTGGCCATGATCACCGGGGCCATGGTGCTCGACCAGCCGAGATGATTGCTGTCGAGGAAGTCGAGCAGGCCCTCGATGTCCTCCTGCTTGAACCCGCCGACGTAGTCGCCGTCGTCGATGTAGCGCGGCGAGGGGCCGATCAGCACCAGCCGGTCGAACCGCTCCGGCTCCTTGATGGCGGCGAGAACCCCGATCATGGCGCTGACCGAATGACCGACGAAGACCGCATCCGTCAGGTCCAGCTCCCGGCAGATCGCGAGCACGTCGTCGGCATAGCCGTTGAGCGAGACGTATTTCGCCGGATCGAAGGCGCCGGCATCCGAATGCCCGTGTCCGACATGGTCGAAGAGGACGATCCTGTAACGATCCTCGAATGCGGGCGTGATGAACCGCCACATGTTCTGGTCGCAACCATAGCCATGGGCGAAGATCATGGGCTGCTCGCCGCACCCGAAAACCTTGACATTGTTACGCTTGAGAACAGCAGACATGGCGGCTCCGTGCAGTCCAAGAACCGATAGGTACCACACTCGCCAAGGCGGCACGTACGAGCTTTGCAGTTCAGGTGCCGTATGTAGACGGATTGACGCGGCTTTCAACAGTGACACAGGCCCGCGGGTTTGGCGCAACGTAGAGCGCTCTTGGAGACCTTCGGGAACATGAGGCGAAGGGGGACAGCAGAAAGCTTGAGCCGGTGTCCCGCGCCGAACGCCTTTTCGATCTCTTGCAGATTCTCCCCGTCACCGTCGCCTGGTGAGCGAGGCGGTGCTCGCGCGGGAGGCAGGGATTTCGCTCCTCATCCTTCACCGGGACATCGCCTCGCTCCAGGCCGTGGGCGCGCAGATTGAGGGCGAGACGGGGCTCTGCCATGTGCTCAAGCCCGGCGTCCTGCCCCCTCCCCTGATTTTCTCTGCCCATGAGACCGAGGCACTGGCGCTTGACCTGCGATGGATCGGGCGGCGCACGGACGAAGGCGTGGGACAGCCGGGCCGTAAGTAGCGATCCTTCATGGGGTGTCCTCAGATCCTCGCATCCCTGAGCCGGCGCTCTTCTGGAGCGGAGCCGTATAGCCGAGCAAGCGGGCCTTACTGTTCTGTGAAGAAGGTGAGCACCACCTTGCCCTTGTCGCTCACAAGGCAGACGAAACGGTTCGGCTTGTCGCTCTTCTCGCGCTGGAGATAGGCGTCCCCCATGATAACCATTCGGATCGGCGTATCCTCCACCTTGGTGTCTGCCTTGGAGATGGCCAGCGACTGGATGTCGAAGGTAAGATGCTCCAATGAGGGCGACCGCTCCTTCAAAGCCGCCAACCCTGACAGGCGGCACGCTTCGACCTCAGCTGGCACCTGAGCTAGAGCCGAAGACGCTAGAAGAAAGGTGCTTCCAAGAACGGCAAGTGCAACGCGCATAGGTGTCTCCTGTTGCGATGAGGGTCCGGTGTAGATCCTGCCGCGGCAGATCGGATGCAGATAGCTAGTGAGACGATATCGCCTGCACGACGCGACTAACTTCGTCGATCACGTGCGGCAAGCGGTAAGGCTTGGCGAGAAACGCTGCTCCCGGTGGAAGGCGATCAGCGTGGCACCTGCGCGAGCGGCCTGACGTCAGGATTACGGCAAGTCCTGGCTGTGCCTTGTGAGCTTGTTGAGCCAGCTCGCATCCGTCGCGCCCTCCCAAATCGATGTCCGTGAACAGTACATCGATGGCCTCCTCAGCGAGGATGATCTTGGCCTCCTCGGCACTGGCAGCGGACAAGACTGTGAAGCCCGCCTCCTCGAGAGCCTCAGCTGCCACAGCCCCGACAAGCAGGTCATCCTCAACGACAAGAATACGGGCGCGGCTTGCCTCTGCGAGCCGGCACTCAGGCTGTCGAACACGGCTCCAGAGCAAAGAGATCGGCATCATGCTAGTGGCCCTTCTCGTGGGAGTTCGTTGAGGTAACCCGGACGACGAGGGGGGCGTTCACATGCGCCGCCGCCTATTTCTCAATATGGTGAGGGATCTGTTAACAGCTCCCGTAGTCAGGCAGACTGTCGGCGCTTTGCCCCAGTCCTGGAGGCTAGCCACCCTTACGTTCCTCCCAGACGTCATGGTCGGCGGCGACTATCCCCTGTCCCTCCGGGTCATCCGGTATTCCTGTTTTGAGCGAACATCCCGTCGACTTCGGCTCCGTGCCAGGAGCCGACCTACAAAGGACCTTTACAGATACCCGAAGGGTGACGTTCATCCAGGCTTGCTGACCAGGGACGCAAGTCTGGTCACTCATGCGCCTCCTGCCAGTGTGGATAGGTGACGTAGGCAGTGATTGCCCCCTTCTCGTGCGACCGGATGGTGACCGCCTCGCCCTTAGGCATATAGACGAGCTCGCCCGGACCGGCGGCGACCGTGCCGGCACTCGACGTGACCGACAGACTCCCTTCAAGCACCACCATGACGTCGTGCACGGCAAGGATTTCGTTGATGCTCTGGTGGGGTCCGTAGCGGCCGTACCCGAGAGTGATCGGCCCGCCGTGGCGTTGGTCGATCACATTGCCCGCGAACACCTCCCCATCTTGTCCAGGCGAGCGCTCGAACGATGCATCGGCAATAGAGAACTTGCGAACAGTCATGGGAATTGCTCCGTTTTGAGCCAAGCGTTGGATCGGTTACGATACTTGGCGTTCGAAGGACGTATTTGAGTCAAACCCGTGATCAAAATCCTGTGGCAGTTCAGGCCGCTGGGATCCGCGCGATTGCCTTGATCTCAAAATCAAAGCCCGCAAGCCAGTTCACTCCTACAGCGGTCCAGTTCGGATAAGGCTTCTGAGGAAACGCCTTGCCTTTGACGGACATGATGGTCTCGAACTGTGTCTCAGGATCTGTATGGAACGTCGTCACGTCCACGATATCGTCGAACGTGCAGCCGGCCGCCTGCAGAACCTCACCGAGATTGTCGAAAGCAAGCTGCACCTGCTGTTCGAAGTCAGGCTCGGGGGAGCCGTCCTTGCGGCTTCCAACCTGCCCTGAGACAAAGAGCAGATCGCCGGTTCGGATGGCAGCGGAGTAGCGGTTGATATCGTAAAGCGCCTGCCGGCCGGCAGGGAAGATCGCATCGCGCTTGGACATTCTTTTCTCCTTGTTCAGATCGGATGAAACTTCGGACCATCAACTCGTCCAATTAAGTGCCGGGACCAGCCTTGCTGGAGCAGGAGATAGCGGCCCCGGGTTCGCGCGATTAGACGTTGAAATCGGCATAAGTTGATGCAAAATTGCCATCAATGATGCGGCCTTCCCTCAATGATCTCACCGCCTTTGTGGCCGTTGCCACCCATCGCAGCTTTCGCCGGGCAGCGGACGAACTTGGCACGGCGCCATCGACGTTGAGCCACGCAATGCGCGGCCTTGAGGATCGGCTGGGCGTGCGCCTTCTCAACCGGACGACCCGCAGCGTCGCGCCAACCGAAGCCGGGCTCGAACTGCTCAACCGGTTGCAAGCAACCCTTTCTTCGCTGGATGAAGCGTTAGACGCCGTCACCGCCTTCCGAGGCCAGGTGGCAGGCACGGTCCGGGTCAACGCGCCACGTGTGGCCGCTGCCGCTCTCGTACGTGATATCCTCCCCCGCATGACGGAACGGTTTCCCGACGTAACGGTGGATCTCGTCGTCGAGGGTCGGCTGATCGATATCGTATCAGGGGGCTTTGATGCGGGGGTGCGTCTGATCGGATCAATCCCCAAGGACATGATCGCGGTGCCGTTCGCCAGCCCGATACGGTTCGTCTGCGTTGCATCACCCGCCTATCTCGATCGCGCCGGTGAGCCGGAAACCCCAGAGGACTTGCAGCACCATCGCTGCATCGGCCACCGCATGCCCAGCGGCAGGCTGTACCGGTGGGAGTTCCAGCGGGCTAGCCAGGAGATGACCATCGATGCAAACGGACCCGCGGTGCTTGATGATGAGGACCTGATGGTGGAAGCGGCCATGCAAGGCCTAGGTATTGCGTATGTGGCGAACTGGGTGGCCGAAGCGGCTCTTGCAGAAGGGCGATTGCGCACGGTCCTGTCCGCCTGGATGCACGAGTCAGAGGCAGTGGCCGTTTATTATCCAGGGCATCGGGCCGTTCCACCGGCACTGCGAGCATTTCTCGATGTCGTGAGGGATGTCAGGCAAATGAAATAGCATGCAATCACTGGAAATCCCCATCGGGTCAGTAATGAGATTCCGGGCGCTTTCGGAGTGTCCGCTTCAGTAAGGATTGCAGCCTTCGAGTTTGGGTCGCGGGTATGCCAACTGACGACTTGCCTCAAACATAGGCCAGTTTTTTGGAGTCCGTATGAGATTACCTGCTTGTTGTTAGACCGATGGGATTTTCAAGGTTCAAATGCCCCTCCCGTTCGAACCGGAAGTAGAGGTGGCCGGCGAACTACCCAGTGATCGTCTGCCGCCTCAGCAATTTGGGTTGGTCCGACTGATCGGCGCCTGCTCCGGCTCCTCAGCCTCCATCCAGGATGGGTCGAGTGTGAACAACTCCTGCGGGCGGTTCACCCCTCTCAAGGCATAACGGCCAACGGAGACGAGACATTCCTGCTCAGCCTCTGAGGCGGCCGCGAAGAAAGCCGAGGAAACCAGAACATCCCTTTCAACCGAGCGACAGAGGGCGGCGATCCGGCTCACCTCGTTCACGGCCGGGCCGACCACCGTAAAGTCAAGGCGGTCCTGGCTGCCGATGTTGCCGTAAAAAACTTCGCCGATGTGAAGGCCCAGATAGGCGTCGGCTACCGGCAGGTTCGCGGTCGTGCGAGTCCGGTTGAGCGCGCCGATCCGGGACCTCATCAGTTGCTCTGCCTTAAGGGCGCATCGACAGGCTAGGCTCGGCTCCTCTTCCTTGAAGATCGCGAGGGTGCCGTCCCCGATCAGCTTGAGAACATCACCACCGGCTTCACAGATCGACGAGATGATGGCTTCCGAGTAGTCGTTCAGAAAAGGAATGATCTGCTCCGGATCGGCTGTCTCGGCGATGTGGGTAAAGCCGCGCAGGTCGCTGAACCAGAGAACGGCCTGGATCCGGTCGGTGACGCCACGGGCGATCCGCCCTTTTAGGACGAGGCTGCCGGCATCACGCCCAAGATAGGTTTCGACGAGCGTCTTGGCGATGCGTGCGAGCGAGGCACATTTTAGAGCGAGCATCAGGGGCGATGCCAGCTCGCGGACAAGCGATATCTGCTCGTCCGTGAAGCCGGACTCGATGTCCGTCGTCCAGGACGAGTAGAAGGAATCCATCTCCCCGATGACGCCCTCGGCCTCAAAGCGATGGATCATGACGAGATAATCCGTCTGCCCCTCAGCGCGCAGATCGGCCAGAACGGAGAAGTCCTCCACATGGCCCGGCCCAATTCGGCGCCGCAGGAAATCCTCTCCGCTCATCAGAAGATGATAATAGGTGCTCCTGCGCCAGTTGGCTGCGGCCTCGCCTCCGATATTCGTGCGGCCATACTCGATCATGTGATCGAGATCGCCTTGATCATCACGGCGCCAACGGAAGACCCGCCCCTCATGGATTGGATGCAGCGTATCGATAACGATGTTCACGCGGGCAACGGGCATGCCCCCGCCCATAAGCCGATTGCAGAAGCCGTGAAGGAGCTCCAACTCCGTCATACCCGCCAAACCGGCCTCCGTGACCCATCTGGCGATGTCTGCTGCCTTGCCGCTATCCATGGCGCTTCCTCATGATCCCGAATCTACCGGCAGTCATCGACCACCGCAGACGGAGTGGTCAGTCATATCCGCAAGCGGATCAAGAGGCTCCCCGCCGTTCTATCTATTCTGCCGGAGAGGGCTGAGGTCCCGCTGGTTCAGGACGCTTCACCGTTCGTTTCCTGGAAGCAGTCAGAACTACGCTCCTCACCGCTACGTAGAACACAGGCGTGAGGAACAGGCCGAACAGGGTCACGCCCAGCATACCGGAAAATACTGCCGTGCCTAACGCCTGCCTCATCTCGGCTCCGGGTCCGGTGGCTATCACCAGCGGCAGCACACCGAGGATGAAGGCGAAGGCCGTCATCAGGATCGGGCGCAGCCTCAGACGGCATGCCTCCACCACTGCCTCCAGCGGCGTCTTGCCGTCGAATTCCGCCTGCCTGGCGAATTCAACAATCAGGATAGCGTTCTTGGCGGCCAGTCCAACGAGAACCACAAGCCCGATCTGCGTCAGGATGTTGTTGTCTTGTCCCCGGATCATCACCCCGATCAGCGCGGACAGCACGCCCATGGGAACGATCAGGATGATGGCGATCGGCAGCGACCAACTTTCATACTGAGCAGCCAGAACAAGAAACACGAAGAGCACTGACAGGGCGAAGATGAACACCGCCGTATTGCCAGTCTGCCGCTCCTGGAACGCCAGCTCGGTCCATTCAAAGCCCATCCCGGGGGAGAGGCCCTGGCGGACGAGCCCTTCCATGGCGTCAAGCGCCGCTCCCGAGGACATCCCGGGCGCCGCACCTCCCTGCAGTGCCACCGAGGTGAACATGTTGTAGCGCTGGACCAGATCCGGACCCGATACCTCCCGCATCTCCACGAGGGTGCCCATCGGCACAAGGGCGCCAGTGGATGAGCGGACGCGCAGCCGGTTGATGTCCTCTTGGTCGATCCGGAATCGTTGGTCGGCTTGTGCACGCACCTGATAAACGCGACCGAATGCATTGAAATCGTTCACATAGGCAGTGCCGAGATTGATCCGCAGCGTCTCGAAAATATTCGGGATCGGCACGTTCAGAATGCTAGCCTTCTGGCGGTCGATTTCGAGATAAACCTGGGGCGAGTTGGCCGAGAATGTCGTGAAGACGCCGGCAAGGTTCGGGTTCTGCCGCGCCTGGCCCATCAATTGATAAGCGGTCGCCAGGATGCCGCGAACGTCATCGCCTGTTCGGTTCTGGAGTTGAACCTTGAAGCCGCCCGAGTTGCCGAGACCGCGAACGGGCGGCGGCGGGATGGCAATGATGAATGCCTCCTCGATCTGCTGCATGCGGGCGAAGAGTTCGCCGATGATCTTGTCGGCCGATTGACCGGCGGCGATCCGCTCCTCGAATGGCTTGAAGCGGGCGAAGATGGCTGCGGCATTGGTCGCATTGGTGAAGGTCGCGCCCGAGAATCCGGCAAAAGCCACCGCGTCAAGGACGCCGGGGGTCTCCTGCATAATCCTGGAGGCCCGCTGCACCACCGCATCGGTGCGGGAGAGCGACGATCCATCCGGCAGCTGCACGACCACGATGGCGTAGCCTTGGTCAAGGGTTGGAATGAAGCCGCGCGGGACGCGATCGACGATCCAGACCGTGCCAACAAGCAGACCGGCATAGATCGGCAACATGATAAGCTTATGCCGGGTGACCGAACCCACCGCTCGCGCATAACCATGGGAGGTAGCGTCAAACCCGCGGTTAAAGCCGTTGGCCAGGGCCGCTCCCGCCCGCAGAAGCGGATTTCGGGGAGGCTCATGGCTATGCGGCTTTAGGAGCCAAGCGGCCAAAGCCGGTGACAGAGTCAGCGAGTTGAACGCCGAGATCACGGTCGAGACGGCAATCGTCAGGGCGAACTGGCGGTAGAACTGGCCGGTGATGCCGGGAATGAACGCTGTTGGCACAAAGACCGCCACTAGAACCAGCGCAATGGCCACAAGAGCGGTGCCCACCTCATCCATGGTGACATGGGCGGCGTCCCGCGGCGTCATGCCGAGCCCGATGTTGCGCTCCACGTTCTCCACCACCACGATGGCATCGTCGACCACAATGCCGATGGCCAGCACCATGCCGAACAGGGTGAGCGTATTCAGGGAAAATCCCAAAGCGGCCATGATCGCGAAAGTGCCGATGAGCGACACGGGAATCGCCACGATGGGAATGATCGCCGAGCGCCAGCTCTGCAGGAATACGATCACTACGAGCACGACGAGGGCGGTGGCCTCGAAGAGGGTCTTGTAGACCTCGTTCACACTCTCGGCAATGAACTCCGTCGGATTGTAGACGATCTCATAGGCAATTCCCGGCGGGAAATTGGCCTTGAACTGTTCCATGGTCTGGATGATTTGCTCGGACGCGGCCAGCGCATTGGTGCCGGGGCGCTGGAAGATCGCGAGCGCGACTGCCGGCTTGCCGTTGAGATAGGAGTTCGTCACGTAATCCTGGGCGCCGAGCTCGATACGC
>Ga0209902_100200_pt1 | contig 98107 bp, 62 predicted proteins | sample FECB27metaG_FD_188304 | JGI IMG/M metagenome (GOLD analysis project Ga0209902, IMG submission 188304) | Cyanobacterial communities from the Joint Genome Institute, California, USA - FECB-27 (SPAdes) (version 2) | ecosystem: Environmental > Aquatic > Thermal springs > Hot (42-90C) > Microbial mats... | reverse complement strand
ACGAACGATTTGCCCACAAGCTCTACCAATACGAAGACGCCATCAATGAAAAGGCCAAAAACCGCTACTACGATGCTTTGAGAGACAATTACCTGGTACAGGTGTTGTTATTCCTGCTGTGTGTGCCTACCATCTTGTTCACCGCGTTTCATACCAGTAAAAGGTTTGCCATCGTAGAAAAACTCAGTTTATTGGAAGCAGAAAAGGCCCAGCTGCTCTCCCAACAGAATCTGACCCTGGAAAAACTCGTGCAGGAAAGAACCAAGGAGATTCAGGCCCAGAATGAAGAAATTGTGGCCCAGAACGAAGAATTACAGCGGCAACAGGAAGAAATTTCTACTCAGAGAGATATGCTTGCCGATAGAAATGAGCAGTTAAAGGAGGCGCAACAGATTATTCAACAGCAAAACGATTTCCTGGAAAAAGACATAAAAGAAAAAACCAGGGAATTGGTGGAACATAATCAGCAGTTGGAGCAGTTTGCCTTCATTGCAGCGCACAACCTGAGGGCCCCGGTGGCGCGCATTCTGGGCTTGGGCCAGGTATTGAATCTTCAGACTGATAGCCGGGAAGAAGAAAAAATGATTATCGACAGATTGGTTTCCACGACGGAGGAATTGGATAAAGTGATTAAAGACCTGAATGTGATCCTGGAAATAAAAAGCAATCAAAGCCATTACTTAACGACGGTAAATTTTAGCGATGAATTGGCTATCATCAAATCAAATCTGGCCAATGAAATTGCCGAAACCCATGCGGAGATCATCGCCTGTTTTGACGAAGCGCCTGCTATCGTTACCGTAAAGGCGTATACGGACAGCATTCTGCTCAATTTGATCAGCAATGCGCTCAAATACCGGTATCCGAATCGAAAACCAGTGATAGAGATAAAAACATATTTGACCGACGATTACATCTGCTTGTCGGTCAGTGATAATGGGCTAGGTATTGATGTGGAGCACCATAAAAATAACCTCTTCAACTTGTACAAACGTTTTCACTTTCACGTAACCGGCAAAGGATTGGGTTTGTATTTGACCAAAACCCAGGTAACGGCATTGGGTGGTAAAATAGAAGTAGAAAGTACCTTGAATGTCGGAACCACTTTCAGGGTTTACCTCAAAAACAGCAGCGTTCCCATTGAAGCCTGAAAGGCCAGCACAATGATGTGCGGATCCTTGTCGCCTGATTCTGATAGGCGCAAGTGTGGCACAGAACAGAAGCCGGTTGTGTGGTTGTAAATAAAAAGCGGTTCTGAAGAAGTTACTTTACTGAAAAGTTGTCTGCTCACACCGGTACCGGCAGCCGTTTAGACTGAGTGGAATTTGTGGTTAATTTTCTGTATAACAGATGTTTGATTACTAGGTGGGTGAATACTTGTCCCGGGTTTGCGTATAGTTCATACAAAAAATTATCTTTATTCGGAAAAAGCTCCTATCATACGGGATATTTCTGAATGAAAATCACTTCCGTCTTTTTTTGGTGCCTTGGCATAATAGGATTCATCGGCTCGTACCTGAATGAGGTGTGGTTGCGTCCATTTGATAAGCCTGCACTGCCGTCACAAGCTATTCTTCCCTCCTCAGAAAAGAAAAATACGGTTCCTGAACGGAAGCAAACCGGAGTGGGGTCTATTAAAAAGAAAAGATCCCAGCCGCCGGCCATCCGTTTTACCCACATCGGAGCCCGGCAAGGCTTGTCGCAGGGCCACGGCATCTGCGTGTTTCAGGACAGTGAAGGGTTTTTATGGTTTGGTACCCAGGATGGGCTCAACAAGTACAATGGCTACCAGATGACGGTCTACCGGAATACGCCCCAGGATACCGCACTGTTGAGCAATAATTTCATCACCTGTATTTACGAAGATGGCCAGAAAAATCTCTGGATTGGTACCCGCACCGGTCTGGACCGGCTGGACCGCCGGACCGGCAGATTTATCCATTACCGACACGATCCCGCCAACCCGCGTAGCCTCAGCAATCACAGTATTCACGTCATCTACGAAGATCGCCGTGGTCAACTGTGGGTAGGAACCAACGGCGGAGGGCTCAACCGCTACCATCCGCGGGAAGATGCCTTTACGCACTATCTGCCCGATGTCAGCAAACCCGGCAGCCTGCCCGACCGCTACGTTAACGCGCTTTGCGAAGACCGGCAGGGAAACCTTTGGGTAGGTACCCGGACCACCGGCATTGCGTTGTTCGACCGGGACCGTGAAACTTTCACCCCATACCGGCACGAGCCGGGCAACCCGGCCAGCTTGAGCAGCAACAACATCACGCAAATTCTGGAAGACCGGAAAGGCAATCTGTGGGTGAGTACCTGGAAAGGGGGACTTAACCTGATGAACCGTGGCCAGCAAAGCTTCGTCCGCTATCGGCATTCGGTGCAGCAGCCCGGCAGTCTGGGCAGCGATATTGTGTACGGAATGGTGGAAGACCGGAACGGAAGGTTATGGATGGGGACCGAAAACGGAGGACTCAACCTGTTTGATCCAGTTAATCAGGAATTCATCCGGTATACCCACCAGGTGTACGATGCCGGTAGCCTGAGCAGTAATACGGTGTCGAGCCTGCACCTGGACAAAGCCGGCAATATCTGGCTGGGGCTTCACCGCGGTGGCATCAATTACTTCCAGCCGGGCGGAGAAAAGTTCCGGCACTATTACCAGGAAGCGGATCCTGCCAGCCTGAGCAACAACAACGTGCGATCGTTTTGGGAAGATGCGCAAGGTGCCATTTGGATTGGCACCGATGGAGGAGGCCTGAACCGGTATGACCGGTCCAGTGGCACGTTCAGCCATTTCCGGCACGACCCACACAATCCGCAGAGCCTTTCTTCAGATGTCGTGCTGGCAGTAGCCGGCGACAGTCAGGGACAACTTTGGCTGGGCACCTGGGACGGAGGACTCAATGCCTGGGACCGAAGTAAAAGCACGTTCACCCATTATCGCCACAATCCGACCGACAGCACGAGCATCAGTTCCGACAAGCCCTGGGCCTTGTGCCACGACCGGCAGGGTAGTCTCTGGATCGGCACCTACGATGCAGGATTGAACCGACTGGATAAAGGAAGTCAGCGTTTTGTCCGTTTTGAGCACAACCCGACCCAACCGGGTAGCTTGTCGCACAACCAGGTAAAGGCCCTGGCCGAAGATGCCGCGGGCAATATCTGGATCGGGACGGCCGGGGGGCTGGATCGCTGGGACCCCGGCACGCAGCAATTTGTGCATTACCGGCCGGATCCTGCCAAAAAGAATGCCCTCAGCCATGCCGATATCAATGCGCTGCTCCCCGATCACGCAGGCAAACTCTGGATCGGTACGCAGCAGGGATTGAATTGTTATGATCCTGCAACCGGACAGTTTCGGGTTTTTACTGAGGCCGACGGGCTGTGCAATCCGGCTATTCAGGGGCTGCTCGAAGACCAACGGGGCAATGTATGGATCAGCACCCTGAACGGCTTGTCCCGATTGGATCCTGAGAAGATGACCTTCCGTAATTTCAGTATTGCCGACGGCTTACAGGCCAACGAATTTCTCTCCAATGCCTGCCTCAAAACCCGCAGTGGTGAGTTCTTCCTGGGGGGCATCGGGGGCTTCAACAGCTTTTATCCGGACAGTGTGAAGAACAATCCTTTCATCCCGCCCGTGTATTTCACCGGTTTGGAGCTTTTCAACCGGCCAGTGGTCATGGGAGAAAAGGGATCTCCCTTGCAGCAGCCCATCGGTCAAAGCCGCGAAATCACGCTCACGCACAACCAGTCGGTAGTATCCTTCGAATTTGTGGCCTTGAATTACGTTTCGCCGGAAAAAAACCAGTACGCTTACCGGCTCGACGGATTCGACAAAGACTGGAATTACGTGGGTACGCAGCGAAAAGCGACCTATACCAACCTGGATCCCGGAAGGTACACCCTGCGGGTGAAAGCCGCCAACAACGATGGGGTCTGGAATGAGCAGGGAGCCTCTCTCAGCCTGATTGTCACGCCACCTTTCTGGAAGACCGGGTGGTTTCGGGTAACCACCTTTAGCCTGATTGTTGCCCTGATCTGGGCCGGCTACCGGGTAAAAACCCGACGGGTGGTGGCGCGCAATCAGGTGTTGGAAGCCCGCATCCGCGAGCGCACCCGACTGATCGAGCAGCAAAAGGAAGAAATCGAGGCCCAACGGGATAGCTTGCAGCAGTTTAACCAGGAAATCAGCCACCAAAAGCAGATGCTGGAGCAGAAGGTAAACGAACGTACCCAGGAACTCCGGGCCCGAAACGAGGAACTTCTCCTGCTGACGGATGCCCTGCCGGTGCTGATTTCCTACGTGGATGCCAATGGGCACTATCAATTTGTGAACCGGGCCTACGAACAATGGTTCGGCCTTGGCAGAGAGGTGATGCAGGGGAAATCGGTACGGGAAGTGCTGGGAAAAGCGGCCTACGAAACGGTGAAAGACAAAATTGACCAGGTGCTATCGGGCCAGGCGGTAGAATACCAAACCCGGATGCCCTACCAGCGGGGAGGAGAAAAGGATGTCTCCACGCACCTGATTCCTCATTTTCAGGAAGAACGGGTGGTTGGATTTTACGCCCTGGTGACGGATATTTCGGGTCAGATGGCTACCCAGGCGGCTTTGGAGAAAGCACTGGAGGAAGCCAGCAACAAGAATGAGCAGTTAGAGAAAATCAATGTGGACCTGGACAACTTCGTCTACACGGCTTCCCACGACCTGAAAGCACCCATTGCCAATATGGAAGGCTTTACGAATGTATTGTCGAAAAAGCTGGTCGGAAAGCTGGACAAAGTCGAAAGTGAGATGCTGAGCCTGATCGGGCTGATGACCGTCCGACTGAAAAATACCATTGCCGATCTGGCCGAAATCTCCCGCGTGCAAAAAGAGCTGAACCCGGATGCGGAACCCCTCTTTTTTGACCAGATCCTGACGGACGTGCTTGCCGACCTGCAGCCGCTGGTAGAAGCAACCCAGGCCTTGATTACCACCGAATGGCAGGAGAAGGCCCTTCACTATACCCGCAAAAACCTACGCAGTATCCTGTATAATCTGGTCGGAAATGCGCTCAAATACCGTTCCCCTGAGCGACCCCTTGCGATTGCCATCCGGACGTATCGGGAAGGGGAATTCCTGGTTCTCTCCGTGGCAGACAATGGCATGGGCCTGTCGGCGCGTCAGCTAGCCAAGCTGTTCGGGATGTTCAAGCGATTTCACAGCCACATCGAAGGCTCGGGCATTGGCCTTTACATCACCAAGCGGATTATCGAGAACCAGGGCGGAAGGATAGAAGTAGAAAGCCAGGAAGGAGAGGGGACCTCCTTTCGGGTGTACTTCCATATGGGTAACGGGGAAGGTTGACGACTTCTGCTCTGTCAGGTTGGCTTGAGTAAATGATACCCATTTGCCGTGTGCCCTGAAGCCATCGGGCAAAAGGACATTAACACAGACATAAATCAGGCCATTCGGTTTTTTTGTTCTCAAGCTGAGAATGAAACTTTCTCCGGTTAAGGATGTGACAAACGATTCGTGTGATGGACGAAACAAATATGCGTTTTAATCTCTATCTCCGAATGATTTAGACCAGGAACCGCGCAGACAGCCAATATTCACTGACCATACCATTAGCCGTCAGGGATGAACCACTGGAAAGGGCCTGGACTTTCCACTAAAGTCGTAGAGCGTCACCTGCGATACGTTGGCGGGCAGCCAGAACGTGCGCGAAGACTGGGACAGGTAGGTAGAACCGTAGTAAAGCTCACGCCTTTCACGGTGCCCGTCCGCGTAAACAATATCGGCACCCGCATCCATCGGACCAGCCAGCATTCGGACCATCGGGCGGCCATTTTGCCGGAGAAAAGCCTTGACAGTTGCATTGTTTCGGGTGGCAATGATCAAACGGCGATTTCCCGGCAAGGCGATTTCGGCCAGGCCTTTGGCATCACCTTCTACCACAAAGCCGCTTTTATCCGCTGAAAGCGGCGTGAAATTTCCTTTGCCGTCGCCTTTCAGAAAAAGTCCGATGGACGCGTCATAAGGCCCCGTAATGGCTTCCGTGGCGTAGGAGTTGCCGGTCAGCAGCAAATCCAGGTGCCCGTCTTCGTCGTAGTCGCCGCTGAGCATGCCGAAAACCGGGGCCAACTGCGCCTGGGCGGGAAGCGGACGCAGACTGAATTGTCCCTTTCCTTTGTTTTCCAGGTACACGCTCCGAAAGGTCTCAGCCCGGACTACGTAGGCTTTTTTCAGTTCTGCTTCGGAAAATACGTCGGTCAGGCGGGCTTTGGCGTAATCGGCGTAGCGGGGAAACTGCTTCCGGAGGCCATTCATCTGATTGATCATTTCATCGCGCGGGTGTACCGGGTAAAGCGAATCGCCATGGTACTGGCAAAGCACCGGGTCCAGGCTGCCGTTGCCATCATAATCGCCGGCGTAAATGGCCACGGGTTTTTCGGAGGAAGTGCGCCATTCCGTGTTCAGTCCCAGGTTGCCCGCTACATAATCCACATCGCCGTCTTCGTCAAAGTCGCCGGCCACCAGGCTGTTCCACCAGCCATTGGAGTGAGTAAGCGATTGAGTAGAGACGCAATTCATTGCGTCTTTAGGTGAGTGATTGGCGGGGCCGCCCGGCGGCGATTGTTTTAAATTTGTAATGGTGCCCGCGTCGGCATTCCAGGGAATGAGTTTGCCTTGCTGATTCTTAAAAAAAGTAAGCGGCATCCATTCGCCCGTCACCAGCAAATCTACCCAGCCGTCGCCGTCGAAGTCGGTCCAGAGCGCAGCCGTGACCATGCCCAGGGCATTCATTTCCGGACATACCTCATCGGTCACATCGGTAAAGTGGGCGCTACTGCCGTTCTTTTGGTTTTGGGAATCATTGCGCAAGACGTAACTTTTGGCGGGCAGGGGATATTGCGTCGGGGAAAGCCGGCCACCCACGAACAGATCCAGGTCGCCATCCCGGTCAAAATCCGCTGCCGTGACGCAGGACCCACTGGAAAGCATCGGCGGCAGTGCCGCAGCGTTGTGGGTAAATTGGCCTTTTCCGTCATTGGTATACAGCCGGTCCTGGTAGTAGGGAGAGCCGGCGGCAAATTCGCTGCTGCCACTCACTATATACAGGTCCAGATCGCCGTCGCGGTCGGCATCGAACAACAAAGCGCCCATATCTTCTTCGTACTTCTTCCCCCGGTTCAAGGGTACGCTGCGGAAGCGGTTGTGGGATTGCTGAAAAAACAATTCACCCGAATGGTTAAAAGCGCCGCCCACGAAGAAATCCTCCAATCCATCTCCGTTCATATCGCCCACGGCCACGCCCGGACCGTTTTGGGAAAGTAGGCAGGGCAACAAGGGTTGGATCTTAAAATCGATGTAGGGCGCTTCGGTGTGCCGATAGCGGATCTGCATGGCTTCGGAGATCTCCCGGAAAAGGGGAGCGGGCTGATTGGCTGGTTTTTCCGGGTACGGCTGGGCATCGCGATGCGCCGCGATGATTACCTGATCGGCAGCAATATGGGGCAGGACCTGACTCTGGCCATCCAGCCAGGTGATGCGCACGGAGTCCACTTTATTCACCTTCCCCAGCCCGAAATGCAGCGTGTTTTCTACGGTCGACTGATAACCCCGGTAGGGCGAATGCTCCGCAAATTGCTGCTGACCGCCGTAATACAGGCTGACTTTTGTTCCGAAGCCGTAAGGATTGCCTGCTTCGCCCCGCAGCCGGATGCGCAGGTAGTGGTTTTTAGACAGCCGCTTTTCACTGGTATTTCGGTAAATAAAGGCTTCCCGGTTGAGGTTGTTGATGACCAGATCCAGGTCGCCATCGTTGTCCAGATCGGCGTAGGCGGCACCATGGGAGTAGGAGGGAAGGTCAAACCCCCACTGAGCCGACTGGTTGGTAAAAGTGAGATCGCCACCATTATTGCGAAACAGGTAGTTGGGCACACTGGCACCACTTACCCCTTTCAGGGCTGCCACCGTTCGCCGACCGTAGTCCTGCTCCGACCGATGCTGTTGCCGGTACAATTCCATGCGGTAGACCACGAAGTCACGGTTGGTGATGTCTTTCGGATACCCGTTGGTCACCATCAGGTCGCGGTAGCCATCGTTGTCATAGTCGGCCAGCAGGGCGCTCCAGCTCCAGTCGGTAGCTTGAATACCCGCGTACCGGCCTATTTCACTGAAACCAGGCCGGCCACCGGGCATCTGACCGTTGTTGTGCTGGAGGGTGTTGCGTACGAACTGCGGCTGGTAGCCGTACTGCAATTCGGAGAGGTAGCGGTCGTAGTTCATCGAACCGAACATTCCTTTGCGCCGCGCGTGGTCTTCGGGCAGCATATCGACCGTAAAAAAATCCACCAGGCCATCGTTGTCGATGTCGGCGGCATCGTTGCCCATGGCCGAATAACTCTGGTGTTTGAAATAGTCCGCAATTTTGTCCCGGAACGTTCCGTCGTGCTGGTTGATGTAGAGAATGTCGTTGGAGAGGTAGTCGTTGGAAACGTACACGTCCGGCCACCCGTCGCGGTTGACGTCTACCACAGATACGCCCAGCCCGTAGCCTTCCAGGCGAATGCCGGCCTCCCGGGAAACGTTGGTGAAGGTCGGGTGGCCGTTTCCACCTTTTCCATCATTCCGGTACAGCCGGTCGGTGCTGGGTGCTGAGCCGTCGGTTATTTTCTGCCGAATGATGTTGGGGCCGATCTTTCCCATCACATTGGTCAGCAGGTACACATCCAGGTCGCCGTCGCGGTCATAGTCGAAAAAAGCGGCCTGCGTGGTGTGGCCCGTGTCGGCCAGACCGTATTCGCTGGCTTGTTCCTGAAAGGTATTATTGCCCTGATTGATGTAGAGCTGATTGGACCGTTTTTCCGGCCCGTGCGGTCCAGCCCGGCAAACGTAAATGTCCAGGAAACCGTCGCCATTGATATCCACCATGGCGATGCCGGTTGTCCAGCCGTCTTCGGTATGGATGCCGGCGCTTTCGGTAATGTCTTTAAATTGAAAGGGAGAAAGGGAATTGCCCTGATTGAGGTACAATCGGCTGGGTACCATGTTGCCACCCAGAAACAAATCCGTCAGTCCGTCATTGTTGATGTCTCCCACGCCTACGCCGCCACCGTTATAGAAGTATTCAAAGGTGATGATGTTCAGCCGCTCATCTTCGGTGAGTGCATTGGTAAAGTGGACACCCGTCTGGCTGGATGGCAGTAGCTCAAACAGGGGGTCTGGACGGGATGCGACATCCTGCCTGGGGTGGCAGGCCACAAACCAATTGCCCAGTAGAAAAATCAGCACCAGAGGTCGCATAAAACGGATGGGAATTCCCATTGTAAAAACCTGGCAAATCAACAATGGAACAAAATGTCTACTGATTACAACCTGCCTGTTGGTTGGGGCCGGGTAAAATCACCTTTAAGGCTCCGACCTGGCCGACGCAGTAGTGCCGCCGGGTTGCATCTTGGAGAAAAAACGAATTTCGTAAAGGTGCTGGTTTTTACCGGACAAAAATGGCTGACGGACTTTCTTCAATACCAGCTGCTGGTCGTCCAGTTTCAGAATCCGGAAACCACTTAGCAGCGTGCCGGTGGAGTCGGTGTAGATGAGCGAATCGGCGGCAACCAGCTGGTAACGATACCTTTTCTGCTGCTCCTCTCTCTTTTCGGCCATGATTCCCGCTGGTAAGTACTCAAACGTGGACCAGTCCCGCTCCGGAATCCTTTTTGTCAGGCTGAATCCGTTCACGTACTGATAAATGGAATCGATCTTCCATTCTCCCGTCAGTTTTCTTTCCTGGGAAGAAAGGGAAGTCTGGCATTGACACAACCCAATCAGCAGAAGGAAAACTAATTGATAGTTTCTGAAGAGGGATGAAGGTGTAACCACCCCTAACCCCTCCTTGAGAATAAGGAGGGGAATGATGGGTTTCTTCACTTGTGTCCTAATCGTAGCCTTCTTTTCAAGGAAGGGAATTGGTGCTGTACAAGCAATTCCCTTCTGGTCTTTAGAAGGAGCAGAGGATGGTAACAGAGCGAACTTCATTCATTTCAGGATAATGGCCCATTTTTCAGGCGGCTGAAGTCAATTAACCTTCTTTTGTCAATCTACTGATAATTCGGATTCTGCACCAGTACCCCGTTGCTCAGGTCAATTTCCCGCTGTGGCAGGGGGAAGTAGTAATGCTTCGGCTTCACGAAAGTTCTGCCCGGTTTGTAGGGGCCACGGTCTTTCCGGTAATGCGCCACAATGTCGATGAGGCCGGCTTTGTCCCAGCGCATCAGGTCCTGGTGCCGCTCGTTCTCTCCCGAAAGTTCTACCCGGCGTTCGTGCATAATGTCGGCCATGGTAGTGTTGGTTTTGGGAGACAGTCCGGCCCGTACCCGAACGGCATTTAGTTCGGCGTCCCCGTTGCCGCCCGACTGAATCTTGGCTTCGGCGACCAGCAGGTACACGTCGGCCGACCGCAGGAGTGGCGCATTCAAGCCCTGATCCATATCACCGTTTTCCGCAAAATTGGTGTACTTCCGGAAAGCATAGCCCGTGACACGCGTATCACTGGCCTGAAATTCCACTACCTCAGTGCCCTTGTCTACCTGGTCGCCGGGGCGGAAAATAGAGTAAGCCAGGCGGGGGTCGTTGGCTTCAAATTCATTGACCAGGTCCTGGATGGGTTCGTGAAAACCCCAGCCGCCGAAAGCCTGCGGGGTGTGGTAAAAGGCCGGAGAATCGTCGGTGGTCCAGCCTTCCTGGTACTGAAGGGCGTACAATACTTCCGGGTTGTTCTCAGTGGCTTCCTGGAAGTTTTGCCCGAAATCATCGGCCAGTTTATACGCCGGGTTGGTCGTGATTTTCGTGCCCGCTTCAATGGCTTTTGTCCATTGCTGCTGGTGTACGTACAGTTTAGTGAGGAAACCGTAGGCCGCTCCCTGGGTGGCCCGTCCGATATCGCTCCCGCTGTACGAAGCTGGCAGTCTTTCTGCGGCCGCCAGCCAGTCGGCCTCTACCTGGGCCTGTACTTCGGCCAGCGTGGCTTTGGGTTTGTTGAAATTGTTGGCCAGTACGTCTTCTTCCAGAATCAGGGGCACTTCGCCGTAGATAACGGCCAGCCGCCAGTACACGAATCCCCGCAGGAAATACGCTTCGCCCAGGCTGCGGTTACGCAGGGCTTCGTCCATCTGTACCTTGGGTGCATTGATCAGTACGGCATTGGCCCGGGAAATGACCTCATATTTGGTCGACCAGGTGGCCAGCAGGTGTGAGTTGGAGGGGTCGAAGGTAAATAGTTCAAGGGCCGTTTCGTCGGTATGATCGCCGGCCCGGTTCATATCGTCGGAACAGTTGTCGAAGGTATACTCCGTGTGCGCGAATCCGTCTTCGTCGAGCAGGGGCGAATAGATGGCATTGGTAGCCGCTATCACGTCATCGGCGTTGCGCCAGAAAAAACGCGAAGAAGGCTGGCCGTAGGGAGTCGATTCAAGCAGGTCTTTTTTACAACCGGTCACGTTCACCATCAGGAACAATCCGGCTAATCCTATCAATTTTTTCATACAATTCTTTTATCAGATAAAGTATAGTCGGTTTAGAAAGAAATAGTGGCACCCACAGTCCAGGTGCGCGACTGCGGATACTGGGCGTAGTCCACGTTCAGCTGACGGTACTGCTGCCCGTTGCCGTCGCCGTAGCCCAGCTCCGGATTGAGGCCCGAATAGCCGGTGAAAGTAAGCAGGTTCTGCCCCGTTACGTAAATGCGGGCCTGCGACATCCGCAGCGCATTGAGCACCGACTTCGGAAGCGTATAACCCAGCGTTACGTTTTTGAGCCGCAGGAAATCCCCGCTTTCGACGAAGAGGTCCGACGTGCGGAAATTCCGGTTGGGGTTGTTGGCACTCACGCGGGGAATGGAATTGCTGGTGCCCGGACCGGTCCAGCGATCGGTGGCTTCGGCGTAGAGGTTGAATGAGTAGCTGGCGTCCAGTCCCTGCATGCGGTCGGCATTGTAGATGTCTACTCCGCCTACGCCCAGGAAGAAGAAAGTCAGGTCGAAGCCCTTGTAAGCCATATTGACATTGAGGCCATAGTTCAGCTTGGGCTGCGGATTACCGATAATCGTCCGGTCTTTGTCGTCAATGAGGCCATCGCCGTTCAAATCCACGAAGCGCACGTCGCCGGGCTGGATCTGCCCGTCGGTTCGCCGGGAATCGTTGGCAATGCCGGCGTCCGAATCAATTTCGCTCTGGTTCTGGTACAGGCCATTGGTGCGCCAGCCGTAAAAAGTACCGTAGGCGTTTCCTTCGTAAGTGCGGGTTATTTCCTGATCGGTGCGTCCGTACAGCTGGCCGGCCAGGAAGCTGCCGGGCGTCTGGAGTTTGGTGATTTTGTTCCGGATAAACGTTGCGTTGCCGCTCAGGTTAAAGGTAAAATCACCGACTATTTTGCGGTAACTCAACTCCAGTTCCAGTCCCTGGTTGCGAAGCTCACCCACGTTCTGGCTCGGAATGGTTGCTCTGCCCAGCGTACCCAGTGAAGGGGGAGCCAGCAGCATTTTCTTGGTGTCTTTGATAAAGTAATTGGCCGTTAAGAGCAAGCGGTTGTCCATAAATCCGGCATCCAGACCTATGTTGGTCATTTCCGCCGTTTCCCAGCCAATGTTCAGGTTGGGAATAACGGACTGAGCCGATCCGGAAACCCCGGTCTGCTCCGGACCCGGACCAAACGCGTACCGGTAGCCGGAACTGATTCGGGCCAGGTACTGCAGGGAAGGTACACTCTGATTACCAAGTTGGCCCCAGCCACCGGTTAGTTTCAGGTTGCTGAAAACGGGAAGCGCATTCTTAAAGAAGGGTTCGTCGGAGAGTCGCCAGCCCAGTGAAAAAGCCGGGAAGTAGCCCCAGCGATTGCCAGGCGCAAATTTGGAAGAACCATCGGCGCGGAAAGTGGCCGTGAACAGGTAGCGATTCTTGAAAGCGTAATTGCCGCGGCCAAACCACGATTCCAGCGCGTCGTAGCTGCGGCCACCGTTCTGGTCGCCCAGATTGGCGATGGTACGTGCCTGGCTCATATAACGCAAGCCCGGGTCTTCACTTGGGAAATCCCGGCCTTCACTCCGACTGAATTGATTGTTGAACGTTTGGGAAGTATAACCGCCTACCAGCGCCACCGAATGTTCTCCGAATTGCCGGTCGTAGGAAAGAAAGTATTCCTGGAGCATCGACCAGCTCTTTTCGTTTACCAGGGTGAGCGCATTCCACTGGTTGGCCCGAAACTGGTCGTCTATTTTCACCTGGAAGTTCCGCCAGTTGCTGAAAGTAGCATCCATCGCCAGATTGGCCTTTGCCTTTAAACCATTCAAAATCTCCAGTTCCCCCGTGACACTGCCCAGAAAACGGTTCCGGATGTTGTCCCGGTCCTGCGTGTCGACCGTGTAAATCGGATTGTTGATATCGCCGAAGGCACCAATTCCCTTGGTAGAGCCGTAGGTTCCGTCGGCGTTGCGGACGGGCAAGCCGGGGTGGAATCGAATGGCGCTCCATAACAAGCCATCCTGGGCCGAAGTGGTGTTCGGAGCTACTTCGTTGGTATTGGTATACTGCAGGTTCTGACCTATTTTCAGGCGGTTGCCTATCTTGTGGTCGGAGTTGAGGCGGAAGGTATAACGTTGGTAAAAAGAATTTCCAATAATGCCTTTCTCATTGTAATAACCGCCCGAAATGCCAAAGGAGGAGTACTTGCCACCGCCCCGCAGCGCTACGTCTATGTTCTGGGTACTTCCCTGTTTCAGCAATTCATCCTGCCAGTTGGTGCGCTGGGTCTGGTATTGCGGGTCCTGCCAGATGGGTGGCACCGTCGACCCGTCGGGCGTGTCGTTGGTGTAAGCCTCCCGTTTCAGCAGTGCCAGGGTAGGGGCATTGAGCACGTCGATCGTTTTGATCCGGTTGGAAACCCCGGCGTACCCATTGACGGTCAATTGCAATGGATTGTCAAACTTGCCCCGTTTGGTGGTGATCAGAATTACCCCGTTGGCCGCGCGGGTACCGTAAATGGCCGAAGCCGAAGCATCCTTGAGCACGTCTACCGACTCAATGTCGTTGGGGTTGACATCGTTCATGCTGCCGGCGGGTACCCCGTCAATTACGATCAGCGGGTCGGAGTTGCCCACCGTGCCCAGGCCCCGGATCTGGATCGAACCGGCGTTGCCCGGTGCGCCGCCATTCCGCACAATGTTCACACCTGCCGCCCTTCCCTGGAGCGCCTGCTGCACGCCCCCATTGGGAAGGTTCTGAAGGTCAGTGCCTTTTACTGCGGATACGGCACCGGTTATGTCCTTTTTGTCCTGGGTGCCGTAACCCACCACCACCACCTCACTCAGGGCTTTGATATCTGGCAGCAAAGTGACGTCGATGGTCGTGCGGTTATCGACGGGCACTTCTTCCGTGGTGTAACCAATGTAAGAAAACACCAGCGTGCCGGTGGCATCGGGTAAATTGAGGGTATAATTGCCATTCACATCGGTGGCCGTTCCCGTGGTAGTTCCTTTTAGTACCACGCTTACACCCGGAATCCCTTCTCCGGTGTCAGACGTTACCCGCCCTTTGACGGGAAACACCACGGTTTGAGTTGCCAATTCGACTGGGCTGCTTCGCAGGAGAGAGCTCAGGGCCTGATTATCTTCTCCGGCTCCCGGAACCATCTCCGAAGTAGCTGGTTCGGTTTTGGGCCGCTTTACCGGCTTGATGATGTACACGCCTTTTTTTACCTGGCGGTACGTCAGATTCAGCGGTCCCAGCAGGGCATCCATGGCGCTTTTCAGATCCCTGGCCCGGGTCCATTGATCCGACAGTGCGTAGCGGTTTTCCAGTTCATCCGACGCATAGCCAAACGTGACGTGGTATTTCGCTTCCAGGGTTTTCAAAGCTTCGGCTGCTAACACGGTCGTTTTTTCCTGTGAAGGGAGTAGCACCTTTCGGTTGATCGCCAATGACTGGGCAGGCAGAGAATAAGCCCGGAAAAGGCAGAAGCAAATCAGCAAAGGCAACCAGGAGTGACGGGGTCTCGAATGGTTGGGTAGAGGGTTCTTCATGAGCGTGAAAGGTGTTCAGAATGGTTGGATGAATCATTTGGCAAGCAGCGTGTCTTCAAACAGAATCCGATTATCTTTTCGGCTGATAATCAGGTCGTGGGCTTCGGCTAATGCGGTCAGCAGCAGGTTCAGGTCGCGGTGCTGCAGCGTAATCGTCATTTTTTTATCCCGGATGGAAGGGTCCGCAAACCGGACCTGATAACCGAAATCGTTTTCCAGGATGCCGGCAATCTCTCCCAGGGAGGTGTTGTCAAATACGAACTGGTTGTCTTTCCAGGCACTGTACACCGCCGGATTGACCTGGCTTCGAATGACATCCGGGCGGCGATCCTGGGATACCTGTACCATTTCGCCGGGTTGCATAATCAAAGCGGGGCGGTTCTGGCCCGTATAGAGGCCCACCTTCCCGGAGTTGAGCACCACCCGGGTTTTTTGCGCGCGCTCCGACACCGTAAAGGTGGTGCCCAACACTTCTACCCGAAGGTCGTTGGACGTTTTTACCAGAAACTTCCGGTGATTTTGCTGATGGGTTACTGAAAAGAAGGCTTCTCCTTCCAGTTGTACTTCCCGCGGTTGGTCAGCAGGCCATTCGTTGGAATACGAAAGCGAAGAATGGGCGTTCAGCACTACGGTAGAGCGATCGGGCAGCACAATGGTTTTGGTTTCACCCGCGCGCGTAGTGTACCGGGTCGTATTTCTTTCCAGCAGGACCCAGTAAATGGCCGTGAAGGATACTGCCAACCCGATAAACACCGCTGCCCATCGCCCCACCACCGGCCAGCCAGCCACCAGGCGGGGTTTCTTCCGATTTGTTGTGGCATTCAGCCGGGTGCGTTCGGCCTGAATCTTCTCCCATACTTCCGTAAAAGCCGCCTCCGGATTGGGCGGTGGTTGGAGTTGCCATAGGTTGACAAGCTGCCTGGCCTGCTCCAGCGTTTCTGCCTTGTCCGGATTTTGTGCCTGCCAGTTTTCCCAGAAGGCCGTATTTTCCCGATCGGGTCGTTTAACCCACTCGATAAAGTATCCATCGGCAGCAAATTCTTCGGCCGTATAATGCGAATAGTCCACAGTGCAATAATTAAAAAGTGATGCGGTTCAAGGCCGGTTTCTATCAAGACAATGGGAGCTGTAGTACTTTTTTACCGGCTTTTTGGAGGATTTTTTGAAAATTTATTATTCGTCTAATACAATTGGCTATTTATTGTAAATTCTTCAAAAAAACGCCCTGAAGAAGACGTTAATTATGAATCAGAAAAGTTGACAGAGCTTAGCGGGCAATCACCAAAGCCAGCGCGATCCACAGGGTAGGATGAATCAATAGTTTTTTCAGGGCTTCCAGCGCCTCGTGAATCAAGTTGTACACACTGCGTACTTTCAGGGACATCAGGGAAGAAACTTCCGCGTACGAAAGCCCTTCAATGTACAAAAGCACCACGGCTTCTTTCTGGCGGTTGGTGAGCTGATTGATGGCAGCAAGCAGTTTTGCCCGCTGTTCGGCAGAAGTCTGATCGGCGATCAGGTCAAATTCGGGAGAAAAGGCAACGGGCTGGTCGTCGGAGTCGTTCAGGTCGTCGGTAGAGAGGTAAGGGGTCTTTTGTCGAATGGCCTGGACTACTTTCCGCCGCATGGCTTTGAGCAGATAGAACTTAATGGAAGTCGTATCGCTCAGGTTGCGCCGGCTTTTCCAGAGTTCAATAAACAAATTTTGAATGCAATCTTTTACCAGCTCTTCTTCGCGGGCGATGTGGTAGCCATAGGAGTACAACACGTAGAAATACGTACGGTAGAGGGTAGCAAAAGCCGGTTCGCTACCATCCCTGAAACTCCGCCATAGTTCCTCCTCAGATGTAATCATGCATCTTTGCTGCGCAGGCAGCGTTTTGTCAGGCCGGCAGATGGGTTATTGCTAAGGCTGTATCGGCAAAAAAAACCGGTGTCCGTGCCCATCTCGTTCTAGCTCCGGAAGGCTTCGGCCAGGTACGCAACAGATTGCTCAGATCCGTGCAACCAGTGAACGAATATACAAGTTTAGGTCAATATTGTTTGATTTACAATGGGTTGGCACGGCTGCAAACCTCCGGATGCCCGATTAAGGTCAGGCGTTTACTGCGAAAAATCTTGGCTTTTTATTCACCGAACTTATAAATCCGCTCCATCGGTTGCCATTTTTCATCGGCCGTAGCCGAAGCGGACGTTTGCTGGAAACGGGACACGAAGGCTTCCCACTCCGACTGCCGGGGCTTGGCCGCCAGGGCTTGCATGGCACTGTCGTGGTCGAAGTCGGGCACGGTGTCCATAATCATAAACAGGCAATTGCCCAACAGATAAAGTTCCATATCCAGAATGCCCACTTCCCGCATGCCCTGCGTGATTTCCGGCCAGGCGGCACCCGGTGCGTGTACCTGTTTGTATTCGGCAATCAGTTGCGCGTCGTCCCGCAATGACAGCGTTTTGCAGTAGCGTTTGAAATGAGTAGGCTGATTTTTTTCCAGATAGGCCATAGGCTTGGGTATTGCGTGTTTTGTTGAAATCCGGGCGATAATATAAGACCAGATAGGCAAAACACAAAGTGGGTACTGTATTGCGGGCAGATTAGCGGTGTCCGACTTTGCCATTAATCCTTTCCCAGGCGTTGGCGGATGTCGCTGGCTTTCTGCTGACGGAACTCCGGATAGTGCTGCGTATGAAAGGCATCCGCTTTGCTCAGGATCTGGTAAGCCAGTTGCTGTTCCTCTTCACTGAGGTGGCCCAGCAGCATGCCAAAAACGTTGATCATACCCGGCAGGCAATGCTGAATCCATTCCTGCCCCTTAGCAGTGGTCCGTACCTGTTTGGACCGGGCATCGCTGAGATCATCCTGCTCTTCGATCAGCCCGTGTTTGAGCAGGCGGTTGATGACATTCGTGCCGGAAGTAAACTCAGAAATATTCCGGGCAATTAATTCGCTTTTCCGCATCGCTCCCTCGAAATGGAGGTGCATCATATAAAAAAAGTCCTCCGTGTTGTCTACCGGCAGTTCCTGCATCACCTTCCTCGAATAAAATTGTGAAAACTTGTGCAGGCGAATAATGGTTACGGCTAGGGCGTTAGTGACTCCCATCGGCACCGATTCCGGGTCAATGTCCGGTTGCACCCCCAAAGGCCGCCTGCTGGCCAGGAGATACGCACAAAAATCCTCAACTGATCCGTCCGGATGTTGTTGGTCATACACTTCCCAGGATTTTACCAATTCTACTAGCGGATGGGGTTTCCTATTCTCTGGCATTTATTATTACTATTTGGTATAAAATTTAAAAATTATAATTGCATAACTAGCAATAATATTACTATTTAGTATTTTATTATGCCATTGAAACCATGGTTTGCACCGAAAGGTAATCATTACCCAACAGACAGGGTCCTATTGCTGGCAGTAGTTCTTCCAATTATGTATAAATCTTTCACCTCAAACTGTTGTACAATGAACTGGAGCGTCCTTTTGAACATTCTGCTATTCTACGGAATTCTGATTGTAGTAAACATTCCCGTCCCGTTCCTGGGATTTGCGTTTGAGCCGGACACCAAACCCCGGCTCTGGTTTCAGCCTCCCGGCTACGTCATACCCATCGTGTGGTACATCCTGTTCACGCTGTTGGGGATTGCCCGGTATCAGTTATTACAGAGCGGACAGTCTCCATTGCAAGGGTGGTTGCTTGCGCTGGCAGTTCTGTGCGCCACCTATGCCTATTACACCCTGGGTCTGGCGAAATGGACCGGTATCTCCGCGTTGTGGTTCGGTTTGATCGGGAACGGCGTTGTAATTCTGGCGGCGGCCTGGGTGGTTTATCAGTTATACCCCTTTTCCAAAACGGCCGCATTTCTGACGCTTCCGATTGTGATATGGACAACCTTTGCCAGCCTGATCGTAATCGGCGAAATGAAACTAGAGAAACTCATTTAGACCCTTCGCAATATGACAAGCGCCAGAATCGACTTGATTACCGGAGTAAGCCGGGAAATGGGCCTTGGTTACGAAACGGCCCGGCAATTGGCCGCCCGGGGTGATCAAGTGATTATTACCGCCCGAAACGGGAAGGCCGCGGAAGCGCTTGCCCGCAACATTGGCGTGCAGGCGATGGAACTGGACGTAACCCAGGATTGGCAGGTGAAACGACTGGCCAGCGACTTGACAAGCCGTTTCGGAAAGCTGGACGTACTGATCAACAACGCGGGGGCTTACTTTGACATGGGAAATGAACCGCTGTCAGCTGATATGAACTTTGTCAGGGAGGCCTTCGACACCAATCTGCTGGGGGCCTGGCGAATGATTAAGGCCCTGGTGCCATTGTTGCGTAAAAGCGAAGGCGCGCGGATCGTCAACGTCTCCAGTGGAGCGGGCTCCTTTACCGATCCCGTTTTTGGCTTGGCACATCGGAGCAACCAGGTGCCAGTGTACAGTCTGACCAAAATGGCGTTGAACGGCTTGACGGTAGTGCTGGCCCGTCAACTGGAAGGTACCCTGATCAAGGTCAATGCCGTCTGCCCGGGTTTCGTGGCTACGTATCCGGGCACTGCCGAATGGGGTGCCATTCCCGTTGCTGAAGGGGTCAGCGGAATTGTTTGGGCCGCCACTTTGCCCAATGACGGACCCAGTGGTGGGTTTTTCAGAGACAAAAAGGCCTTGGGTTGGTAACGTATGTCAATCACTTTCCCTCCTCAGCGGCTGGCGGGTGCCAGGCGTTGGTTGAGGTAGTACACCAGCGCCCCCGTAGCGATGATGCCCAGTCCGATACCCGACTCCAGCGGGCGTTCCATCAGCACGTAAATCATAATCCAGGTGTTGGACAGCAGAAAGATGGCCGGTGTAATGGGATAGCCCCAGGTTTTGTAAGGACGGGGCAAATGGGGTTGCCGCCAGCGCAGTACGTAGACCCCGGCCACCGTCAGCGTGGTCAGCAGCATCAGGGTAAAAGCTGCGTACACGATGACCTGCTCAAAGGTAGACGTGTAGATAAACAGCAGGGTAATGAAGGTTTGGAAAATAAGGGCGTTGACTGGCGTGTGCTGACGGCTACGGAGCGACAATTTGTGCAGAATGGGATAATCTTCGCCCATCACCTGCGTAATGCGGGCTCCCACGAAGATCATGGCGCTTACGGTAGAAAGCATCAGAGCGGCAATCATCAGCGAAAGGGCATCGGCAGCCAGGGGACCGAACAATTTGCTGCCGGCCAGAAAGCCCACTTCCACCTTCCCGGCCAGTTCGTCCATCGGCACCGTGTACAGGAAGACGTAGTTGAGCAGGGCGTACAGCACCATCACCAGCAGGGTACTCAGGAAAAGCGCCCTTGGCAGGTTGCGTTGCGGATTGCGCAGTTCGCCCACAATGTAAATAGACGCGTTCCAGCCGGTGTAGGCGTACGATACGTACACCAGCGACACCGCAAAAGCCGAACTGCCCAGCACCTGCCAGTCGCGCAGGCTGGGTAGCACGCCGATGGGTTGGGGCGAATCGGCGCCCAGGCCAAACCACAGGAACACGAAGATCACCCCGATCTTGATGAGCGTAAAGAAATTCTGAAAGAAGCTGCCCCAGCGGATGCTCAGGGCGTGAATGAGCGCAAACCCGACTACCACGGCCGCCGCCAGGTGTTCAACGGGCGTACCGGGGAAAACCACGGCGGTGTATTTGCCCAGGGCAATGGCGGCAATGGCCGTAGGTGCCACGAAACCCGCCGTTGCCGACACCCAGCCCGACAGAAAGCCCAGCGCCGGGTGATAAATGGTGGCCAGCAGGTGGTATTCACCTCCCGACCGCGGCAGGGCCGTACCCAGTTCCCCGTACGAAAGGGCTCCGCACAACGCAATGATGCCGCCCACGACCCAGAGCATAAGCAGGGCAAACACCGACCGGATGTCGAGCACCTGGAACCCCAGGCTGGTAAATACGCCCGTACCTACCATATTGGCAATGGCAATGGAAGAAGCCGTATACACCCCGATGTGCGGATGCTTAGACATAACACAATCAGATAGAGAAGGAAAAAGATTCGATTAAAACGGGTGATGAAGGCTTTTGCCGGTTTGTCAATAATATTCAATAAAGTGATAGGATCAAAGCGGTTACCGCTTAAACCAGAAGCGTTTAACCCTGTTTATGTATTCTTTGCCTTTGAAAATCCCAGGCAGCAGTCGATTTGGGGCGCCTATCAAGAATTTTCCACAATTACCCGTAAGGAAGATTGCAGTTCCGGTCGTTGAAGTATATATTCGGTAGACATTCCGGGTGACTGCGATTGCAAAGGGTAGGTTATTGGGCAGAGGGGCGGCCTTTCGGGAAGCAGAACCGATTCACCCGGGGCGATGCGGCTGGAAACAAGTGTGATTCAGCTATCCAAAGCCCTTCGCTTTTTATGAAATCAATTCAGTGCGAAAGAACATTCGGATCAGGTGCAAGCCCCCGTTGAGGTATCAGGGGACAATCCACCTGGTGAGAGGCCGTTCAGGTTGCTTCCATTCATCGTCCTGCTTCATCACAGACTTATTTTTTTCAAAATCTATACATTTCATCCTTATGAGCACCGCAAGCCGTCAATACCCACCCACCGAACAGGCCGATCCGATCGTCAGGGAACTGCAGGCCCATCTCTACGTTACAAAAATTGTCAGTCCCCGGGAAGGACATTATAACCTGACAATGGGGCTGAATACCGAAGCCATTCAGGTACTGGTAGATTACCTGGGCGATTCAGGTTTTCTCCGCGTAAGTCAGGGGTCGGAGCCGTCCCGGCAGGTGTCGGTTCAGGCCTCCCAGCCCGATGCGGATCGCATCCGCCAGGAATTTCAACGAGCCTTCCGGAAAGTATCCCAGTTTATGGAGTACCAGGAGCTGAAGAAAGAGTACGCGCAGGGCCAGGTACCCCGTCATCTGAGCGAATGGTTGATGGAAGGAGGTTTCTGAAGCTGATTCGATAAAGTTGGCTGAGCAGGGCAAGGAAACCAATACCGCTTTCCTTGCCCTGTTTGCTTGCCTTCAAATCAGAAGAGAAGCTCTTTTTTAGGGCAATCGCTTCGGATCACTGCTCCTTGGCCGCATCCGCACGGACTGTTTTTTTGACAAAATCAAAATCGGCCTGCTTCGTATACTGATCTTCGGTAAATGGAGCTGCGTTCTCAAAATAGCGCCCCAGCGATTGACCGTCCGGACTTTTATACCGCGAATCAGCCCCTTTCTCAATCAGCAGGCGACAGATGTCCCAGCGTTGCTGAGAGGCTGCGTACAGTAAAATAGAAGGCTGAAGGGTGTCGCCGTCACGTGGCTTCTGGGCGTTGGGGTCGGCCCCGTACCGAAGCAGGAGTTCCACACAAGCCTGGGCCCCGTACCAGGTGTCCAGGGCTGAAAACAAAATCGGCACTTTATTTCCACGTCCCGTAGAATAATCGGTTCCGCGGGCATTGGGATTGGCACCGTGCTCTAGCAGGAGGTGCAGCACTTCCGGATAACCCATAGAAGCCGGGTAGAAATGCACCGCTTCCAGTTCGGGGTCATGGCTGGTCATGCTGGCACCCGCCCGCAGCAACAGCCGGGCGCATTCCAGTCGGTCAGATTGTTGCTTACCGGACGAACTGGCCTGTCTGACGGCCATATTCAGCAACGGAAAAGTATAGCCTTTGTCCTTCCAGCGTGGCAAGGGTTCCCGCAGCAGTTTCTGTAGCTTTTGGGGATTGCCGTCGAAAATAGCATGCGCCATCCGCTCCCTTTCCGCGTCTTCAAACCAGGGTTTGGCTTCCAGCCGGTTTACGAAGTGGCGCTTCAGGTTCCGCAGGGAAGGCGCCAGGCTGAAGTACAGAATGGGCGCGACAATCAGCCCGAAACAAAGGTACTTGCTCCATGCGTAAGGGAGCAGATTGAGCACCAGCAGTACGGCCAGCACAATGACCGCTAAATAGTATATCGCCTGTCCCATTCCTCTCCCGGCAGCATCACCGCCCTTGGCAGGAAACAAAGTTTCGGCTCCCACCAGCAGCAGAAGCAGTCCGATCACCATCCAGTTGACGATGGTAGCCACTTTTAAAAGATTCATAATTGACAAGAAGAAATCAGGTTTTGACAGGCAGCAAAGTAAGTCGGGTGAAAAACGAAACGCTACCCAAGGATGGCAGCAAAAGGTAAACAAACCGGAGAGAGAAGGGTGTACAAAAGGTGAACAGCTCCGAATGAGGTATCCGCTCCTTTTGGTAAATTAACATGAACTATGAGAGTTCAGTAATGCAAATGACTGATTATTAGCATACTGCAAACTAAGAAAGTTAAAGTAATCTTGTTGCTTCATTCGTTGGTTTGGCCTATTCCCGAGCGTTTTGTCACTTTCTTTGCTTGCGGTTCCCCGCCGGGATCAAAGAAAGTAATCCCAGCGGGGAACCGCAAAGAAAATCAAGCGGGGCCGCCGCCCGGCCTGTCCAATGCTTCCCCGCTCAAAGCTCACGCGCTCCTCGCTGGACAGGCGGCCGGCCCGCCTGGATGGGCAAATATATTCTTTGACTGAACACCAATTACGAGATTTTATAAGCTCAAATAGCTGATTATAAATACGCTAATTGCAAATACAAGCTGCTAATAGGAAAAAAGGCGGGCTGGCCTCTTTGCCCAGCGAGGGTGCGATGGCTATGAGCGAGGAAGCATTGGGCGGGGCCGCCAAGGCAAAGTGCCTTTTTTGCGGTTCCCCGCCGGGATTACTTTTTGGGCAAGCAAAAAGTGACAAAGGCCGCTAAAAAAGTATAATAGATTGATATTAAATTATATAGTTGGCGTTAAATTAGCCCTTTACCAATCCAACCCGCATGTCGATCCAGCATTCTGCCTCCAACTCAGAAATCGAACAGTACTTTCCACTGATTATAGCTCACGTTCAGAAACGCGTTACGCTTTCGCCATCGGAACAACAGTCCTTTACTTCCCTGCTGAAAATGCGTAAGCTCTTACGGCGGCAGTTTCTGGTGCAGGCCGGGGAGGTGTGTCAGTACGAAAGCTTCGTGGTGAAGGGCTGTCTGCGTTCTTTTTATCAGGATGCCAAAGGCAACGACCACACCCTACACTTTGCCATGGAAGATTGGTGGATTTCGGATTTCGGCAGCTTCCTGACCGGTACGCCGGCGCAAAGGCACATCGAAGCGCTGGAACCCAGCATTGTATTGCAGATTGACAAGCCCAGCCTGGAGCAGCTTTACCAGCAGGTGCCCGCTTTTGAGCGCTTTTTTCGACTCCTCCACCAGCAGGCCTGTCTGGCGCAGGACCAGCGAATTCTGAACGACATCAGTCTGACGGGAGCCGAACGCTACCAGGCCTTTCAGGAAAAATACCCCGCCCTGGTGCAGAGAGTGCCACAGAAGTACCTGGCTTCTTACCTGGGCATTACGCCCGTATTTCTGAGCCAGATCCGAAGCAAAAAGGCAAAGCCGGGCCCTAAAATATTAAACTAATTGAACGTTGTTTCTTCAATTAGTTTAACCACAAATGGCACCTGCATACAGCAATTTTGTGCTCATCTTTTATTTCCATTATGAGCACTATGCATCCGATTCAGCATCCCATCTTTGATTCCTTACGGCTTTCGGGCCAATCACTGAAAAACCGCCTGGTCGTAGCCCCAATGACCCGTACCAGCGCTACCGAAGCAGGGGTTCCCACTGCTGACATGGCGTCCTATTACGAAACCTTTGCCCGCGGAGGGTTTGCTGCCATCATTACCGAAGGCACCTATACCGACACGGTTGCCAGTCAGGCGAACCCCGGGCAACCCGGATTGGTCAACCAGGCGCAGCTACGGGGCTGGCAGCCGATTGTACAGCGGGTAAAGCAACACGAGGCACTTTTCATTGCCCAGCTGATGCACGGTGGAGCGCTTTCTCAATACCATACGCGTACCCTGGCTCCTTCGGCCATTCAACCGCTGGGAAAAAAGATGCCGGAAGCTGGTGGCGGCGACGGACCATTTCCTTTTCCCCAGGAAATTACTCCGGCCGATCTCCGGACGATCCGACAGGGTTTCGTCCATGCCGCCTTGTTGGCGAAGGAAGCTGGTTTTGACGGCGTCGAACTGCACGCGGCCAACGGTTATCTGCTTGACCAGTTCCTGACCGACTACACCAATCAACGCCGGGATGAATACGGTGGTACGGTGGAAAACCGATTCCGGCTGATTGCGGAGCTCATCGCGGAAATCCGTCAGGGGGTGGGCGACAACTTTCTGATCGGCTTGCGGCTGTCGGAGGGAAAAGTGAACCACCTCAGCTACCGTTTTCCGGAAGGAGCTGCCATGGCGAAGGACATTCTGGCGGAAGTGGCCCGAACGAAGATTGACTACGTGCACATTGCCGCGGAAGGTGGAAAATGGGCCAGGGAATGCCTGTATCCGGACGGCAGTTCGTACAGTGGCCTGGCCCGGCAGATTACAGGTCTGCCGGTGATCGCCAACGGGGGCCTGCACGATCTGAATGTGTCGAAACAACTTTTGCAGGAAGGCCACGCTGACCTGATTGCCCTGGGCAGAGCCGCCCTGGCCGACCCGGCCTGGCCTACGCGCATTCGTTCGGGTGAGCAGCCACTGGCTTTTCACCCGACGATGATCAAACCCAGCGTCACCATCCGGCACGCCCGGGAGGTCATTGCGGCTTTGAGAAAGGGAGCGCACCCCGTCGCTTACAACTCCGAAGATGCCTGCATTTCCTGACAACAGGGCTTTGCTGCCAGATTTCGGGCTGGTGATGGTACGCTCAGGGCCAAATGAACGATGCTGCCCGTACAATCCGGGTTTTGGACACAACATGCAGAGATTCGCCCACTTTTCTTCGGTTCAACCTGAGCACCTTTGCATCCGTAGTCAAACATTTAACGAAGCAAGCATCATGAACCAGATTCAAAAAACAAAACTAGGGAGCCAGGGCCTGGTGGTTCCGACCATCGGATTGGGCTGTATGGGAATGACTCCCATCGCCGGGGCGGATATCTACGGAAAAGCCGATGAAGCAGAATCCATCGCCACCATTCACCGTTCTTTGGAATTGGGTGGCAATTTTCTGGATACGGCCGATCTGTACGGCCCTCTGCTCAACGAACGGCTCATTGCCAAAGCCATCAAGGGCAAGCGGTCGGCATACATCATCGCCACGAAGTTTGGGTTTGAGGTGGATGACAACGAACAACTGACCTGGCAATTCAACGGCCAGCCCAGCTACGTGAAAAAAGCACTGGAACGTTCGCTGAAAAACCTGGGTACCGACTACATCGACCTGTATTATCTGCATCGCCTGGACCCAAACACGCCGATTGAAGAAACGGTCGGAGCGATGGCCGAACTGGTGAAAGAAGGGAAAGTGGGCTATATTGGTTTGTCGGAAGTGTCGTCGGAAACCATCCGCAAAGCGCACCGTGTGCATCCGCTGACGGCCGTGCAAACCGAATATTCGTTGTTCGAAAGAAGCGTGGAAGAAGCGGGCATTCTGGATACGCTGGCCGATCTGGGTATCGGGTTTGTGGCCTATTCGCCTTTGGGAAGGGGTTTTATCTCCGGTGACATCCAAAGTCCGGACGATTTTGCGGCCGATGATTTCCGCCGGAGCATTCCACGGTTTCAGGGCGAACAGTTTTACAAAAACCTGGAACTGGTCAGTGAGATCAGCCAGCTGGCCCGGGAAAAAGGAATTACGCCTTCCCAACTGGCCATTGCCTGGGTAGTAGCCAAAGGAGCCGTGCCCATTCCGGGTACCAAACGCGTCAAATACGTAGAGCAAAACATTGCTGCCGCCAGCATTCAACTGAGTACGGAGGAACTAAATCGCCTGGAAAGCATTATACCTCTGGGAATCTCCACCGGTGCACGTTACGATGCAGCAGGCATGGAGTGGATTGACCAGTAAAAAATGGATTTAGTACTGATCAGCAATTAGCGGGGCCGCCTGGGCTTTGGCTGTCAGTTTGAAAGCCTCCATTTAATATTTCAACTGAAAATAGTATAGATTGTTTGTGCTTTTCTACTTACCTGGAAAAGGTGCCTTCCGGGGTATCCTTTCCAGGTTCAATCGTTTACTCTTATGAAAAAGACGACCCCAGCTCCGTACGCGATCAATTCGGTTTCTGAATTGCACCGTTTATTGTCGCTACCCAAGCCGGCCCATCCGCTGGTGAGTATGATCCGACTGAGCGATCTGAGAGAAGTGTGCCACCGCATGATCGGCAGCTTTGTCTACCAGTTTTACTCCATCTGCATCAAGAAAGATTTTAATGGAAAGCTCAAGTACGGGCAAAACTATTATGACTTCGACGGGGGCGTGATGACCTTTTTCTCACCCGGACAAGTCATCTCGACCGACGCCACTGAAGAAGTGGCGCTTTCGGGCTGGTGGTTGGTCGTGCATCCGGATTTTATCCGAAACTATCCTTTGGCGAAAGCCATCAAAGAGTATGGTTTTTTCTCTTATGCAGTCAATGAGGCCCTGCACCTGTCCGAAAAGGAAGAAGCCATGATCGCGTCGATCATGCTGAACATCGAACAGGAATACCGGTCTGCCATTGATCGGTTCAGCCAGGATGTCATGGTTTCGCACATGGAATTGCTACTCACTTATTCCAACCGGTTCTATAACCGCCAGTTCATTACCCGTAAGCACGCGCACAACGACCTGCTCATCCGGCTGGAAGCGCTGTTGTCGGATTATTTCAATAGCGACAAGGTGCGTGAAATGGGCCTGCCGACCGTTCAGTACATTTCGGATGAGCTGAACATGTCGCCCAACTACCTGAGCGATACGTTGCGCCAGCTTACCGGGCAGAGCACCCAGCAGCACATTCACGACAAACTGATTGAAAAAGCCAAGGAAAGCTTAACAACGACTTCCTTATCAGTAAGCGAAATCGCGTATCAACTCGGATTTGAATACCCGCAGTCGTTCAGCAAGCTTTTCAAGAGCAAGACCCGGGTTTCGCCGCTGGAATTCAGGCATACGTTCAACTGAGTTACCGGCCGATCAGGCTTTCTTCTTCCAACGCAATCAGGTCATTCAGCAGGGAAAGAGTCACCTCTCCCGGCTGTCCCTGCCCGATCCGCGTATCGTCCACCTGCACGATGGGAACGATGCGACGGGTAGTGCTGGTCAGAAAAGCTTCTTTGGCCGTCGTGATTTCTTCCAGGCGGAGGGCTCTTACTTCGGTCCGGTATCTTTTGCCTGCCAGCGCCAACACATTTTTTCGGGTAACGCCCGCTAGCACGTTTTCCGCGGGGGTCACTACGGTGTCGTCGGCCAGCACGACAAAGAAGTTGCAGCGGGGAAATTCGCTCACCATCCCGTTCTGATAGTACAGTACCTCATCGGCACCCCGTTCTTTCATTTGCCTGAGCAAGCGAATGCCCGTGGCGTAATTGATGGTTTTGGCAACCGGAAGTTCGCGCAGGTATTCATAGGTGATGATCCTGATGCCCCGCTTGATCTGGGCCGGATCGGGCAAGTTGAGCGGCTGCTGAGTAATGATCAGGTTGGGCTCGGCGGGTGCATAACCACTGGGAGAATAGCCGCCGGTCAGAATCATTTTCATGCCCGACACCGGCAGCGGATTCCGGCGGAGCAATTCGAGAATAATGTCGGTCAGTGCGGGGCGGGAAAGTACTACCGGCAAGTCCAGCAGTAGGGCTGACTGGTAGAAACGGTCCAGGTAGTCGGAAAGAAACAGGGGCTGGCCCTGATGGACCCTGAAATAGTCAAAGATGCCATAGCCCCGCTGAATGGACAGGTCGCTTACGTGCAGAAAAGCCTGATCGAGCGGGACAATGTGGGGGTGAACGTAAGTGAAAACGGGGTTACTTGACGACATGGTATTTTTTTAGAATGGGGAGCACTTGATCCATGGGCAGGGCGGGTACGCTACGTTGTGATGCGCCGGTCATCGTTTCGGCCGTGAAAAGCGAATTGAGGATGGCTTCTTCCGTGGCTTCGATGGTCGCCATAAACAGGGGGGACATTTCATCGTTGTGCAGCAGCGTTACCGTCTGGGTTTTGTCCTTGGGTCGATGCGGAATGCGGAGCGGAGGGTGGGAGGAAAAAGCGATGACGTAATCGCCACTGCCATTCGAAGCAATGCCGCCGGTTTTGGCCAGACCCAGCATGGCCCGTTGGGCGATCCGTTCCAGGTTCCGTGCGTCTACCGGGGCATCGGTGGCTACTACGATCATGCACGAACCGTCAGCTGCCTCCTTCAATTGTTTACTCAGGTAATATTGATTAAGTTCCTTACCCACCGGAGCACCTGCGATTTGAAGCACGCCACCAAAATTGGTCTGCACCAGCACGCCTACCGTATAGTTGCCCAGGCTGGCCGGCAGTTGTCGTGATGCCGTGCCGATGCCGCCCTTGAATCCGAAGCACACCGTACCCGTTCCTGCCCCGACGTTTCCTTCGGCTACCGGACCGTTTTTGGCGTTCCGGATGGCCTCCAGCACCTGCGCTTCCGTCACCGGTCGGCTGCGGATATCATTAAGGGATCCGTCGTTGGTTTCGCCCACCAGCGCATTCACCGATTGCACCTGCTCATTTTCCGGCTGCCCCAGTGTCCACTGTACTACGGCATTCATCGCCGTACCTACCGCCAGGGTATTGGTGAGCACAATGGGCGTTTCCAGGTTGCCCAGTTCCTGCACCTGTGTACTGCCCGCCAGCTTTCCGAAGCCATTGCCCACAAAAATGGCGGCGGGTACCTTTTGTTGAAACAGATTGCCTTCGTGCGGCAAAATGGCCGTAACCCCAGTGCGGATGTGCGGGTCGCGGATCAGCGTGGTGTGGCCTACCTTCACGCCTTTTACGTCCGTGATGGCATTGTGAGCGCCGGTAGGGAGCACACCGATCGTGATTCCGTATTGCCGGGCTCTCTGCCGTTGCTGGCCCCAGCCTGGCGAAGTGAAAGTAAGTATGAGGGAAAGGAGCAGAATAAGTCTCATGGCCATTGTTTTGGTCGCACCCAGCAAAGGTAGCAGAAGGCAATTGTTTTTAAGCGGGGTTTGATCAAACAGGCGACTGTTTGATTATCGGGTCATCACCGCGCAACTGAGTAAGGCTGCGCGTGGTGAGCCTGGGTACTTCGTAAAATGGCTTTGCGGGTTTTCAGGCGCAGGCGAATGGAAAAGAAATGGAAGATATTTTCTAAGTTTAGCCAAGTAAATCCCTGTATGAAACCAGAAGATCCGATTATCCCGTTTGATTGGCTACGCCTGTTCCTGTCCGAAGACATCCCCGCCCTTTTTTTGTTTGAAGTCGCCTTCCGCAGTTTGCTGATGTACCTGTTGATTCTGCTTACCCTGCGCATTACGGGAAAGCGCGGCGTTAAGCAATTGTCACTCTTCGAACTTACCATCATCCTTTCACTGGGATCTGCCGCCGGCGACCCGATGTTTTATTCCGACGTTCCCCTTTCTCACGCAGTAGTGGTATTTGGGGTGGTTATTCTGTGTTACCTGTTTTTTAACCGCCTTACCGAAAAGAATGAACAAGTGGAAAAATGGCTGGAAGGCAGTCCCATTTGTCTGATTGAGGCCGGGAAAATCAATCTGGAAGCTTTCCAAAAGGAGAATATTACGTACCAGGAATTGTTCGGCGAACTCCGTCAGCAACAGGTAGAACATTTGGGGCAGCTTCGGAAGGTGTATCTGGAAGCGACGGGCGAAATCAGCGTGTTCTTTTTTCTGGATGAAGAAGTGCAGCCGGGCTTACCTATTTTTCCGGAGATACTGGCTCATCCGCTTCAACGCATCGAGCGGGCCGGGCTTTACGCCTGTCGCACCTGCGGTCATTGTCAATCGCTGATGTCGGTGGCGGAAGTCGAATGCGAACAGTGCCAACACAAGTACTGGCTACCTACCTGCCAGCGCCGGCGGGTGACTTAGCATCTGAATGGGTAGTATAAACGCAGCGAAATGGGCATGGGATAGCCCCAGAAAGAAAGTTAGTTGCAAAACTCTTTGATTCGATCGTAAGCAATTGCCTCACCCAATTCGCCGGCTTTGCTCCAATCCAGGCAGGCACCCTTTCGGCTGTTCTGCGCAATGCGGATGATTCCCCGGTTGTAATAAGCTTTCGCGTACTGGGGATTCAGCTCAATGGCTTTATTGTAATCCAGGAGGGCTTTCCGGTATTTTTTGGCGTCTCCCAGTGCATTGGCCCGGTTGTTATACGCCTCCCAGTAGTCAGGATTCAGTTCGATTTCTTTATTGAAATCGGTTATAGCGCTTTTGTCATCCAATAAGCCTCTTTTGGCCACTCCCCGATTGTTGTAGGCTTTCCAGGCAGCAGGATTGAGTTCAATGGCTTTGTTATAATCGGCAATGGCTCCCCGGTAATCTTCCAGGTTGCGTTTGGCATTTCCCCGGTTATTGTAAGCTTCCCAATTTCGGGGATTGATTTCAATGGCCTTGTTAAAGTCAGCCATGGCACCCAATCGGTCTTCCAGTTCTCCTTTGGCGATCCCGCGACCGAAATAGGCGTCTTCAAACCGGGGATTGAGTTCAATGGCCTTCGTGTAGTCACTCACTGCCCCTTGATAATCTTTTGAGTGAAATTTGCTGCTGGCGTTTTCAAAGTATTAATCGGCATTCTGAGCAAAGGTGAATGAACGAACGAGGAGTAAGCAAACAATCAAGGGTTGAATTTTCATTTTGATCAATGGAAAGGGCGGCTACTTGCTTATATCTATCGAGCTTATTCAATGGAACATTCTTTACAAAGGAGCTTGATTATTATTGTAAATGTGTAAATATAATAGTTGATTTCCTAGTTCCACGTACTTCAATGAATTAGTTTGATCAGTTTATCATCGCAGCACCTGCAGCCAGCCTTTGTAACTCTGGCCGCTGTGAGGATTGCGGAGGTGGTAGTAGTACAAACCCACCGGCTGATCCCGGGCTTCCCAGTCATTGGCGTAAGCAGCGCTCCGGTAGACCTGTTCTCCCCATCGGTTGAAGATTTCCAGGTTCCAGTGATCCGTAATGCCCTTGATGACAAAGTGCTGATTGTCTTCGTCTCCGTTGGGCGTGATGACGTTGGGAATGTAAAAATCCGCCAGGCATTCCACACTTTCGACGTGGTAGGTCTTGCGTTCTGTGCATCCGGTAGTCAGGTCACGGCCTTCTACCCAGTACTCACCGGCTTTTTGAACCGTATATTGATTGCCGGTCGAGCCATCCTGCCAGCGGAATGCCATATTTTTCCCGGTGACCTCCAGTACCTGCGATTGTCCGTAACATAAGGTAGAGTCAGCCTGCAGCACTTGAAAGACGGGCTTGGGATGATAGGTTACCACGGTGGTGGAGTGGGCGCTACACCCATTCCAACTGTATTCTACCGAATAGATTCCGGGCGTGTTCACCTGAAAAGTAGGCAGCGCAGAGCCGTCCTGCCAGCGGTAGGGGCCATTCATAGACGAAACGTCAAGTGTGTAAGTCTGTCCGGGGCATAAATTGATAAGCGGAGGTAGAAGGGGAGGCAGGGCATCAGAATATTGTACCCGTACCGAATCGCGGAAGGAGCAGGCCCCTAAGTCGATATCTACCCAATAAACGCCCGGCCGGTTTATGTAATATTCGGGATCTAAGCTACCATCCTGCCAGCGGTACCCGACGGCACCGGGCAATTCGGCATTCAGCAGGAAACCATCTTTCGAGCAGAGGTTCCTATCCTTTAAATGATCGAGTTGATCGGAATCCAGTTGATAGACCACCACAGAGTCACGAAAGGTACAGATGGGCGTAACTACGTCTACCCAGTAAATGCCGGGCGCTTTTACGTCAAAGAAGCGGCCCGTTGATCCATCCTGCCAGCGATAGGAAAGTGCTTCCGGCAGGCGGGGCTGCAACCGGTGCGTCACCCCGGTACATAGGGTGAGCGTCGGCGGAAGGCCGGTTTCCAAATATGAAACTTGTATCACTTCTTCCAGATAAAAACAATCGCCCATGCTTACGGTGACCTGGTAATAGCCAGACGAAGTAATGGTTCGAACGGGTTCAGTAAAACCATCTGACCAGAGGTAAGTAGCAGGCCCTACAATGCGGGCATCCAGCGTCAGGGAGTCACCGGGGCAGAGCCGGGCCGACTCTGGCAGCCTGTTTTTAAAAGGCAGTACTTCCACGGTGTCGCGGAAGGAGCAGTTGGCCAGCTGCACTTCGACCCAGTAGATGCCAGGGGTAAACGTTGAATAGGTTGTCTGGGTAGAGCCATCCTGCCAGCGGTAACTCAGCGCTCCTTTGAAATAGGCGTTCAACGTTGTGAAGCCAGTCGGGCATTGGGTTACGTTTTTCATCAAATCGTACGAATCGCTCAAGGTTGTTACATTTACCGAATCGCGGAAGGAACAGGTAGCGGTGGTCACATCCACCCAGTACGTGCCGGGACCTTTTCCCTGAAAAGTAGGAAGCGTAGAGCCATCCTGCCAGCGGTAGGTAGCTCCGGGCGAACTGGCATCCAGGGTAAAAGTATCGTTTTGGCAGATGAGCCGATCAGGGCCCAGATCCGTTTCAATGGGACAACCGGAGACCGAAACGTCGTCGATGTAATAGTAGGAATACTGGGCACTGGTGGCGGATGAGAGATATTCGGTATGATCATCGTCATCAAAATTGCCAATCGTAATGTATTGCTCGCCACCTTTGGCTACGTATTCGCCCCGAATGCTGGTCCAGCCGAGGGTGTCAGTCAGTAAATTTCCTGCCGGGTTTTGGATCTGGGGCGGTTCCGTTATGTTCCCCAGCAAGCCATCTCCTATCGAAGTGGGTGGCTCAACTGACAGGTACGCGCCCAGGTTGCTAATGGCAATGTCGAATTTGCTGCTCAGCGAAACGTAAAATTCTATCTGATAAGCTACTCCTGACCGGAGCGGTTCTTTCAACTTTACCTGCAGGTATTCGCGGTAATTATTACTACTGCCCATTTGCAGCGGGTGAATCCCCGCGTAAGCTTCGCCGGTTCGGGCAGCCTGGTGGCCGAAATAATTAAAGGGAACTCCCACCTTGGTATCCCCGGCGCAGGCATTCAGGTAATCGGTCGAACCCCGGTTGGGCACCTGCCAGTATTTGACAATGTGCATCATAGAAAAATAGCTGGGACAGTCGAAGTACTCCTCAAAACTAGGATTGGGTACCAGGTTCTGCGCCTGACAGCGCCAGTACATACTTATGAAGCATAGGCCAGATAACAGGGCGAAACGGGTAGCTTGCATGAAAAAAGAAACGGTTTGTCAACTTGTTTTCAGCGAATGAATTCAACGTGCTTAAATGCGATTAGGGCTTATTACCTATACTTGCCTGCATATCCGGAAGAAAAGAAAGCGATAACTGAACGAAGTAACAGCGCAAGACACCGGTTTTCGTGTTGGTGCAACGAAGGGAAATTAAGGATAGTATGTTTGTGAATATATAAATACGCCTGCTTAACAGTAAGCAGCGCTTACGGATCATTACAGCTGTTATTTGTATGGTCTGTCTGATTACAAATTCACTGTTCAGGCTACCTCAGCACCTGTAGCCAGCCTTTGTAGCTCTGGCCGCTGTGAGGATTGCGGAGGTGATAGTAGTACAAACCCACCGGTTGATCCCGGGCTTCCCAGTTGTTGGCGTAAGCATCGGTCTGGTAGACCCGGTTGCCCAGCCGGTTGAAGATTTCCAGTCCCCAGTGATCGGTGATGCCCTCAATGACAAAGTACTGATTGGCGTCGTCGCCGTTGGGTGTAATGATGTTGGGAATGTTGAACTCCGTCCAGCAGTCCACACTTTCGATGTGGTAGGTCTTGCGTTCTGTGCATCCGGTAGTCAGGTCACGGCCTTCTACCCAGTAGTCTCCGGCTTTCCGAATCGTATATTGATTGCCGGTCGAGCCATCCTGCCAGCGGAATGCCATATTTTTTCCGGTGACCTCCAGTACCCGTACTTGTCCGTAACATAAGGTAGGATCGGCATCCGGAAACTCAATGTCGGGCTTGGGATGATACGTCACCTCCGTAAATGATTTGGCCGAACACCCATTCCGGTAATACTCCACCCAATACGTGCCGGGCTTGGTGACCTGAATGGCCGACTGCCAGGAACCGTCCTGCCAGTAGTAAGGGCCGGGAACGGAAGAAGCATCCAGGGTATAGGTCTGGCCGGCGCACAGGCTGAGGGTAGCCGGAAGAATGGGCGGAGAGACATCGCTGGTCCATACCCGGATCGAATCACGGATAGTACAGTTGTTCCATAAAACTTCTACCCAGTAAAGCCCGGGCTGATCGACCAGAAAAGTAGCATTGGTAGAGCCATCCTGCCACAAAAAGGGCCCGTTGAAATAATTGTAATTGTTGGGATTTAAGACCAGTTGCTGTCCCCGGCAGATGAACGTCTCTTGCTCGTAGAATATTTCCGGATGGTAAAAGTCACTGACCTGCGTAGAAAGATAAAACGAACAATTGTCCGTCTGAACCATTACCCAGTAGTAGCCGGCCTGGTTTACCCGCAGGGTGGGTTGGGTAGAGCCATCGGACCAGAGGTAGGTAGCCGGCTCGGTAACAGTGGCATCCAGTAATACCTCTTCCTCCTGCTTACACTTCATGTAGAACGGAGACAAGTGATAAACCGGACCCGAAACCGTTACGCTATCCCGAAACGTGCAGGAGCCCAGATTGATGTCCACCCAATAAATGCCCGGTTGATAAGCGTAATAAGAAGATCCGTAATTTCCATCCTGCCAGCGGTACTCCAGTGCACCCGGTAACTCCGCGTTTAACATGGCCATACTTCCCGGGCAGAGCCTGACATCTTTCATGCCTTCCAGGGAATTGCTGCCCAGGTATTTTACCACGATGGTATCGCGGAAGCTACATTTAGCAGTACGTACTTCTACCCAATACGTACCCGGAGCACTTACGTCAAACTGAGCATTGGTCGAACCGTCCTGCCAGCGGTAGGAGAGCGCTTCCGGCAGGTAGGCATTCAGACTTTGCGTTACTCCCGTACACACGTACATAATCGGGGGATAGCCGGTACGATAATGACGCACCTCCACTGTTTGCTGGAAGTAGCAACCGTTGGTGTTGATGTATACCGTGTACTGCCCGGGCTCAGTAACCGTTCTTACCGGGTCATAAAAACCATCTGACCAGTAGTAGGTTACTTCCTGGCCTCCCTCAATGCGGGCGTCCAGAACGGTAGACTCACCCTGGCAAAGCTGGTACAGCGGCTGGAGCTTATTCACAGGACCGCGTACTTGCACCGAATCGCGGAAAGAGCAACCGGCGAGCTGTACATCTACCCAATAAACGCCCGGTTCCAAAGTGGAAAAGAAAGGTTGGGTGGAGCCATCTTGCCAGCGATACCCGGTAGCGCCTTTATAGAAAGCATTGAAGGTGGTAATTGTTCCGGGACACAGGGTGATATCTTGCAAAATGTCGTAAGTGCCGTCTAGTACTGACACCCGGACCGAATCGCGGAAAGAACAGGTAGCTACTTTCACATCTACCCAGTAGGTTCCGGCCTTATTCACTTGAAAAGTAGGAAGCGTAGAACCGTCCTGCCAGCGGTACGTAGCTCCGGGAGAAGTAGCATCCAGCGTATAGGTATCTCCTGGGCAAAGCACTTTATCCGGACCCAGATCCGTCTGAATCGGGCAGTTACTCACCGATACGTCGTCGATATAGTAGTAAGTGAACCGGGGAAGGGGAGACGTGGGCAAATAGATGGTATGGTCATCGTCATCGAAGTTGCCAATGGTGAGGTACTGTTCGCCGCCTTTGGCCGTATAGGCTCCATGTATCTTCGTCCAGAGCGTGTCAGTAAGCAGGTTGCCGGCCGGATTATGGATCTGCGGGGCTTCGGTCATGTTGGACAATAAACCGTACTGAACGGATGACGGAGCCTCTACCGAAAGATAAGCGCCAATGTTGCTGATGGGCAGGTTGTATACTTTGCTCAACGACACGTAAAATTCCACTTGGTACGTCTCTCCGGCTTGAAGCGGTTGTTTGAGCTTCACCTGAAGGTATTCCCGGTAATTATAACCCGGCTCAAAAGGAATAAAACCGGCGTAGGCATCACCGGTCCGGGTACCCTGGTTGCCAAAATAGTTACGTGGAATGCCAACGTCCGTTCCCGTCGCACATTTGTTCAGATAGTCCGTAGTAGCAGTATTGGGTGTAATCCAGTAGTCAAGGGTATGGAACATTGAATAGGCGTTCGGGCATTCATGGTACCCCTCAAAACTGGGGTTAGGCACCAGGTTCTGGGCTCGGGCAACCTGGCAGTAGCCACCTAAGAACAGCGTGAGGAGCAGGATGAAACGGATCGGCTTCATGAAAGAAATGATGTAGAACAAATCGAAAGACTGAATGGGCATTGGGAGCGAAAAAGCAATGCTTCTGATATCAATTCAAATTCAGATGATGGCCGGAAAGCCGGAGAATCGGACTAAGTTCCACTGCCTGTCCGGAGCCAACATGATCAGGGAAATGCAGTCTGTCAACGGCCACTTTCTGCCATAAGACTTTGCCGGCACTATCGATGGTTCTGACGGGGGCTTCACAACTTGGTATGGGCTAAATGAAAAGCTTTTTATATTTTCAAATGTATAAATATAGATCGACAATTTAAATAGCGGCTGATAAAAAAGAAAAACGTTTTGGTGCAATCCGGGCTCAGTACAGGTAAAAGATTTTTTACTGTGATGCATTTGCGGCAGGTCGTCTCAGCGATGAGGAATGTTGCCAGTTGGCTGATAAGCAGTAAAATTCGCTCGGTCGGCATTGGTACTGAAAAACATTCGATTGTCTTTCAGGCGTTTGACTAACTACCTCATTTTCCCCAAATGAGGTGTCTCACTTCCCGCATAAGTATAATCTTAAATTTCAATATTAGAATAATTAAATTTTGACAAAAAATAATTCAATTGTATTGAATTAATCCCGTCAAATTCCCGCTATTTTATATTTAGTTAATGCATTATCAACAACAAACTAAAAATCGTATGAAAAGACTTATTCTATTGATCCTTCTGGGATTCGGGCCAGGGAAGCCGATCTATGCTCAGGAACGACCAGTCAGCGGCCGGGTCACCTCCGCCGAAAGGGGCGATGCTTTGCCCGGCGTCAGCGTCAGTGTCAAAGGCAGCACTTCCGGCACCACCACCGATGCCACGGGCACTTACCGTTTTACCGTACCCAATGATGCTACGCTGGTATTCAGCTTCATCGGTATGGTGACCCAGCAGGTTGAAGTGGGTACCCGAACGGTGATCGACGTGGCACTGAAAGAAGAGATTTCTTCGCTGGAAGAAGTAGTAGTGACTGGTCTGGCTACTTCCATCAAACGTTCCAATTTGGCCAATGCCGTATCCACGGTGTCGGGCGAAGAGCTGGCGGAGCGAACCAGCGTGCAAACCCTCGATGCCGCTTTGCAAGGGCGGGTGGCCGGAGCCAATATTATCGCCAATTCGGGAGCACCGGGTGGTGGTATTTCCGTCAAGCTGCGGGGGGTTTCTTCCATTACCGGTTCGTCGGAACCGCTCTACATCGTCGATGGCGTGTACCTGGACAATTCGGCCATTTCGCCCGGTACCAACTCCGTAACGCGGGCATCGGTGGGCGGTGGTATTGTCAATACGCAGGACAACCCTTCTAACCGGATTGCCGACCTGGCTCCCGAAGATATCGCCAACGTAGAAATTCTGAAAGGGGCTTCGGCTTCGGCCATCTACGGCGCCCGAGCCAACGCCGGGGTCGTCATCATTACCACCAAGCGGGGCCGCGAAGGCAAAACCCAGATTTCCTTTGCGCAGGATCTGGGCGTGGCCAGTGCCCTTCGACTGCTGGGTACCCGCCAACTGACTGAGGAAAAGATCCGGAACAACGCATTTGGTCCTTCCGATGAAGCGGCGGTAGCCGCGTTCGTCGCTGCCCGCAATGCGGGACAGCTCTTCGATTACGAAAAAGAGTTGTTTGGCAATCAGGGTTTCATTCGCGAATCGCGCATCAATATTTCCGGCGGCAATGAGAAGACAAAGTTCTTTGTGGCAGGCAATGTGCGCGATGAAGAAGGAATTATCAAAAGGACCGGATTTTCCCGGAATTCCATCCGTGCCAATATCGACCACAAAATCTCCCGGATTTTTGACGTGTCGATCAATACCAACTACATCCGTTCTTCCGCCGACCGGGGCCTGACCAACAACGACAATGCCAACGTGTCGCTCGGGATTTCCCTGGCCAATACGCCTTCTTACGTCAACCTGTTTCCGGATGCCAATGGCAATTATCCCAACAGCCCTGCCGGTTCCAACTTTCTGCAAACCCGTGATTTGTCGACCATCAATGAGCAGACCAACCGCTTTGTGGGCGGCGGAACCCTGAACATCAATTTCTTCCAGCGAGACCGTTCTTATCTGAGACTGAGTCTGAACGGCGGGCTGGATTTTTTCAATACGGCCACGGAAGTCTATTTTCCCGAAAACCTCCAATTTCAGATTTCCGGTCCTTCGGCCACCCAGGGCTTTTATTCCAGCGGCAACAACGTCGTATTCAATACCAATACCTCCCAACTGCTGGTGTTTGGCACGCAACTGAATAAAGTGTCCCTGACGTCCAGTCTGGGAGCTACCCAACTGCGTTTCAACCAGAACCGGGCTACTACGCAGGCCATCCAACTGGTAGGCGGGCAAAAGAACCTGGAGCAGGCGGGTGCGCTGAGCGTTTTCAATCGCCGGCTGGATTCCCAGGATTACGGCTATTTCTTTCAGCAGGAAGCCAATTTCAACGATCAGGTCATTGCTACTGCCGGCATCCGTCTCGATAAATCTTCCCTGATTGGTGATCCCAACCAGCTATTTGCCTTTCCAAAAGCTTCTCTGGCAGTCAATTTGAATAAGTTTGATTTCTGGGGACTGGAAACGGTCAGTCAACTGAAGATTAGGGCCGCTTACGGACAGGCGGGGGGGATTCCTTCTGCCAACCCGGTTACCCTGCAGCAGCCGCGGTTTACGGTGTTTGGTCCGGGCAACATCAGCGGGCTTACCGGCTCCGTGATTGGCCTCACCAAGGGCGATCCCAACATCAAACCCGAACGTTCGGAAGAGTTTGAAACCGGATTGGATGTGGGGCTTTTTGAAAATAAAGTGAGTCTGGAAGCCACGTATTACACCAAGACGGTGCGCGACCTGATTCTCAATACCAGCATGCCTCCGTCCAGCGGCTATACCTTCCTGCAGACCAATGCCGGTTCGCTGAAGAACGAAGGCGTAGAATTGACGCTGGGCTTCACGCCGGTCAACAACGGGGTGACGAAGTGGTTTTCTCAGTTCCTCTTCTTCGTCAACCGTTCCAAGGTGACGAAACTGAACGTGCCTACTTTCCAGACGGGCGGCTTTGGCAATTCCCTGGGGCAATTCCAGATTGAAGAAGGGTTTTCTCCTACCCAGATCATTGGCTCCATTCCGGGTGCTGAAGGACAGGTTATTGCCAAAATCGGCGATGCGCAGCCCAAGTTTCAGCTTTCATGGAACAACGAAATCACTTTCCTGAAGAATTTTCAGTTTTCGATGCTCTGGCACTGGAAGGAAGGAGGCGAAAACATCAACCTGACCCAGTTGCTGAGCGACTTTGCCGGCACTTCCTACGATTATGACGACGACGACGACGGAAACGGCGTCATCAACGGAGAGCAGCGCGGCAATACCCTGGTGACGGGGCCGGCCGATGCCCGGCTGTTTGTACAGAAATCCAGCTACCTCAAACTGCGTCAGGCAACTTTGTACTACACGTTGCCCACGGCACTGGTGGCACGTGCTTTCCGGAATACCGTCGAACGGATTCGGATCGGCGTGTCTGGCAATAACCTGCTGATGTTTACCAACTACAACAGTTACGATCCGGAGGTGTCCAATTTTGGCAACAACGGCATTTCATCCGGGGTAGAAGTAGCTCCTTATCCTTCTTCCCGAAGAATGTTTTTTCACGTATCCGTAGACTTTTAACTTAAACCAACCTGAAACGACATGAAAACGCTCATCAAGTATGCTTGTTTGCTGTTGGTTTTTCTGACGGCTATTGTCTCTTGTAAAATCGAGGATTTTCCCGATCCCAACCGACCCAGCCTGGGTGGTTTTTTGCAGAATGCCTCCGTATCCCAATTAAATAACCTGGTGGTGGGGTCTTTGTTCCAGATGCGTCAGAACCTGGCCACGTACATTGACGGTACAGCCGTAATCGGCCGGGAATATTTCCGGTTTTCGTCATCCGATCCCCGTTGGGCCGGTGATGTTTCCGGAGGTAGCCCCCTGGACAACAACACTTTCTATACTACCAATCCCTATACATCGCGCTACGCTACCATCAAGAACCTGAATGTGCTGATTGCGGCAGTGAACAATACCAGTGCCGTGAATGCTGAAGAGAAGAATGGCTATCTGGGCTTTGCCAACACCATCAAGGCGCACGAACTGCTGATGGTGCTCAACCAGCAATACAACAACGGGATTCGGGTGGATGTAGCCGACGAAAACAACCTGGGACCTTTTCTCTCCAAGGACGAATCCTTGTCAGCCATTGCCAATTTGTTGAACGAAGGTGCCACTGAGTTGGGCAACGCCGGTGCCAGTTTCCGGTTTCCCTTGTCAGAGGGCTTTGCTGCCTTCAATACCCCGGCTACCTTCCGGGAGCTCAACCGGGCGCTGGCGGCACGGGTAGCGGTGTACCGTGGGCAATACGCCGAAGCACTGACCTTTTTGGCAGAATCTTTTCTGGACTTGCAGGGTGATCTCCGCACGGGTGCTTATTACTCTTTCTCTACCGGCTCCGGCGATTTGCTGAATACGTTATTTTTGAGCAGAAACGCCACCGGCGAAATTCGGGGCGGAGATCCCAGCTTTGTAGCCCAGGCGGAGACCGGTGATGTGCGCGTCAATAAAGCAGCCGCCCGTACGCCGGTAGCTCAGGGAGGGCCTGGTCCGGCCAGCCAGTCTGGTTTGTCCAGTAACTACGATGTGGTGTTGTATGCCAGCAACGTAGATCCGGTGCCCATTATCCGCAACGAAGAATTGATTCTGATTTACGCAGAGGCCAAGATTCAGACCAATTCGCTGCCAGATGCCGTCACGGCGTTGAATATCATTCGGACGAAAGCTGGACTACAGCCCTACGTTGGTGCCGTTGACCAGGCCGCTCTGATCAGTGAAATGCTGAAACAGCGCAGGTATTCACTGTACGGGGAAGGCCACCGCTGGATCGACCTGCGCCGCTACAACCGGCTGAATGAGCTGCCCAAGTACCGGCCCAATGATGTGGTGCACGAACAATTTCCCCGACCGTTCCAGGAACTGGGCGTACAGGGAGGGTAATTTTCGCTGATATCCATCAAAAGGCCGCTGTGAGATGGGTTTCGCAGCGGCCTTTTGATGACGTTTTCAAAGGGGCTATTTGCTCCCCTTCGTCTTACCGGCCGCTTTCCCGGCTTTTTCCGGTTTGACTTTCGGAGCAGGTTCCGTACCCACTTCCGGCCAGCCTTCGGCGTTCCAGCTGAGCGTTCGAATCTGTAGCTTGGATTTCCCGTTGTCGGAAGCCTGGTAACCGTGATACACCAGGTAGTCGGTGCCATCGAAGCTGCAGACGGCATTGTGGCCGACCCCGTGCCAATTAGAATCGCCCTGTAGCACCAGTGTGCCGCCACCCTCTCTCAGCGATACGCCTTCCCGGTCCAGGTAAGGGCCCGTGAGTTTTTCCGCCCGCCCGACGATCATTTTATAGGTACTTTTCGGTCCGCGGCAGCAGTAGTCGATCGACGTAAAGAGGTAGTAGTACTTTCCTTTTTTGAAGAGGAAGGGGGCTTCAATGGCACCTTCTCCGGCCAGCGTATCGGCGGTTTTGAAATCACGGGGCCGGCTGGCAATGGTGTACCACTCCTGGGGTTCGGCTACGGCTTTCAGGTCGGGCTGCAACTTCACCAGTTTCATACCGTGCCAGAAAGAGCCGAAAGTGAGCCAGGGCGTACCCGCTTCATCTACAATCAGGTTGGGGTCGATGGCGTTCCACAGGTCCCGCCCCGGCACCGATTGAATCACCTTGCCGTGGTCTTCCCAGCGGTAAGCCGGATCGGCCGGATTGAGCGTGGTGTTGGTAGCCAGCCCAATGCAGGACGTGTTTTTTCCAAAAGCCGATACGGAATAAAAAAGATGGTATTTGCCCTGGTAAAACGAAATGTCCGGGGCCCAGATATGTCCCTTAAAACCCGGAATGGTTTGTACGGCCCATTCGGGTGCCTGCTCAAACACAGGCTTTTCCTTTTTCCAGTTCATCATATCGGGCGAAGACCACATACTGATGCCCATTCCAGTGCAAAACAAGTAATAAACCCCGTTCTGTCGGATCATCACCGGGTCGTGTACGGGAATCGGCTCCGGCTGGGCCTGTACCTGCAGACCCATGAACAGGAGCGCTATTCCCAATACCGCTTTGACCCATTTCCCTCTTGTCAGAGAAATGGCGCTTCGTTTTTTAGTTTGCTTTTCCATAGAGTGATGTGTTTTAGTTTGATGAAGGAAGAAGAACAAGGGATTGGTCATGCAAATGGATCGCGCGAGGCTCCTGCCTCGGGTGAAACCATCTCTGGGCCTCTGGCCTGAATGAACCTTTAAACTGGCCAGAGGCCTGAGAATGCAACACGGGGGCGCCTAGCCCGAGGCAGGAGCCTCGCGCGATCAAACGCTTTTCATTTATTTGCCACCATAGGAGTGAATGGTGACATAGCTCCGGAGGAGCGGCCTGTTTATAGCCCTCAAGACATCTCCGATCTATTCGACTCCAACGGAGTCACCTTTGCAGGGGTAAGTCGGCTCTGAGAGAGCAAAAAACTCCATTTAAACTCAACTAGCATTCACCTCCAACCGGACTGTCGGACCGCCCGGTTGGGGGTAATAAGAAGACAATCTAAACCAGTTTATCCGAAGCACTTAGTATGTTTTAGGTAGATGAAGGCAAGGGAGAAGCACCAGTGGCTTTTGTCCACTTCACCAATCTTCGTACTGTCTGAATTGTGAGCTGAAAGCTTAATTCTACCAGAAAATGGTATAGATTACCACTACCACACCCGTAATGGCCAGTGCTCCGGCGGCAAAGGAAGGCGAAGCACGGAACCAAGACCGTTCCAGATGGAAAGCCTTCGGATTTTCCCGGTTGCGCGATTCGATCAGGCTGACCAGCACCTGGGCCACGACACAGACCCAGAACACGAAGCCCATCCGGTTCAGGAAGGGCATTTCCGGCCACTGGTACTTGAACCAGCCCGACAGCGGAATGCTCAGCAGGGTAGCCACCAGCGCTCCGTTGGCCGTCGCTTTTTTCCAGAAGAAGCCCAGCAGGAAGATGCAGAGAATGCCGGGAGAAATAAAACCGGTGTATTCCTGGATGTACTTGAAGCCTTGACCGAAGTTTTTCAGCAAAGGACTCAGCAGCAGGGCAATGACAAAGGCGATCACGATCACAACGCGGCCCAGCCATACACTCTGCTTTTCGTCCAGCTTCGTGTTGAAAAACTTCTTGTGAATATCAAGCACGTAGATGGTCGAAATGCTGTTGGCTTTACCCGCCAGCGAAGCCACAATGGCCGCCGTGAGCGCCGCGAAAGCCAGGCCTTTCAGGCCGGTAGGCAGTAGGTTGAGCAGCACCGGATAGGCATTGTCGGGTTTTACGGCCCCGCTTTCGGTGATACCCTGCACAATGGCGTTGTCGGCCCCCTGACTAAACAGCACGTAAGCGGCGATGCCCGGCAGCACTACAATGAGCGGCATCATAATTTTGAGCAGCGAAGCGAAAAGCAGACCATTCCGGGCGGTTTTCAGGTCGGCTCCCAGTGCCCGCTGCGTGATGTACTGGTTGCAGCCGAAGTAATTCAGATTCACAATCCACTGTCCGCCGATGAGGAACATCATCATTCCTGGCAATTCGTTGTAGGCATCCGTGCGGCCACCCTGCCCGTCGTGGGCCTGGTACTGACCCGGTTCAAACATCATGTGCAGGTGCGAAGGTGCCCGCTCTTTGATCAGACTCAGCCCTTCCAGAAACCCCGATCCATTACCCAACCGGACGGAGAGCAGGTCCAGCGCCAGGTAGGTCGTTGCCAATCCGCCCAACACCAGGCAGACTACCTGGATCACGTCGGTGTATCCGATCACTTTCATGCCTCCCAGCGTGATGAAAACGGCAAATATGGTCAGGAAAACCGCGCAGAAACCAAAACTGAAGCCGGTCATTTTCTCCAGGCTCAGCCCGCCCAGGTAAATGATGGACGTGAGGTTGACCAGCACGTACAAAAACAGCCAGAACACTGCCATAATGGTACTTACCCGCCCGTCGTACCGCTGCGACAGGAATTGGGGCATGGTGTAAATCTTGTTTTTGATGTACAACGGCAGGAAAAAGAGCGCCACCAGGATGAGCGAAAAACCGCCTACCAGTTCGTACACCGAAATGGCAATGCCCAGCGCAAAGCCGGACCCGGACATCCCAATAAACTGCTCAGCCGAAATGTTGGAGGCAATCACGGAAGCCCCGATGGCCCACCAGGTGAGCGAACCTTCGGCCAGAAAGAAATCTTTGGAGTCGGCCGTCTGCTTCCCCTTGTGGCGATACACCCAATAGCCGTACAGGGAAACGATCACAAAGTAGACTGCGAAAATGACGTAATCGACCGATTCAAGTCCCAGTTTCATAGTTTGTTTGGTTTGTTAGTTGAAGGATGGATGGATAGAAGGACTGAGGGATTGAAGGATTGAATGATTGAATGATTGAATGGATGGCTGGCTAAATGATTGAATAGAGAAGTTGAACGGTGGATAAGCCATCCGTAGAGTAAGCCGGTTCATCGTTACTAATAACTGTACGGCGGACCGGCCTGCTCTGCGGATGTTGGTGAGGTACGATTAGCCGGAAGGTACTTGCTGCTTCTCTTCTGCAACCTTCATTCGGGCCCGGCCCCCCGGCTCAATCGCCCACTTACTCAATTACCAAATCAGTCCTTCAATCAATACCCCTCCTGTCCGTAGTAGGCGTTGGTGCCGTGTTTGCGGAAGTAGTGTTTGTCAATCAGGGCCTGGCGGATTGTGCTGGCGTTCGGATTGATGCTCAGCGTCAGTTGCGCCATCCGGGCCAGTTCTTCCAATACCGCCGAATTGTAGACGGCTTTGGCGGCATTTTTTCCCCAGGTAAAAGGACCGTGACAGGCGACCAGCACCATTTCCACCTCTTCGTAGGATAGGTTGCCGTCGCGGAAGGCATTGAGGATCTGGTGGCCGGTTTCCAGTTCGTAATTGCCCTTGATCATCTCATCGGTCATTTCGTCGGTGCAGGGTACGGCAGCTACCAGGTGGTCGGCGTGGGTCGTTCCCAGGTTGGGAATGGGCAGCTTGGCCTGGGCCCAGGCCACGGCGTAGGTGGAATGGGTATGACACACCCCACCGATGTTCGGGAAACGCCGGTACAGCAACGTGTGCGTCAGGGTATCGGAAGAAGGCCGCATTTTACCTTCCACCACCCGGTTTTCCAGGTCCACGATCACGATGTCCTGCGGCTGGAGTTGTTCGTAAGGCACCCCGCTGGGTTTGATGGCCACCACCCCGGCTTTTCGGTCAATACCACTGACGTTGCCGAAGGTGTACAGCACCAGGCCCCGCTTGGGCAGTTCCATATTGGCTTCGTAAACTTCTTCTTTCAAAGATTGGTAGGCACTCATAAATGACTGATATAAAGGGATAAAGACAATAAACTACTGTTCCGGAAATCAGAAGCTTCCGGATGACAATGTTTCATTTTAGGTAAGAAGGATTAGCCAACCTTTTCAGTGGCCTTACCTGACGACACCGAAGGCTGACTTTCCACGAACTGCCCCAGCTTCAGGTACTTCCGGTAGAGCGTCTGGTACACCTTGGCTACTTCCGGGCGGGGCTGGTATTCCACGTCGAAGGGAGAGCCCATTGCCTGTTGGGCTTCCTGCATCGTCGGATAAATGCCGGCAGCGGTAGCGGCACACACGGCGGCACCCAGTGCGCAGCACTGGTCGCTCTGCGCCACCACGATGGGCACGTTCAGCACGTCGGCCAGGGTCTGCATCACGAAGGCCGATTTCCGGGCTACGCCGCCAATGGCAATCACCTGCCGGATGGGTACGCCTTCTTCCTCAAACCGTTCGTTGATGCGGCGGGCACCGTAGGCCGTAGCTTCCACCAGGGCTTTGAACACCCGTACGGCGTCGCTGCCCAGGTTCAGTCCGGAAATGGCTCCTTTCAGGGTGTGGTTGGCATCGGGCGTGCGACGGCCATTCATCCAGTCGACGGCTACGACGTCCTGCTCCGTTACGGGCAGCTTGGCGGCTTCTTCCGACAGGTAAGGAATCATTTGCGCCTGCAACTGACTGATCAGGGCTTCCTGTCCCTGCTTTTTCAGGAGTTCGGCTACCGGAGACAAAATCAGGCGCTGGAACCAGGCGTACAGGTCACCGAAGGCCGACTGACCCGCTTCCATACCCAGCATGTGCGGCACCACCGAACCGTCTACCTGTCCGCAAATGCCGCGGATGAGCAGGTGTCCGATTTCGTCGGTCGGTGCCATTAGGATGTCGCAGGTGGAGGTGCCAATGACTTTCACCAGGCTGTACGGCTCAATCTGAGCGCCCACGGCTCCCATGTGCGCATCGAAAGCACCCACCCCAATTTTTACGTCGGTAGATAGCCCCCATTTCTGCGCCCATTCGGCGGAAAGCGTGCCCATCACTTCGTCGGAGGTGTAGGTGTGGCGGTAGAGGCGGTCGCGCAAACCGGCCAGCAGCGGGTCCAGGCGGGTGAGGAACTCTTCGGAAGGCAAGCCGCCAAACTCTTCGTGCCACATGGCTTTGTGTCCGGCGGCACAGCGGCTGCGTTTCATCGTCAGCGGGTTGGTTTCACCGGTTAGCACGGCCGACACCCAGTCGCAGTGTTCTACCCAGGAGAAGGCTTTTGCTCGAACCTGTTCGTCTACCCGCAACGTACGCAGTATCTTGGCCCAGAACCATTCCGAAGAATAGATGCCGCCCACGTACTTGGTGTAGTCCACGTCCCAGCGGTGGGCCAGTTCGTTGATTTCCTCCGCTTCAGCATTGCCGGTGTGGTCTTTCCAGAGAATGAACATGGCGTGGGGATTTTCCGCCATTTCGGGCAGCAAAGCCAGCAAAGTGCCATTTTCATCGACCGGTCCGGGTGTGGAACCGGTGGTATCTACGGAAATGCCTTTGATGTTCCGGCGCACTTCTTCGGGCACCGAAGCCAGTGCCTGTGCAGTCGCCTTTTCCAGTCCTTCCAGGTGATCGAGCGGGTGCTGGCGGAACTGCGAAACCGAAGCATTGCAGTATTGGCCGCCCTTCCAGCGACTGTATTCGTGTACGCCCGAACTCAGTTCCTGGCCCGTTGCGGCATTCACCACTACCGACCGAACCGAATCCGTCCCGAAGTCAATTCCAATTACATAAGATGCCTCCATAGGTTTGTTGTTTGTTGTCGATGATCTATGGCTTTTAGCAGTCAGCGATCAGCTTTCAGTCATATAGCCTAACCATTTAATTTTTCAATCTTCCAATCCCTTCTTACTCCTCTATTTCAACTTATAATACACTTCATTCCAGCGAAGCTCCTGTTTGAGCGAATGAATTTTTGTATCTCCGTCGATCAGCACGTATTCAACCCCGGCCATTTCGGCGAAGTCTTCCATGTATTCGGCCGTAATGGCCTGACTGAAGACCGTGTGGTGCGCACCGCCGGCCAGAATCCAGGCCGAAGCAGCGGTTTTCAGGTCGGGTTTGGCATTCCACAAGACCCGGGCAACGGGCAGTTTGGGCAGCGGTTGTTCAGTCGGTACGGCTTCCACTTCGTTGACCAGCAGGCGGAAGCGGTTGCCCATATCAATCACCGATGCGTTGATGGCTGCCCCGGCCGCTACGTTGAATACCAGTCGTACCGGATCGGCCTTGCCGCCTATCGACAGTGGGTGAATTTCGCAGGACGGCTTGCCATCGGCAATGGATTCGTCGATTTCCAGCATGTGGGCACCCAGTACACGCATCCCGTTCGGACTCAGGTGGTAGGTGTAGTCTTCCATGAAAGAGCTGCCACCCGGCAATCCGGAACCCATTACTTTTACCGCCCGACCCAGAGCCGCCGTTTTCCAGTCGCCTTCGCCGCCGAAGCCGTAGCCATCGGCCATGAGGCGCTGGGCCGCAATGCCTGGCAACTGCGCCAGTCCGTGCAGGTCTTCGAAAGTATCCGTAAAGCCTTTGATGCGGTGGTCCTGTAGAAAATGGCGCAACCCGATTTCGATCTTCGCCGCTTCGCGCAGGGAACTGTGCCGGTTGCCGCCTTTACGCAGATCGCCGGCCACCGTGTAGCGCGATTCGTATTCGGATACCAGTTGGTCAATTTCACCATCCAGCACCTTGTTGACGTAAGCCACCAGGTCGCCCACGCCGTAGCCGTGTACCGAATAGCCGAATTTGATCTGGGCTTCGACCTTGTCGCCTTCGGTGACGGCCACTTCGCGCATGTTGTCGCCGAATCGGGCGAAGCGGGCGCCCTGCAGGTCGTGCCAGCCACTGGCCGCCCGTGCCCACACGTTGATGCGCTGGTGTACGTCCGGGTCTTCCCAATGGCCCACCACCACCTTGCGTTCCAGCCGCATGCGCGAACCGATGAAGCCAAACTCCCGGTCGCCGTGGGCCGACTGGTTCAGGTTCATAAAGTCCATGTCGATCTCTGCCCAGGGAATGTCACGGTTGAACTGGGTGTGCAGGTGCAGAAAAGGCTTCTGCAAAATTTTCAGCCCGTTGATCCACATCTTGGCGGGAGAGAAGGTGTGCATCCAGGTAATGAGGCCGATGCAGTTGGGCGTGTTATTGGCCTCCAGGCACAGTTTATAGATTTCTTCCGGACCGGTCAGAATGGGTTTGAACACTACCTTTACCGGGATGGCGGCCGATTGGTCCAGGGCTTTGGCAATTTGCTGTGAATGTTCGGCTACTTTTTTGAGGGTTTCCTCTCCGTACAGGTGTTGGGTTCCCGTCACAAACCAGGCTTCGAAGTGTTTGAGGTCGATCATGCGTAAAATTTGATTCAAAAATGAGATTGTTTGTATTCATTCAACTATGAGTGGATGGTGAGCCAAATGCCCCCATCTTATTCCGATTTTCTGGACTGCTTCAACCGGTTGCTTATCCATCTCACCACAAATGATTCGTTGGGCCGGTTGCGCTGGATCAATTGCAGTTGCAGGTGGGCGTTGATGTTGTCCCAGGTTCCATCTTTCAGCCAGCGATTGTAGTAGCCGTATACCGTCTGCCAGGGAAGCAAATCGTGCGGCATCATTCTCCATTCCTGTCCACTCTGGTAGATGTAAAGGACAGCATTGACTACCTCCCGCAGGTTTACACTGGGTCGGCCTACCGTTTTCTTATGCGGCAGCAAATGCGCGATGATGCTCCACTGATCGTCACTTAAGTCCGAAGGATAGGGTTTCCGAATGGCAGTCATAACAGTTTTGTCTAAACAGGGGTCAGCGTCTACTATCAGATAAAATGGGTGCGCTTGCTCTCCGCTTTTCCGCTCATCGCAATTTCAACGCTAATGTAAATAATAAATGTAAAACATACATTTATTACTGAATTATTTTTCCGGCTCCTGATTTCCCGGTATCGAATCAATCCGCTGGTCCGATACCGGGAAGTGAAAAAGCATTAGTCAACCAGGATTTTCCGGGTCTGTACTCCGTTTCGCCTTCGGATCTGCACTACGTATACCCCGGGTTGCAAGGCGGCCTCTACCGAAAAGGAACCCGCTCCCTGAATGGTCTGCCGATACATCGAATGCCCTTGCGCACTGAAGATTTCCACCAGGGTATTTTCTTCGGTGCTGAGTTTTCCAATGTCCACTGTAAAACGCCCCTTCGATGCCGGAATCGGATAAATCCGGACGTCTTCCAGGTATGCTTCTGCTGCCAAAGCCAGGCGGGCACCGGGAGCACCCACAGTCCACTTCTGGCCATTGTTGCCATTATAGTCCCATAAAGCCAGTTGCACGCCCGCCGTGGTAGCGGCATTGGGCACCTCAATGACCCGATTGCCATTGACCGAAGAGAACACGATGGAACCGCCGCTGGCCCTTTCTACCTTCCATTTCTGGCAGTTGGCTCCCGAATACGTCCACAGTTGCAGCAATGTTCCGTTGTTGGCAGCGCATCCCGATGCGTCTACGGCCCGGCCACCCAGGGCATTGGTAATCCGGTATTCTCCGTTGCCCACCGGCGTAAAATCCCACTGCTGGCAATTGAGTCCGGCGCTGTTTCCCTGCGCCACGGCCTGGCCCTGTGCCCCGGTGCAACCCCAGGCATCCCACACTTTGGCGCTGTTTACATTCGTGACTTTGTACCGTCCCTGCGCGATCCAGTCGCGGGTGATGAAGAGCCAGCCGGCACTGTCCCAGCCCAGGTTGCCGATGCTGAGCCGCGCCCGGCCATTCTGATTGGCGTCGTAATAATGGTGGGAGAGATAGTTGAAGCCATTTTCCTGGAACAAACCGACGTGCCCCGGCCCCACGTAATTGCCCTGGGTAGCCAGCAGGGTCGTACCGCCGTTGTTGAGCATGCTTACCCCATTTTTGTCTACGTACGGACCGGTCGGGCTGGTGGAGCGGCCCACCTGAATGTAATACGTGCTGCTGGCACCGTTGCAGCAGGCTCCTTTGTTGATAAAAAGATAGTAATAGCTGCCGTTGCGCACAATGTAAGGCGCTTCGCTGCCGCTGTTACCGCCGCCATTGCCCGCAATCCGGGTGCTGCTGGAGCTCAGTGGTTTACCGGTGGTGGTACTGAGTTCCGTAATGCGCAAGCCATTGGCAAAGGAACCGTAGCTCATCCAGAGCCGACCGCTGGCATCGCGCACCAGTGCCGGGTCGATGGCGTTGAAGTCGCTGCTGTTGCCGGAGGAGACCACCATTCCTTCGTCTACCCAGTTATAGCTGGGGCTGCTCGGGTCAAGGGTGACGTTGGTGGCCAGGCCGATCACCGATTGCCTGGAACCGAAAGCGGAGGTGCAGGAGTAGTACAGATAGTACTTATTGTTCATGAAAATGATTTCGGGGGCCCAGAAATCGCCGGCAAAGTTGGGGGCGTAGGTGTTGATCCAACTGGGCCAGGTACCGATGGGGAAAACGGTTCGGGAGCCCGACTGCCAGTTGATCAGGTCGGTGGAGTACATGGCATAAATGCCCTGGCCGGTAGTAAAAATCCAGTATCGATTCCCGTTTTTAATGATGGAGGAAGGGTCGTGGCAATTATCGTTTCCCTGGAGGGCAAAGGAGTGGTGGAAGCTGAAAGCGGCCAATAGAAGCAACAGCCAGAGGCGGAAACGAAGCAGCAGGGAACTAGCAGTGATCAATTTAAGGGCGGCAGTGACGAAGGGGCGCGCTCTGCGGAGGGCCGGGGGTAATTGTACTGAGTTCATACGGTTTCAGGTTTTTAGTTGGATGATGATAAAGTGACACGGGATGAAGCAGCTTGAAATGGAAAATGATTGAAAAAAACCTTCCAGGCCAGACCGAAAAATCGGCCTGGAAGGGGAATTAAAAACACGCAGATGGGAGGTTTTACATTTTGATCCGGATGACGGAAAGGGAATAGGGAGCCGTCCGGAAATTCAGTTTATTGCTTTTTAACGTCACTTCTTCGTCTTTCGGACTGATGGTGCTGGGGTCGTCCAGGCTGTTGACCTGGTTCAGTTGTCCGCTTTTCAGTACTGTCGCTTTCCCTTTTTTAGCCAGCTTTGCGGCCCCTTCGATGGTGATGTCCGACACCTGCTCTTTTTCAGACGCATTGACCACTTTCAGAATCAGTTCGTTTGTTTTTTTATCCACGCAGGCCGTGGCGTAGAGCCCGTTCTGTCCCGTCACCGGCGCCTGCCCGGTCAGGATCGGTACTACCTGCGTACCGCGGTTGTTGGAAAACAGTTTCTGTACGTAGTAGTTGGGGGTGCCGTACGAACGAAGGTTGTCGAACCAGATCAGGTCGGGCGTCCACTGCCAGCCTTCGGCGTGGGCAAACAGCGGTGCGTAAGAAGTCATATGTACTACTTCGGCATTGCGTTCCAGACCCGTCATGAAGGCGGCTTCGGACAGGGCGCACTGCCAGTTGTTTTTGTTGTCGGGGCTGGCGATGGCCACGCTCTGGGCGGCGTATTCTCCGGCGAAGATTTTGGGTCCCTTCCGGTCGTACTTGTCGTAGCGCGTGGCATTTTTCAGGAACCATTCCGGGGCATTGTAGTAGTGCTCATCAATGATTTCGGCGTTGAGGGCTTTCAGTTCTTTGGCTGCGTAATCAAAGTATTCGCCTTCGGGGAAAGGACCGGTGCCTGAAATGATCAGGATATTCGGGTACTTATCTTTGATGGCTTTGGCAAACACCTTGTAGCGTTCGATGTACTGCGGTCCCCACTGTTCGTTGCCCACGCCGATGTGGCGGAGATTGAACGGAGCGGGGTGTCCCATATCCGCCCGTAATTTTCCCCATTTGGTGTCGGTAGCGCCGTTGGCAAACTCAATCAGGTCGAGCGCATCCTGGATGTACGGGTCCAATTGGTCCATCGGCACGACTTCGGCGGTGTTGAACTGGCAGGCCATGCCGCAGCTCAGGATGGGCAGGGGAGCGGCGCCCAGATCTTCAGACAGTTGGAAGTATTCAAAAAAGCCTAATCCGAAAGTTTGAAAATAGTCGGGAGCGGGGCGGTGCTTGAATTCAGTATTCCAGCGGTTGACGATCATTTCCCGCTCTTCGGGTTTGCCTACCGTTTTCTTCCATTGGTAGCGCGTAGCCAGTTCGCGGCCTTCCACGATGCAGCCGCCGGGGAAACGCAGGAAGCCGGGTTTCAGGTCGTACAGTAACTGCACCAGATCGGCCCGCAGGCCCCTGGGGCGACCCTTCCAGGTGTCGTTGGGGAAAAGGGAAACCATATCGATGTCCATGCTGCCCTGACCGTCGAACCAGACGTTGAGCGATGCTTTGGGTTCGGTAGCCGTGGCTGTCAGTGTTACGCTGTGTTTCTTCCAGTCGTCGCCACTGGGCGTCAGGCTGGCTTTCCCGATCACTTCGCCTTTGGCGTTTACCAGTTCTACCCGCAGTGTCAGCTTGCTGGCCGACTGTTGCCGCGTCAGCACTGAAAAGTGGTACTGGGCGTCTTTCTTGATGCCCATACCCCGGAAGCCTTCGTTTGACAAGCCGTACGCACCACTTTCCGACTTCCGGCTGACGCGCACGAAGCGCGGGTTGACGGCGCTGGCTTCGCCCTGGTTGATGGTGAGCAGACTGCCGCCGGTTTCGCCCTGTTTCAGTTCTTTCCAGCCCATCAGCGGGGTGCTGAACTCAAACGAGCGGTTTTTGACCAGTTCAGCGTAGAGCCCGCCGTCAGCGGCGAAATTGATGTCTTCGAAGAAAATGCCCCACATCATCGGCTGAATGTCGGCAATGGGTTGGTTGGCTTTTACGACGAAAGCCGGGTTGGTTTGCGCCAACAATAAGCCTGGTGCGGAAAGGAGGAAGATAGAAAAAAGCAGTAAAAAGGAATTGCGTTTCATATTTTATGGGTAGTGGTAAGGTTTCTGGTTAGGCAGGGTTAAAATTAATTGTATAGGGATAAGAAATGGGTGATTTAATTAAATTAGAACTTACGCAGATTTTATTGTAAACAACCTCATACTTAGCGTAGGCCTTATGAGTTTTAATAAAATAACCGCCCCATCCAGACGGACCAAAGGATCGATTAGGACAAAAGTATAGAAGCAGTCCAATTCCCCTCCTTTTTTCAAGCCGAACGAGATGCGTTAGGGGTGGATGGTTGGCGTTCAGTAAGTTACACCTGTGACCACCCCCGCCCCCTCCTAAAACAGGAGGGGAGTGAAATCGCAAATAAATGATATTGAGCCATCAATGTTAGCTCTAAGCTTACCACCATCTCACTTCTTCCCCCAAATGGCCGTGCCTTCGTTGTTGAGGCCGGTAAAGATGAGGCAGGGTTTGGATTTTTCCCAATCCCGTCCCCGCTCCACGCGCACTTTGTCGGTATAGCCGTTGCTCCACTTCATTTCCAGCCAGGGAGCCGCGTACGTCCAGGTGTTGCCGGCCTGCCCGTTGATGGTGCCGCTGGCGTCCAGTTGCAGGGTGGTGGCTACCTGGAAGTTAGGCGAAGTCTGCTCTTCGGCGTAGCCCGGTACCACCTGATAACCCAGCACGATCTGCTCCCAGGCACCGGCCAGTTCTTCCTTGGGCACCGGGGTTTGTTCCGTAGCGGCGTAGCGTTCGGGTGAAACCACCGGCCAGCCGTCGGGAGTCCAGTAAATTTTGCGGACGTGCATGACCATGTAAAACTTGTTCACGCCGGGGCGACCCTGGTGTGCCATGTAAAACTGACCTTGTCCGTCCTGGAATACACCGGGGTGCGAAGTACCCTGCCAGCCGCCGTGGCCCTGAAACTGGTAAGGTGCCAGAATCATCGGTCCGTTGTCTTCTTCCCCATTCATATCTTTCCCGGCAAAGTCCAGAAAGGGGCCTTCGGGCGAATCGGACCGGCCCACGCGCACGTTGTACTTGGTTTCCAGCCAGTCGTAGGCAATGAACAGGTAGTATTTGTTGAGCTCCGCGTTGTAAATAATTTCCGGTCCTTCAATGTTGCCGTTGATGCGGTTGCCCGTAAAGCCCCGCTGCGCAATCCGTTTGCCTTTGTAGCCCGGACTATCGGCCAGCCCGGTTGCCGCGTTCAGCTTCAGAATGTAAATGCCATCCCAGGCCGAACCGTAGTACATCCAGTGCGTACCCTGTGCGTCAATGATCACAGTGGGGTCAATGGCGTTGGTCTGGATGGTTGCATTGTCAACTGAAGTAACGACCAGACCTTTTTCCGTCCAGGGCCCTACCGGGTTGGTGGCCGTCGCCATTCCGATGGCGCTGAGGCGGGGCGTAGGAGAGGAGAGCGAATAATACAACCGGAATTCGTTGCCGGCTTTGATCACGTAGGGTGCCCACAGGGAGTTGAAGGGCGTGCCGCCGTTTTGTTTGATAAAGTCGGAGCCTAATTTAGGCAAGCCATCAAACACCCACTTCACGAACTGCCAGTTGACCAGGTCTTTCGACCGCCGGATCTGAAGACCCGGGCGCACGTCGGTGCCAAAGGCGACATCGGTGCTGTAGCTGTAGTAATATTCCCCCTCCTTGATTACCGCCGGATCGTGGGTGTTGTACGGTCCCCAACTGCTCCAGAACTGGAACGGAGCCACTTCCGGGTACGTATCCTTGATTTGATTGATGTCGAAGGGCGGCTCGGTTTTCGTGGTGTCGCCCGGTACGACGGGCGGGTTCACCTTGTCTTTGGAGCAGTCGAAAAGGCTCAGTGACAAAAGAATACCTGCCAATGCCCTTATCCAAGATTTCGTTCGTGTTTGCATAATCAGCTGGTTTTATTGCAGCTCCAGTGCTACCACCGGTGATGAAAAAGCAACATCCTGCCAGGCGCATGGTTTACCTGACCCTGACAAGATGTTTCTGAATGTCGCCCACTAATTGGCTGGGTTGGTGGATAAATTTTTGTTCACGACCAGTTCCGACTGCGGAATGGGCAGGTATTCGTTGCCCGGCGTCCAGCTGTTGAAGTCGGCATCGCGTTGCCGCAGCATCGCCAGTTTGGCCGGGTCGTACAGCCAGCCCCAGCGTATGATGTCGTTGATGCGCTGCCCTTCGATGGCAAACTCCAGTGCCCGTTCGTGGGCAATCTGGTCGCGCATCTGCTCCTGGCTCATGCCGGGACGGACGGTGCTCAGGTCGGGAAGGTTGGCCCGGTCGCGCACCTGCTGGATGAATGGATACGCAGCGGCTGTCTGGCCCAGTTCGTTTAGCGCTTCGGCGTGCATCAGCAGAATGTCGGCGTAGCGCAGCACCCGGTAGTTGATACCCGAATCGAAGTCTTCAAACTCCTTACCCAGTCCGTCGTTGGTGTATTTGCGCGGATAAATCCTGTCCTGAGGGTTGGGCCAGGGCACTCCGTAAGCAGTGGTACGGCCTTCGGTGGGTTCGTAGGAAGCGATGGTCGCAAATAACCGCGAATCGATTTTGCCGTCTTTCGTAGGCTCCTGCTTGTATTCGTTGTAGATCCAGCGGGTAGGCAGGTAGTCGGAAAAGCCTTTTCCGTCCATTCCGTAAGTCACCGCAATGGCATTCACCTGCTTCCAGTTGGAGTTGGGTTCGCCGGTCCAGTTCATCAGGGTTCCACCCACTTCGCCGGGTGTGCCAAACTGCACTTCAAACAGCGATTCGGCGTTGTTTTCGCCGGTAGGTTTGAAATTGTCGCGGTAGTCGGGCATTAGGCTGTATACTCCTTTGAGCGGGCCATTGATGAATTTGTTGAACTGGTCCGCCGCCTTTTGCCAGTTTTTGCGGTACAGGTACGACTTACCCAGCATCCCGGCCGCGGCGCCTTTCGTTGCCCGCCCGATCTGGCCCTGGTCCGGACCGCTCACCGACGCGTAGGAAACCGGCAGCATATTTTCTGCCATTTCAAAGTCAGAGAAAATCTGCGCCCAGAGCGCTTCTTCGGAAGCCGATGGGGGGTAGTAGTCGTTCTGATCCTGGGGCAGGGTGGTAATCAGCGGTACAGTTTTGAACGTAGTGGCCAGGTTGAAATAGGCCAATCCCCGCAGGAAGTAAGCCTGGCCAAGCAGCCGGCCTTTCAGTTCCTGATTCAGTACGCCTTCGCCCATCGGCTCCACGTTGGTCAGCACCTGATTGGCCCTCCACACCATGATGAAGAAGTCCCGCCAGATCCATTGTACCGGGGCCGAATTGTCGGGGATAATAAATTTTCCGGTCAGTTCCAGGTCGGGCCAGGGACTGTCGCCCACAAAGTCGTCGCCACGGCTGTCGGTCAGGCCGGGAAAGGAACGCATGTAGGCTCCGTCGGTGATAAGGCCATTATAGATGGCCGTCACCCCCGCAATCGCCTGTTGCTGGTTTTGCCAGTAGCCAGTCGTGGTTTGGGCGTTCGGGTTGGAAATGTCCAGCTTCTTGTCACATCCGCTTGCCAGTACCAGGGTGAGGAGGATATAAGAAATTCGTTTCATGAGCAAAGTTTGATGAGGGTGATGAAATGTTACTTCCACTAGAATCCGATTTGTACGCCCGCCATAATGGTGCGGGGGCGGGGATAGGAACCCACGTCGAAGCCGGGGCTGAAGGTGTCCGCTCCTCCGAACACTGTAGAGTTGGTAAAGTCGGGGTTATAGCCTTTGTAGCCCTGGAAAGTGTACAGGTTTTGTGCCGTCACGTAAACCCGGGCGCGGTTCAATCCCTTGATCAGGTTGGCCGGCAGGGTATAGCCCAGCGACACGGTGTTGATCCGCAGATAAGTGCCGTCCTGCAACCAGCCTGAGCGATCGGAATCCCGGCCGTTCTGGTTCTGATCCAGCACATCCAGCCGCGGAATACTGGTTCCGGTGTTGTTAGGAGTCCAGCGGTTCAGGATGTCTTCGTGGTAGTTGATGGAGCCGCCCGTGTGCATCAGTTCGCGATACAACCGGCTGTTGATCAGGAAGCCGGAGCTGCCGGAGGCGAAGATTGTTAGGTCAAAATTCTTGTAACCGGCCGTAAAGTTCAGACCGTAGTTCAGTTTGGGAATGGCGCTGCCCAGGTAGGTCCGGTCTTCCAGGTTCACCACGCCGTCTCCGTTCAGGTCTTTGAATTTCAGGTCACCGGGACCAGTGCCCGGATACTGGTAAGGCGTAGCCGGATTTCCGTCGATGGCATTGGCGGCATCCACTTCGTCACGGGTCTGGAAAATGCCGTCGGTTACCCAGCCGTAGTGCTGACCGATTTCGCTGCCTACTTCCGTAATGGAGCCGGCTCCGTAGATGGGTTCGTTGTTGCCGCCCAGGGCCAGTACTTTGTTGTTTACCGTCGTGGCGTTGGCCGAAATGGTGAAGGTAAAGTCGCCCTGTGACTTGTGGTAGGCGGCGCTGAATTCAAAGCCGGAGTTTTTCAGGCTGCCGGCGTTGATCAGGATGTTGGGCTCCAGCGAACCGGTAGAGGCCGGACCCGGTACCCGAACCAGGATGTCGGTCGTTTTGCTGTCGTAGTATTCCACCGACAGGTCGAAGCGCCCGTCGAACAGTACGGCATCTAAGCCCAGGTTGCCGATGGTACGGGTTTCCCAGCGGATTTTCTCCGACACCAGGTTGGTTTGCAGACCGCCGGTGACGCGCTGGCCGTTGAAGTTGTACACAATGTTGGGGTTGATAAAGGCATTGTACAGGTAGTCGCCGATGTTCTGGTTACCCAACTGTCCGTAGCTGCCGCGCAGTTTCAATTCTGTCACCACATCTTTCGATACCCCGAAGAAACCTTCGTTGCTCAATTTCCAGCCCAGTGCCACGGAAGGAAAATAGCCGAAGCGATTGCTGGGAGCAAAGCGGGAAGAACCATCCCGGCGCATAGTCGCCGTCAGCAGGTAGCGGTCGTCAAAGCTGTAGTTGAGGCGGCCCAAGTAAGAGGAGAGTACGTTCTGGGTCTCGAATCCCCCCGACGACTTATTGTCCGGACCGTTGTCCAGCACCGGGTAGTAAGGTTCGGTAAAACCTTCGGCGTGGCCGAAACGCTGAATAAAGCTGCCGGTCTGGTACATCTGGCCCACCAGTACGGCCAGGGCATGCTTGCCGAAAGTTTTTTCGTAGTTCAGCGTGTTTTCTACCAGACCGGTGCTCAGCGTACGGGAATTGTCGTCCAGACGGGCAATGTCCTGCCGGAAGAAATAACCCAACTGGAAGGCCGGCTGGAAAGAATAGTCGCGGGTGAGGGTGCGGTCGTAGCTCAGGTTCAGTTTGTATTTCAGGTTATGACCGTTTTTCTTGAACAGCTGCAATTCACCGTATACATTGGCAAAAATCCGGTCTACGTCCACGTAGTTGCGGAACAGGCTGTTGACCCCGATGCCATTGAGGGAAATTACATCGTGCACGTCCGAAAGCGTGCCCCCGAATCCGCCTACGTTGTTCGGGTCGCGCACCATCATTGTCGGAATGGCCGTCACCAGGTTGTTGATCAGCGGCGGCTGGTTGCCCAACAGTACGTCGCCCCGGTAGAGCAGCGGGTTTTCGTTGGAGTGGGCATAGTAAAGCGATTGCCCGATTTTGAAGATGCCTTTTTCGGCGGTTGAGTTGACCCGGCCGGAGTAGCGGTTGTAGCTGGGACCGTTGCCCACGTAGGTGCCTTCATTGCCGAAGTAATCCAGCGATACGTTGTAAGTGGTGTTGGTGCCGCCGCCGGAGAAATTGAGGTTGTGGTTCTGACGGGTGCCGGTTTTCAGCCCTTCCTTCTGCCAGTCGGTATCTACATTGCTTATGTAAGAAGGTGAATTGGGATCGTTGCCCGGAGCGATGGGCTGGCCGGCATTACGGCGGGCTTCGTTGTTCAGGAGCTGATACGTAGCGCGGTCGGTAACGGGCATCCGCTGCCATACTTCGTCAACGCCGTAATAACCGTTGTATTCTACCCGCAACGGGGTATTCTTCTTTCCCTGTTTAGTAGTGATGATGATCACCCCATTGGCGGCACGTGAACCATAAATGGCACCCGCCGAAGCGTCTTTCAGCACCTGCACCGATTCTACGTCGTTGGGATTGAAGTCACGGGGCGTAGTACCCACGGGCACCCCGTCGATCACGTACAGGGGCTGGGCGTCGCCGAAGGTGCTCAGGCCACGAATGCGCACGTTGGGTACGGCACCGGGCTGGCCATCGCTGGTCACGGCTACGCCGGAAGCCCGGCCCTGCAGCAACTGGGCTACGTCGCTGGTCGCCACTTTCTTGATTTCGGCGGCGTCTACAATGGCTACCGAACCGGTAATATCCGATTTGCGCTGCACCCCGTAACCCACCACGACCACTTCGCTCAACGATTTGATGTCAGGCATCAGCGTTACGTCCACTGTAGAACGGTTATTGATGGCGATTTCTTCGGTGGTATAGCCAATGTAGGAGAAAATCAGCACGCCACTGGATGCCGCATCGGGCAGGTCCAGCGTATATTGACCGTCGATGTTAGTGCTGGTGCCGGCGGAAGTACCTTTCAGGATCACGTTCACACCCGGAATGCCCATGCCCTGATCGTCCGTCACCTTTCCTGACACCTTGAAGACAAAAGTGCCTTTATAACCCGCCAGACTGGTCGGATCGGGCGTTTTCAGCGCGGGCACTTCGGTGACCGCCGGCAGGGCAGAAGAGCTGTTTTCGTTTGGCGCAGCTGCCTTCACCGGTTTCCTTTGCTTGATGATGCCATAAGTACGGTCATCCAGTTTCAGATAACCCAGCTTCAGGGGCACTAGTACCTCCTCCAACACCTGCTCCAGGGCCAGGTTGTCAGCAAGGGTACCTGCTTTCAACTGTTTCCGGTCGATGAGGCTGCTTTCGTACACAAAGCGGATTTTATAACGCTGTTCGATCTCGCTCAACAGGGTTTTGAGCGACTGGGTTTGTTTCGCAGCCGGTTCCTTGGCCACGTGCACGCCCGCGTACAGTTTGCTGACGGAAGCCGAAACCATGTCCTGGGCGGAAGTCCATTGGGCTAGCAGCACGAATCCGCTCAGACACATCAATCGGAATGGAGGTTTAGATAAAATTTTGTACATGCTCGTTGGTCTTTAATAGTTGACGACTAAGGTGTTTGGTTGATAACTCACTGGGAGTCATGATGGGGATCATACAGAATGATCTGCTTGCCATTCCGGCTTACCTCGATATCCAGGATGGCAGAAAGGGTTTGTAAAATGAATGGAAGGCTTTTGTTTTGGATGGTACCCGTTACTTCCCGGCGTTTAAGTGATTCCGGCTGAATAACCACCGGATAACCGTAGGCCTGTTCAATGATTTCTGCCACTTCGGTCAGCGAAGTGTGATCAAACCGGAATTCGTTTTCTTTCCAGGAACTGTACCGTTCGGGATTGACGTGCCGGACCTGATAATGGCCGTCCTTCTTTTCTTTGGCCACCAGATCGCCCGGCTTCAGCACCAGTTGCTGCTTTTGGCCTTCTTCTCCCACACGGAGTTGAATTTGACCGGAATTGAGTACAACCCGGACGTCTTGCGAACGGTTCGACACGTTGAATTCCGTGCCGATTACCTCTACATTCACATCCGCCGCGTGTACAATGAATTTGACGGGCTGATCGGTGGTTTGGCTACGGCTCAGGTGCTTAACACTAAAATAGGCCATGCCCTCCAGCCAGACTTCCCGGTTCATTGTTGGCTTGCCGATAAGTTCTTCCCCGGATGCATTCATCCAGTCTTTTGAAACCCGCAGGCGGCTGTTGCCACTCAGCGTCACCAGCGAACCATCCGGCAGCTCCACTTCCTTCATTTCGCCGTACTGGGTGGCGTATTCGGAAGGGACTGGTTGGTAAACAAACAGGAAGCTAACGGCCGATGCCACTACCAGGGCCGCAATAACCGCCGCTACCCGCCACCACTTGAATGGGCGGCCGATGCTTCTCAGCGGAACGTCTTCCGATTCGATTGCTTCGGCCTCCATTCGGGAACGGACTTCCAGAATGGCCTCTTCCACTTCCCAGTCAGGCACGGATTGTTTGGGCATGTGCAGTAAAGCGACCAGCGCCATCGCCTGGTCAACCAGTTCGCGTCTGTCCGGATGCAGCCGCAACCAATTGTTCCAGAACCGGATTGCCTCCGGGTCACTTCGGTGAACCCATTGCTGGAAAGAAGGCTCCATGGCCAGGTCTTCCGCCGAATAGGATGTGTACTTGTCCATTGGTAATAATACAGATGGTGATTGGAATTGTACCCCATAGATCTCTTCGGAAGAGGGTTCTACTGTATTTTTTATAAATTTTTTAAATAAATTTTTTAATGTTTGATAATCAGGTGTTTGTAATATGGTTGGCTAGTTTTGAAAAAGTGGCAGAGCATAAAAAAGACGATCGCTGCCACATCAGAATGTAGCAGCGATCGGCAGGTTGGTGGATACTTCGGATTAAAATCCGAAGGGATAACTTCGTTTAGGCAATCTTTACTCTTTGTCCGTTGGCGGCCGATTTATAAATGGCTTCCACGATGCGGATATCGCGCAGGCCTTCTTCGCCGGGCACCAGCAGTGCCTGCTTCTTCATAATGGCCATGGCGTCGTCGTCCATTTGTCTGACCTGCTGCCCGGGTATGTCGTACGGATGATTGATTTCGCCCAGTGGGCTGCTGCCTTTTACGCCCGCGTAAGCCGAATACGGCGATATCTTGATTTCCCCTTTTTCGCAGGTTACGTCCAGGAAGTTCACGTTCTCTCCGAAACTGGTTTTGATATCCGCCATGACACCACCCGGAAATTCCAGCGTAGCCGTGGTGGTTTCGTCCAAGCCGTTTTTATAAATCTCGGGCCGGGTGGTCGAAGTGCTGGCTTTCACTACCGCTACGGGCTCCATCCCACTTCCCATCCGTGCTCCCTGGATGGCATACACGCCCATATCGTATAGCACGCCACCGCCCATTTCCTTTTTCTGCTTCCAGTGGTCGGTGCGGCTTTCGCGGTAGCCGGCGGCACAGTTGACTTTCTGCACGTTGCCCAACTTCTTGTCCTTAATAATCCTGCGGTATTCCTGGGTATTGGGTTCATGCTGCAGCCGGTAGCCAATGGCCAGGGTTTGCTTGTTTTTCCGGCAGGCATCAATCATCGCCTGGCATTCCTGTACGGTAATGGCCATGGGTTTTTCGCACCAGACGTGCTTGCCGGCATTGGCCGCCCGCACCACGTATTCGCGGTGCATCGAAGGAGGGAGCACCACGTACACCACATCGATATCCGGGTTGTTGGCAATCGTGTCGAAGTTCTGGTAGTTGTAAATGTTTTTGTCGGGAATGTTGTACTTTTTCTTCCATTCTTCTGCCTTGGCGGGCGTACCCGTCACGATGCCGGCCAGGTAGCAGTTCTGGGTCTGTTGCAGGGCCGGAGCCAGCAGGTCGGTGCTGTAATACCCCAAGCCCACCAGTGCGACGCCCAGGCGGTTTTTCTGAGGTAAAGTAGCCGACAACAAGGTGTTCGGAGAAAACAGGGCTGTTGCGCCGCCCAGGGAAAGCACTTTCAATACGGTTCTGCGGGAGGTGGAAATAGAAGTCATAAGTTTGGGTGTTGAAGATAAGAAGTGTCAGCAATGGGCAACGGAAAGCCTGGTTGTAGCTGCCCATTTGCCTGAAATTAACGAAAACCAGGCCTTTTGCAAGTATATGAGTTAATTCTTACCTAAAAACGGGAAAGTTGCGTTTTGGTATATTGGATACAAAGTCAAAAAGAAACGTTGCTTTTGGCCTTCGATCGAAGCAACTGCATGTGACTTGGCTAAAGGCGATCGTAACACCGCATCTCCACTGACCCATCCATCAGCTTTTGCTTTTACCCGCGGTCTGCATGTGTATCGGGTGAAAGTCAAATCGATAATAAGGAGAGAAATATCAGCAGCAAAACTTCGGTGTGCAGCAGCTTTTCTTTCAGCCGCTTCAGGGCATCGTATACCAGGTTGTAGACAGATTGGGGCTTTACAGTCAGGATTTCAGCGATCTGTTCGGAAGAAAGCTCTTCGTAAAACTTAAGGTAGATGGCTTCGCGTTGTCGTTTGGGCAACTGGTTGAGCGCCCGAACCAGCATTTCCTTCTGCTCGCTGAGTTCCTGCCGGAGTATGAAAATGTCCTCAGCGGAGAATTCGATACCCAGGCTTTCCTCGGCTTCGTCTTCGTATCCGGAAAAACGGTTTTCCCGGACCAGCTTCTTGATCAGATTGCGTTTGAGTGAGATAAGAAGGTAAGTTTTTACGTGGCTCACCTCGCTGAGTTTTTCCCGGTCCTGCCAGAGTTTCACAAACAGGTCCTGGATGCAATCTTTGGTGAGCGACCGGTTGTGAGAAAGCTTCAGGCCATACTGATACAAATCGCTGTAGTGCTGCCGCATCAAGATGTCCACGGCCTGCGCATCCCCTGTCTTCAATCGTCTCCACACTGCATCCGTAAGGGGTGAATCTTCTTTCTCTGCCATAAAATTTATCTGATGAAGTACTGAATTATTGCGAAGATGAATGGCAACTTTCAGCTTTTTGCTGCGAACTGGTATCTATGGAAAACCAACTTCCGCTCATATCTACATCCCGGTTTTCTGCAAGCTTTTGCGATCGAAAACGTTCCTTTTTGGAACTTCGTACCAAGATAAAAAATAAATGTAAAGAATACGTTTATTGAAGAAATTATTTTTTTTCGCTTGTATGAGGAGACAAACTTGAGAAAATGGCAATTGGGAGGGTGAATAAATCAAAAGCCCAGCATTTCGCTTGATTCTTCAGCGAAGCAGCGAAAAACCGGGTTTCCGGTAACATCGGGGTTCAATAAGAGGCCGCTGGCCGATTGCCTGCGGAAAATATTTGCAGGATAAAGTCGCTGAGATTGGCGTTCAGATAGTCTTTTGCGGTGTGAAAAAGCTGGGCGGAGGCGGCTTGCTGGGTGGCGGGTAGGGAGCACTCCCAAAACTATGTGCCAGAACCGGTCCGAAATGCCGTACCCGGTTGCTGTTTCATCTGCCCGAATTCTTCAGGGTTGGCGGGGGCTCAGTCGTATCTTTATTTGATGTCATGCTTCCGGCCTGACAAACCGCAACCGCACTGATCAAGTCAATCTGACAAAGGAGTGCTAAGGTGTATGTAGGGAAGCAACTGAAATGCAGCAGGAATGAATGCTTTTATACACTGTAATGGAATGAGAAAGTGGTCAAACTTGCCATCCTGCCCGGAGTGTCGATCCCAAATGCCCAGTGGGGCAGTGGATTACTCAGCGGTAGTGAAGGAAATGGTCTGCTTTTGCGCGTTGGCGCTGCCTTCCAGTTCAACCAGATAAAGACCAGCCTGCATTTGAGGAAGCGACACTTTTACGGTGGCTTGACTGGTGATCACCTGCTGCTGCAGCAATACTTCTCCTTTTTGATTTACCAGGGATAAGGAAAGACTCTCTGTGCCGGGGTGGCTGGATTTGGACGCACGGTTTTTAGCGTTGCGGTTTCCCGGGCCGTCGGAAGCAAAGATAGAAGTAGTGATCAGCAGTAGAGAAGCGAAGGTGAGTACAGTTTTCAAAGCAGTGGCGGGTTGGTTGAATTGATGAATCAAAGGTATACATCCTGGGAATGTACGTGTAACAAATTAGACCGTTTTACCGGCTTTACCGGTGAAATGCATGAGCTGCTCGGTGAATGAAAGCCCCAACACCGGTATGCATCAGTATTGATAGTCATTTAGGTAGATCTATTTAGTGGCATTTGGTGGCTAAGTAAGTATTTACACTTAAATACTTTAAATGCTGTTACATACGGAGTAAAATTTAACTATGTGCAGATTGAAAAGGTGAATTTGTTGGAAATTCGCAGATGAAATTGCACTAAGCCAGGTGCAGTAGCTGTTTCTTCTGCGTAAGATAAAACGTAGTTAAAAGAAGTATACGGGTAAATGCTTAGTGTTTTTGCTCTGTACTTTCATGCCCTCCGGGATGCATTCCTTTGCCCGTTTTCCTTCCTCTGCAGATATTCGATTATTTTGGTTTCCGAACAAGTGCAGGAGCGGCAACGGAATTGAATTGCACGGCAGTCGGCAGCAATGATTCAATCGATTGAGCTTAATATAAACTTTGACTGTTATGGGGAAGTATTACGCATTGTTATTTAGCCTGATCGCCATTTCGGGAGCCAAAGCCCAGCGTATTGTACCCTCAGGCGGACTGAATTTTCAGGAAAAGCAGGTTGTTAGCTTGCATTATTCGGAGCGCCAGCATCCATTCAAGCCGGGAAATGCGGAATACAAAGGCACCGCCCTGGTACACGTGCTGGATCAGGATATGAAGCCTTACAGCGGATACCTGTTTCGCCTGGAATATAAAGACTTTACCACCAATACCTGGAAGATTTATCAGCATTATCAGGATACCATCCCTTATAATGGCGGTTCTAAACGGGTAATGCCCCTCATTCATCAACTTCCGAACGGATATTATCGGGTTTGGGCGCAGTGCCTGACTACGCAGACCGTGGGAGTGGTGCCTTTTGAATTGGATGTAGCGGATGAGGAAGAGGGTAAAATCCCTTTGCAAGTGAGCTTGATCATTCCGCAAAAACAAAGCGCCGGACCGGAAACTTCCAATGGCAAAAAACAGATGACAAATGCTCCCCAAAAAGAAACGAAAAAAAGATCCCGTGCTCCCCACCAATAGCCATCCGAATAAAGTGGCATTACCCAAAGCAGCCATTCGTACTAGCAGCCCCCTGGTAACTCCTTTTAATACGCCCAATCCGATTGAATTTTTGCCATGCCGCGTCCATCTTATATAAATTGATTTTTTTAAATTTTTATAAGTTTTGACTTGTGCTTGAAAAACCACCAGGGGCGTTTATTTATTAGAGATCGATGCCGTGAATAAATATACGCTCAGATTTGGGACTGATCGCGTGTGTAAGATTTCTGTGGATAATGAATGATCAGGAATACCCGGATGATTGTCTATCCCCCTTGCGCAGTGGAATGCCGGAACGGGCATTTTACCTTTTTCAATCCAGGTTTATAGAAGACAAGTCCCGCTGCTCCTTACGTGATATCAATCAAAATGGAAGGAATGCAACAAAACTACAATCAATAAATTTATGATTTCAGGTTTATCTTCCCTGATCCGACGACGGAAAAAAAACGTCTTCGCCCTGTCAATACCCTTCTTTTTGGTATTCATTTTGACCAGCCGGCAGGCAGCGGCGCAAAGTTGTAATTCCGGTTGCAATGTAACTGTAAACGTAGGTTCTTCACCCGGAGCTACCCTTAAGGCAACTTCCCATGGCCAAACCATTTGCCTGACCGGCTCGGGTACTTATACCGGCACGATTGATTTTAATAATAGGTCGAACGTGACGCTTTGCGTGGGCAGCAGCGTTACCGTTAGCTCCAGCGCCAGTTATACGAATGCCAACCAGTCCTGGACCATCAACAATTACGGTACATTCAATGAACCGCTGACATTAGGTACCAGTCAAAGACTGAACAACTACGGGCAGGTAAACGGAAGCATTACAATGAACGGATCGGCAACGATCAGTAATTCTGGCACCTTCAAACCTTCGGCGTTTACTTTCAACAACAGCAATAGCTTTACCAACGAATCGTCCGGAACGGCTGAAATACCGGGATTTAACGTCAATTCAGGCTCTACGTTCGTCAACTACGGATCCCTTAAAATAAATGGCAATCTTCAGAACAACTCCAACGGCAACGTACTGCTGGGCGGCTCCACTACCATCACCGGCAACCTGGGTAACAATGGCACGCTGAAAATCACGGGCACGCCCAGCATCGGGGGGGACATTACGAACAACGGATCGGGGACCATCACCGGAGAGGGCAGTACTACCTGTAATATGCTTTGTCCGGGAACTGGGAAAACCCTTACCAACGGAGGTACCTTGAATTCCATCAGCATTTGTCGGGCGGCCACTAACAATACCAACTCCAATGCTACCGTGGTAGGGGCCGCACCTACGACCCAACCCACCAACCTGATTCTGACGGTGTCGGGTAGTTCCATCAGCGGGCGGTTTACGGCAGCATCCGGTTCGCCCGCCGGTTACGTAGTGATGCGCCGCCGGGGAGCGCAGGTGCCAACGGCCGACTATCCGTCTTCGAGCCTGGTCTATTCGGTGGGTGATGAAATCGGAAGCAGCAAAGTCATCGACATCATCAGCGGCCTGACCTTTACGGACGATCTGGAAAGTGACGATTGCGGGGAATATTACTATGCGGTATTCAGTACCAGCAGCGTAAGCAGTAACTGCCGCAATACGAACACCGCCTCTCCACTGACGGGCGGACCAGCCAGTTTCAGAAAACTAAACACAACCTTTACCGGTACGATTCTCTACCGGAGCTGTACGATGAACGTGAGCTTTGATGCTCCCTGCTCTTTCAATGCCAATAATACTTTTCAGGTGCAGCTTTCGGATCAGAACGGAACGTTTGGCACTTCTCCTACCGTCATTGGTACGCAAGCCGGTACGGGGCCGGTAAGCATTCCCGTTACCATTCCTTCGGCACTGACCATCGGTACTGCCTACCGGGTTCGGGTGGTGAGTTCCAGTCCGGCGGTTATCGGGGTAGACAATGGACAGAACCTTACTGCACAGGCACTTCCCACTATGACCAATATGCCGGCCAACAGCACGGTCTGCGCGAATGCGACGGTGAGTGCCACCAATTTTGGCAGCAATCCGAGCAGTGCTTCCACAACATTTAGCTGGAGCAACAACAACCCGGCCATTGGCTTAGCGGCCAGCGGCACCGGACAAGTACCTGCGTTTACTGCGACCAATTCGACTACGGCCAATATCGTTGCTACCATCACGGTGAGAGCCAGCCAGGGCGGTTGCCCGGGACCCACTTCTTCCTACACCATTACGGTCAGGCCGACGCCCGTCATTACCAGCTCACTGACGGCCGATGTATGCAGCGGCAGTGTCTTTAATTATACCATTACCAGCCAGTTTGCCAATGCCACCTTCGCCTGGAGCCGGGCGGCGGTAACGGGAATCAGTACTACTGCTCCCGCCAGCGGAAGCGGGGCTTCGATCAGCCAGACGCTGACCAACACCACTACTTCTCCGATCAAAGTCACGTATGTGCTCACGCCGTCTTCCACATCGACTCTTTGTGCCGGTTTGCCTTCCAGTCTGGTCGTGATCGTGGCACCTTCCGGTACAATCGCTACGTGGCCCATCGGAAGTTCAACCTTGTGCGTAGGTTCGTCTTTTCCGGTAAGCTTTTCGGCTCCTTGTGGCTTTGGTACCGACAATGAGTTTGTGGCCCAGCTTTCCAGTGCGACGGGCAGCTTTACCAATCCGATTGTCATCGGTACGCTCAGTTCCAGTACTTCGGGCACCATCCAGGCCACCATTCCCAGCGGCATCGTAAGCGGTGGCATCCAATACCGCATACGGATAGTAGGCAGCCAGCCCGTAAGCACGGTTCACCTAGACAATGGCACTGACCTGACTGTGCAGGTATCTTCCATATCACCGATGGCCCCGCAATCATTCACTACAAATGAAGTAGGCAATTTGCTTACGGCACCCACAGAGGGAGTAACCAGCTGGCAGTGGGGTTATTATAAAGTACTGGGTGGGGCCATTACGTATCTTTCCGAAAAAACTTCCGGCACCTATCAGCCACAGGGAAGCGACTTTTCTACTCCCGGTACCTATTATATTATCTGTGAGATGACTACTTCGTCAGCAGGTTGTGGTACTTCCATCAGTAATCCGGTCACGGTTTACATCAATTGTCCACTCAGTACCAATCTGATCGTCAACGGAGATTTTTCGCAGGGAAATACCGGATTTACTTCGCAATACACCTTCGTAGCTTCCGGTGGCTCTATGATACCAGAGGGGACGTATGCCGTAGGAAACAATCCCTACAGTTATCATGGGAGTTTCTGTGACATGAATGACGAAACCAAGCGGTCCAAACAGGGAACTTCCAGCAATTCGGGCGGCAACATGCTCATCGGCAACGCGGCAACTACCGGTTCCCGGAATTTGTGGCAGCAGACCATCACGGTAAAGCAGAACACGGACTACGTGCTGACGTTCTGGGCGGTGAGTCTTGCCGGAGCCACCAACAGTTTGCAATTCGGGATCTACGCGGGCTGTTTCCGTACCGGAGCCGACATTTCGGTGGTGCAGGCCGGCGTAGATAATTGTACCTGGACCAAGTTTACGGTGCAGATGAGCAGTGGAAATATGACTTCGGTCAACATGGCCATCCGCAACATCAGTGCAGCGGCAGGCGGGAATGACATTGCCATCGACGACATTATGATGTATGAGTGTTCGGGGGGCGGCAACTTTGCAGTAGCCAACTCCTACATCTGGAGAGGCTTTTCCTCCAACTGGTTTGATATGGACAACTGGGGTACTTCCTGTTCCCTGCCTTCGTGCTCCGATGACATTACCATACCAGTACTGACTCCCGACAAAGTTGCTCCCATCATCAATGCGACGGGTGCTTCGGTAGGTTCGGTTACCATTGAGAAGAATGCTTCGCTTACCATCAATGCGGGCTTCAACCTGAATGTCTGCGGTGATTTCAACAACAGCGGCTCCCTTCTCAACAGCTCAACTTCCTCCGTTACATTCATCGGTAATAAGACTCCTCAGGTGCTGAGTGGCTCACTTACCGGCACCAATCGCCTGGGGCAGTTGATTGTAAACAAGACGAATGCTTCGAACGTGATGCAGCTGAGCAGTCCGGTTGAAACCATCGATAACATCACCATTACCAACGGGCGGCTGAATGCCAACGGACAGGTAATCAGGGCCGGGAAAAATTTCACCATCAGTGCGAACGGGACGTACATTTCGGGGAACAATACCCTGCGGATTGCTGGTGATATGAGCAATGCCGGGGTATTTACGGCGAATAGCGGGCTGGTGGAGTTTAACGGAACGGCCAACCAGCAGTTTTCGCAGACGGGTTCGGGGGCTTTCTACAACCTGGGAATCAATAATGGTACGCCTACCAATACCGTTACCTTCAACCCCTCAGTCACTACCGTAACCAATCAGCTGATATTAACCAGAGGAATTGCAGTAACCGACATCAGCAGCGCTACCGCTTCCTCTCAGAAAGAAATCTCCGTTACCAACAGTGCCGCCAATGCCGTCACCGGCTATTCGGCCAGCTCTTTCGTAAACGGAAAGCTACGCCGGAGCGTAAGCGGACTGAACACCTATGAGTATCCGGTCGGGGCGGTGGCTTCCGGACAAGCGCGGTACAATCTCATTCGGATGACCGTCACGTCGAACCTGGGTGTATCCAGCGTAGCCGGGTACTTCAAAACCACCAGCTATGCCAGTGCTACGCCTACCCGGATCAACAACGTAGATTATACGGTCTGTAGCGGTGGGTTCTGGGACCTGACACCCAACACGTCTACCCTGGCTTCGGGAGCCCGCTACAGCCTGAGTATCTTCCCGGATGCCGCGTTTACCTGTCTGGGTACGCGTACCTTCCTGAAGCGACCCAACTCCACCCAGCCCTGGTCTTTCGACGGCAGTACCTGGCAGGACGAAAATACGCGCACCGGGGTACAGAGCTTTTCGGAATACGTAGTGGCTTCGGCAGGAAACGTGTCGCTACCGGTAGCGTTGCTCAACTTCACCGGGCGGCTCAAGGAAGAGCAAGTACATCTGAACTGGGTAACTGCATCGGAAAAAAACAACGACTTTTTTGAAATACAGCGCTCATTGGATGCCCGAAGATTTGAGGCCATTGGTAAAGTAAAAGGTGCCGGTACTACCCAGGAAAGACTGGCTTACTCCTTCGTGGATGAGGCGCCACAATCGGGAATCTCTTATTACCGACTGATGCAGGTAGACTTCAACGGGCAGGTGAGTTACAGTCCGGTACTGGCCATTCACAATAGCGACGTGGTAGATGCGGCCAGGCTGTTTCCCAATCCCATCGGTGCCGGTGAAGAAGCCCACCTGCAGATCAAGACTGCCCAGGCCCGTACGTACTGGCTCCAAATTCTGAATATGCAGGGCAGGGAACTCAGCAGTTACTCTTACCAGGCCCAACCAGGCATCAACAGTTTTGCCATTCCTGAAACGGCGGTACTCAAGCCGGGAGTTTATATTATGCAACTGAACGCGTCGGGAGAAGGAGAAGGTCAGAAAGCCTATCAATTCAAACTCCTCATTCGGTAAGCAATTCACTTTTACGTGCGTGCTGCGTAGCCCGGTTCAGAACCGTCTGCGCAGCATTTTTTTGCCACGTAGTCCAACCGCCCATCCCAATGCGGATTGTCGCCGGATGTAGTAGAATTAGGCGTATTCACCTAAAGCCTGGGTAATAAAACCGTTGGGAATCCAACCATTGAGCCGTTTTATCGTAGGTGTGTTCGGAAAAGAAGCAAGGACGCTTTTTGTTCCTTACTACCTGATGCTATGAAAAAGCTGTTTTTTGTCCGCAAGTTCTCCTTAGCCGGTTCTTCGATTTCTACTTTAGAAGTAGACCTGGCTGCCATTGAGCAGGCGCTGCCGGAAGGAGCACGCATTAAGTCCGAAACGGTGCAGACCCAGATTGAAGGCGATACCTTTATCGTATACGGTGAGTATACCACCGAAGAACAGGCGATGCAGGAAGCCCAGGAAGCCGTTGCCCAGGAAACCATCAACCTGGATGAAGTACTGGGAGACGGAGGCATGCTGCCGTCGGTGAACTAACCCATCCTATTGGTGTTAGCGGAATGGCAGGAAGCTTTTCCTGATCACCCAAAGCCGGTAAGGAGAATCTCCAGGCTGAATGTCAGGCCAGGAAGTTTTCCGAATAGGTCTTATTGTTAATTTAGCGATGAGAACTACTTTTCACCCACCCGGTTGCAGCCATGCTGATCAAAGAATTTCCGGATCTGAAGTGGTTGAAAGCGCAGACGGAGCAGCGCTTCCGAAGCCGCTTGGGTCCGAACGGCGTCCAGTTGCCGGGAAGTGGCTGGCCTACGGTGCTCCTCAACGTAAAGACGGGCTTTACCGAACGGCCTGACATCCGGGGGCCGCTGTCGCTCTTCGCCAATCTGTCTGGCAGCAGCTTTGCCACGGCCAACCGACGCCGGGTGCGCGTAGACGAAAGTACCTACTTCCTGACCAATCCCGACGAATACTATACCCTGGAAATCAGCAGTCCGGTGCCCGTCGAAACGTTCAACATCCACTTCGGACACGGACTGGCCGAAAGCGTGTGGGAAAGCTGGACCCAATCGGCCGACTGCCTGCTGGATCAGGCGGAGAAACGTACGGCAACCCTGCACTTTTTCAATCAGCTGTACCGAAAAGATGCCCACCTGGAAAAACTGTTCAATGAATTGCGGTCAAGCAGCCAGCAGGGAAATCTATCCGGCCTCTATGTGGAGGAACAGCTGACGCGGGTATTGCTGCACCTGCTGGCCGGACATCAGCAGTTGCTGAGGCGGGTGAAACAGTTGCCGCCCCTGAAAGCCGCTACCCGGACGGAATTATACCAGCGGCTTTCGCTGTCGGTAGATTACCTGTATACTTTTTATGACCAGCCGCTTACCCTGGATCAGCTGGCGGCTACGGCCTGCCTGTCCAAGTTTCACTTTCTGCGCTTGTTTAAACAGGCTTTCGGACGCACTCCTTACCAGTTTCTGCTGGAGGTGCGGCTTTCCCGGGCGCAGGATCTGCTGAAGGGAAGTGCTTTGCCGGTTCAGGACATTGCCCTGCAACTGGGCTTTGATTCGGCCAATGCCTTCAGCCACGCCTTTTACAAGCATACCCGGTTTTATCCCAGCCAGTACCGGCTCTGTTCGGCCTGAGGCGAAATGGAGCCACCCAAAAAATAGCAATTTTTTACACGTCGGGGCTGATCGGTTCCAATAGTTTTGCTGGTGTTCCATTTACTTTACTTCACTTTATGAAAACGGATCTGCTTTCTCAATCAGGTTTTTTTCTACTGACGCTGCTGTGTCTTTACTTCATTTTAAGTGGCCTGTTCCTGGCTTTTTCCCGAGCCGGAATGGAGGGCTCAATTCGCCGCCAATGGGTATTGCGGGCGGGGCTGGTACTGACCGGCTGGCTGCTGCTGTCCGCTGCCCTGGCTTACAGCGGGTATCTGGCTGAGTTTTCTACCGTGCCGCCCCGCATGCTGGTGATCATTTTTCCGCCGCTGGTTGCCATTCTCCTCCTGACTTTTTCCGCCGGTTTCAAACGGGTGCTGATCCACACTCCGCCGCAGTGGCTTTTTTATCTGCAAGGGTTTCGGATTGTGGTGGAACTGCTGCTCTGGCGCTTGTTTGCCGTGGGCCTGCTTCCCTTTCAGATGACCTTCGAAGGCTGGAACTTCGACGTATAGGTAGGATTGACGGGGCCGGTAATCGGGTGGCTGGCAACCAGAAAAAGATTGCCCCGCTGGGCCGCCATTGGCTGGAACGTGGCCGGGCTGCTGCTGCTGGCCAACATCGTCATCATTTCCCTGCTTTCTGCTCCAACTCCCTTTCAGGTTTTTAAGTACGAACCGGGCAATACCATTATCACCCAGTTTCCCTTCGTGTGGCTGCCGGGCTTTCTGGTGCCCCTGGCGTATGCGCTGCACCTGTTTTCCCTCCGTCAATGGAGCGCGATGGATAAGACCGCCGTGCCAGCTGGCCAGGCTTCCATCCGGGTTTGATTCGGTTTTGGCTCCCGCGCGGACGGGAAAGACCTATGGTATTGCAGTGAGGGAAAATGGGAAAAAGGGTATAAGCAAGGGGGAATGGACGGGCAATAATCGCTGCTAAAAACCTTTCCTTTCCAATCGTTTCAAGCCACCTTCTTCGCCCGGAATTACGTAACTTTGATCCATGCCTGATTCAGCTATTCAACCCATCGAAACCCTTTCCCCAGTCCAACCTACGGATGCCACCGGATACGAACAAATTGAAATCTTTGGTGCGCGGGAACACAACCTCAAAGACATTGACGTTACCATTCCCCGTAATAAACTGGTGGTGGTGACGGGTATCAGTGGCAGCGGAAAATCTTCGCTGGCCTTCGATACCATTTACGCCGAAGGACAACGGCGCTACATGGAAAGCTTCTCCGCCTACGCCCGCTCTTTCATCGGCGACATGGAGCGACCGGACGTGGACAAGATCAATGGACTGAGCCCGGTGATTTCCATTGAGCAGAAGACGACTTCCAAAAACCCGCGTTCTACCGTCGGCACCGTTACCGAAATCTACGACTTCATGCGCCTGCTCTTTGCCCGTACGGCCGAAGCCTTTTCGTACGTTACCGGCGAGCGGATGGTGAAGCAGTCGCAGGATCAGATCATCGAGCACATTCTTTCTCATTATAATAACCAGAAGCTGATTCTGCTGGCACCCATCGTGAAGGGCCGCAAAGGCCACTACCGCGAAATCTTCGTGCAGGTAGCCAAGCTGGGCTTTACCAAGGTGCGTACCGACGGGGAGATCGTCGACATCAAGCCCAATATGCAGCTGGACCGCTACAAGACCCACGACATTGAGATCGTGGTGGATAGGCTGGTGGTGAAGGCGGAGGATCGGTTCCGCATTTCGCAGTCAGTACAGACGGCGCTGCACCACGGCAAAGGGCTGCTGCTCACGCTGGATGAACGCGGACAGACCCAGGCGCTTTCCCAGTACCTGATGTGTCCCACGTCGGGCATTGCCTACGACGAACCGGCACCCAATACCTTTTCTTTCAACTCTCCCTACGGCTGGTGCCCTACTTGTACAGGCTTAGGATTGGTTGAGGAAATTTCGGAGGAAGCCATTTTGCCCGACAAAAGCCTAAGCATCAGCAAGGGAGCCATTGCGCCCCTGGGCGAATACCGCGACATCTGGATTTTCAAGGAAATAGCGGCCATTCTGAAAAACTATAAGGGTATCACGCTCAATACGCCCATCAAAAACTTCCCGCCCGAACTGATCGACCTGCTCATGAAAGGCAGCGACGAAACCGTACAGGTACCGTCGGTAAAATACCCCGGTACCACCTGGAGCACGAAGTTCGAGGGCATCATTACTTTCCTGAAAAGGCAGCAGGAGTACGGCACGGAGAAAACCCAGGAGTGGATTGTGGAATTCCTGAAGGAGAAAACCTGTCCGGAATGCAACGGTGCCCGCCTGAAGAAGGAGGCCCTGTTTTTCCGAATTGACAAGAAAAATATTGCCCAACTGGCCCAACTGGACGTCACCCAACTGGCCGAATGGTTTAGTAACCTGGAAGAGCGGCTCAGCGAACGCCAGAACCTGATTGCCACGGAGATCCTGAAGGAAATCCGCAAGCGCATCGGCTTCCTGGTCGACATCGGGCTGGACTACCTCACGCTGGACCGGCCCCTGCGGACGCTTTCGGGTGGTGAAGCCCAGCGCATCCGGCTGGCCACGCAGATTGGTACCCAACTGGTAGGCGTACTCTATATCATGGACGAACCCAGCATCGGGCTGCACCAGCGCGACAACGTGAAGCTGATTCAGGCATTGAAAAACCTGCGCGATCTGGGCAATACCGTGCTGGTGGTGGAGCACGACAAGGATATGATGCTGCACTCCGACTATATTCTGGACATTGGTCCGGGAGCCGGTCGCCACGGTGGCCAGGTGGTCGGAGCGGGTACCCCCGAAGAATTTCTGCGTAATCACAGCACCACGGCGGCTTATCTCAACGGCGAAAAAGGCATTGAGGTTCCTAAAAAGCGCCGCGAAGGCAACGGCAAGGAACTGATTGTGCGCGGTGCCAAAGGTCACAACCTCAAGAACGTGACGCTGAAGATTCCGCTGGGCCAGATGATTTCCGTGACGGGCGTATCGGGCAGCGGTAAATCCACGCTCATCCACGAAACCCTCTTCCCGATCCTGAATCAGCACTTTTTCCGTTCTAAAATGGAACCGATGCCCTACCAGTCGGTGGAAGGGCTGGAACACCTGGACAAGGTGATTGAAGTAGACCAGTCGCCGATCGGGCGCACGCCGCGCTCCAATCCGGCCACGTATACCGGCATGTTTACCGACATCCGCGCGCTGTTTGCCGACCTGCCCGAAGCCAAAATCCGGGGCTACAAGCCGGGGCGTTTTTCTTTCAACGTGAAAGGCGGCCGCTGTGAAACCTGCGAAGGAGCCGGTATGAAAACCATCGAGATGGAGTTTCTGCCCGACGTGTACGTGCCCTGCGAAACCTGCAAGGGCAAGCGCTACAACCGCGAAACCTTGGAAGTGCGCTTCAAGGGCAAATCCATATCTGACGTACTGGACATGACCGTAGAGCAGGCGGTGGAATTCTTCGAAAACCAGCCGCGCATCCTGCGGAAAGTAAAAACCCTGCACGAAGTAGGCCTGGACTACATTACGCTGGGCCAGCAGGCAACTACGCTCAGCGGGGGGGAAGCCCAGCGGGTGAAACTGGCCGAAGAACTTTCCAAAAAGGATACCGGCAAAACGCTCTACATTCTGGACGAACCCACTACCGGACTGCACTTCCAGGACATTCAACACCTGCTGGACGTGCTCAATAAGCTGGTCGACAAAGGCAATACGGTACTTATCATCGAGCACAACCTGGACGTGATCAAGGTGTCGGACTACGTGATCGACATCGGGCTGGAAGGCGGTGCCAAGGGCGGGGAAATCATCGCCGAGGGCACGCCCGAAAAGGTAGCCAAAAGCAAACGCAGCCACACCGCTCGGTTTTTACGGGAGGAGTTGAAGGGGTAGGAAATTGGCTGCTCAATGTTTTTGATAAGGCTGATCCCGTGGATGCGCTTGGCCTTATCCTTTCATCATTTTTCATGATTCCACTCCTTGGCATCGTGGCCATTGCTGATGACTGGAAAGGCACTGATTCGCAGCCGTGCGGCTCCCATGGGGATCAGGCTTACCATTTGTTCGGGTTGATTGCTTTTGATCGGACTTGGTTGCAGCACACCGCAGAGTCCGTATTGATCCAGTTGCCAGCCGGGAATTTGCCTGGCTTTTGTCTTCAGCACGATGGGAGCAGATTCAGCGGCAAAGGGGAAATTGTCCTTCGGCCAGGGCTTGCGTTCAATCACAAAAGAGGTGGCAGGTGCCTGGTGGTTGAGTACCAATCCATAGTTCCAGGGAGTAGTTGGATGGATTTCATAAGAAGGCCACGCGGTTATATCGGCTCCCTTCTGCCATTTTGAATCCCAGATGGCCGTTTTATCACTTTCCTTTTTGACATAGTTCTCTCCAATCTTCAACGAAAAGGTCAACGGCCCGTAATCGACGCTTACGCTGTTCTTGTTTTCCTTCCATGCCCTGACTGACACCCGCATGGGGAGTTTTAGGGTTACCCGGTCTCCGTTTTGCCAGGTACGGTCCAGCTTTACGTACTTGGAAGGAACCGGCACTATCTTTTCTTTCTTCCCATTTACGTACACCTGCGCCCCCTGTGCCCAGGCGGGAACACGCAGGTAAAAAGGAAAAGCAACGGCTTTGGGCGTTTGCAGCCGAAATTCCAGCTGGTCTTCAAAGGGATAATTCCCTTGTTCGACAAACGTTACCCGGGTGCCGTCGCCCACTCGTAAGGTAGCCTCGCAGGCCGCATACAGTACCGCAGCGGCTCCGTTGTCAGGCGTAGCCATCCAGAGGTTTTCCGCGAAATAAGGCCATCCCTGCGCGTGGTTATGCTGACAGCAACGGGAGCTGAACGGATTCATCATCAGAAAAGGCCCTTCGTTGTTGATGCCCGGGTGGTGGTTTTTAGCATCACTTACTACCATATTGGGACTGGTGATATACCGCAGCGATTTAAAGTCGGGCATGGTGGCCGCAGGATAAGAGTTGAAGGCTACATTTTCGGCATGATCAGCCCAGCGCACATCCCCGGTAATTCGCAACATGTGTTCCCCGGAATTCATCTCTTCCACCATACCGCAGGTTTCCATACCCTGCCGTGGATCGCTAAAACCGGGACGGGCTACTTCATCAGACCCAAACAATCCGCCCGGTACCTGGCCGAAATACTGCCTTGCGATGTCAAATACCTCATAACTGGCTTCCAGGTCCTTTTTGTCAGCCGAAAGTAGATAAAAAGTAGCTGGTTCGCGGTATCCCTGGGCAATGTTTACATTGTGCCAGTCGGGCAACAGCCTGAAGTAATCCGGAAGCTGCTCTCCGTGGTTTCCGGATTTTCCGGTGGAGTTCCGATTCTGCCAGCTGGTAGAGTTACGGTGGATTTTTTTCCCCAGGTCCAGCAGCCACGCTTCCCCCGTCAGGTTGTAGAGCCACCACACACTATGCAGGTTATCCCCGGTCCGGAGGCCCTGCCAGTAATGGTATTGTCGAATAAATTTATCTTCGGGGTAATCAAGCTGGTAGCGGAAAAAGTTCTTCATAAAGTCTACTACCCGTTGGTCATTGGTATACTCATAGTACGATTGCAGGCAGTAAAGCATAATCATTTTGGGCCAAAAGTCTTCCGCCCCGTTGGCATCCACGGTAGTGGGGCCGAAGTTGCCGTCGGGGCGCTGGCTGTTGAGCACGCCTTCCAGCCATACCTTAGATTCCTTGATTAGCTTTTCGTCTCGTAGTATGTAGCCCAGGTTGGCGTAGCCCTTCAGCCAATAGGGAACTTCCTCCCATCCGAATTCTCCTTTCCCCTCCGGAGACAGCCAGGCATTGTTTTCTTTGCTGAGCCAGGAGCTGATCACCCCCAGATTGCCAGTCAGGCCGTCCCGTTGCCGTACCAGGTACTCCTGCAGCCAGCCCTTGGGCTTTACCGAACCGACGGGGAGTTTCAGGAATGCGTTTTGTACCAATGGCGCACGGTTGTTCAGGTAAAAATGGTTCTTCCCTTTTATATCCGGTCGATCCACGACTGCCACCTGGCTGATGGCCGTACCCGAACAAGAAAGCAGCAAGCCCATTCCTGCTGCCATTGTCCACGCTTGGTATTTTTTCAATGTATTTTTCATTTGAAAGATTTTACCACTCTGTAATAAGCGACTTTTTCAGGTTGCTCCGGCAGGAAAGTGTACTAAATGTCATCACCTGCTATATTAACTCAGGGCGCAGACAGCATTACACACAAGCCAGTGCTAGGCAGCTGTATTCCCGTGGGTACGCCGCCTGAAGAAGGATTCGATGTATAGTGGCTGTAAAATGCCACGGATACTAAGGCAAAGCCACCCTTTTTAAGGAAGAATGCGATTTTGAACGTGATAAAAAAATATTTAATTTAATCACCTTTTGTATGTATAATAAAAGTCATTTTACATACATTTACGTAATTAATGTTGCAGAAGAAGGGTATACACCTCAGAGAAGTAAAATTGGGCGCGTAATGCATAAGGTGCTTAACCGTCTCGAAGAGAAGGGACTTGTGAAAAGTCAGTTGGGTGAAGTAACGAAGGCCCGTGGTGGTAAACGAAAAAGATGCGATCAACTTACCCTGCCGGGAAAGGCAACATTGGTCCAGGCCAAATCCATGCGCGATCGGCTGTATGACCGGATACCGCCGTTGGCCTGGACAACCGTGTAACATGAAAGAGCAACGACAACACCAGCCGCCCGCCTGGGCACAGCGATTGGTAGAATGGTATTGTAAACCCGAGCTCGCGGAGGACCTGATCGGCGACCTCAACGAATACTTCGAGCGGAATGTACGATCCATCGGGCCACGTCGCGCGAAGTTGATCTACATGCTAGATGCCATCAAGTTTTTCAGAAGTTATACGGTACGAAGACCCACCTTTGCCCACCTTTTTATCAACCGCATCATGATCGGAAACTACACCAAAACATCGGCACGCAACTTAATGCGTAACAAGCTGTTCTCGTTCATCAATATCGTTGGCCTGGCCATCAGTATGTCCGTCGGGTTATTGCTGATCGCGTTCGTGCTCGACTTGTACTCGTACGACCGGTTCCATCAGCATGGTGAGCGGATCTATCGCATCACCAACGTACAGACTTCCAATCGTGAACAAAGCAAGTTTGCATCTACCTCCATCAAGACCGGAAAGCTGATCCGGGAAAAAGTGGCTGGTGTGGAAGAAGTGGCGATTGTGCGCGACTTTTCGCAGGACGCCCGGGTGGGCGACCAGGTTCTTCCCATCGAGGGCTATTGGGCGGGGCCGTCGCTGTTCAGGGTTTTTACCTTTCCCATGCTGGAAGGCAATCCCGACGCCGCGCTGAAAGATCCTTATTCGGTCGTTCTCACGGAGACGGCAGCGAAAAAGCTGTTCGGCAACGAACCGGCGCTCGGCAAGGTGATTCAATTCGATACGCTCGCCTACCAGGTGACCGGTGTCATGAAGGACGTTCCCTTCTTTTCGCATCTCAACTTCGAAGCCTTGGTATCGCTGTCGACGGCCGAGCAGCTCAACCGGAACGACCGGAACTTCTCAACGTGGACGAACGCGGGGTTGAATTACGTTTACGTCCTGCTGCCGCCAACAGCCAGCATGGCTTCCATCCAGACGCAGCTCGATGTCATTGCCAGGGAGGAAAACCGCACCGAAGAAAGCACAAAGATCCAACTGGAACTGCTTCCTTTGTATAAGATCGTAGTCGGAGAGAAGCTCTGGGATATGCGTGGCTCCGTGCGGGTGCACGTGCCTCCGGTGGTGCTCTGGATACTCGGCGGGCTTGCGCTGGTTGTGATCCTGTCGGCCTGTTTCAACTATACCAACCTTTCGATTGCTCGTGCCATGCGCCGCTTTAAGGAAATAGGGATTCGCAAAGCGATCGGTGCCGGCAAGGGCCAGATACGGCAACAATTCCTCACGGAGGCGATCATGATCTCGCTGGCAGCCCTTCTGCTTTCCTTCGGCATTTTTCTGGTATTGCGGCCGCAGCTGATCAATCTGGCTCCGGAGATGCAACGCACGGTGAAGCTTGAACTCACGTCGTCTACGATCCTGGCCTTTATTGTTTTTTCGGTCACCGTTGGGGTGATTGCCGGCTTCCTGCCTGCCCTCTTCTTTTCGAAAGTGAGCGCGATCAATGCCCTCCGGAATGTGTCCGCTTCGGCGTACCGATCGGTAAAAGTGTACAAACACGCAACCCTCCGACGTGCTTTGGTGGTCATTCAATACACATTCACCCTGATCTTCATCACCACCACCGCCATCGGCTACGTGCAGTATAAAAACATACTGGCCTTCGACCTGGGATTCAACACCGAAAACATCCTGAACATCGATACGCAGGGCAACAAACCGGATGCGCTGCTCAAGGAACTGAGCGAGATACCGGAAGTAACGGCATTATCGCGGTCGTTGATCATCACCAGCGTTGGGAATGCCTGGGGCGGATTTATGAAATACAAAGATTCGCGCGATTCTGCGCTGGTCCTGACCAATCACGTCGACGAAAATTACCTGGCGCTGCATGAATACAAGCTCATTGCCGGTGGCAACTTTAAGGCACGACCCACCATAGCCAAAGCCGTACGGGAAGTAATCGTTAACGAGCAAGTCTTAAAACGATTTCATATAGGTAACGGCGACCCCCAGAAAGCAATCGGGGAGGAGATTACCTTCAATAATAGGCAGGGAAATCGCAAGATGACCATTGTTGGCGTGATAAAAGACTTTCACTATGGCAAAGTGGATAACCTCATCGAGCCGACAGCATTCATGCCCTGGACCCCCGAAGACCGGGCCATCATCAATGCCAAAATACAAAGCCCGGACATGCTGGCGACCATGGCGAAGATTGAGTCCGTATGGAAGAAAATCGATCGGGTTCACCCATTTGAGGCTAAATTCTATGACCAGGAAATAGAAGATGCCTACAGCGAATTGTCCTCCATGATCAAGATCATTAGCCTCCTTTCGTTCCTGGCCATTTCTATTGCATCGATGGGCTTGTTCGCTATGGTGGTATTCACCACCGAGACCAGACGAAAAGAGATCAGCATCCGAAAGGTGATGGGGGCCAGCACCGGCAACCTGATATTCTTACTGAGCCGCGATTTTCTGTTGCTCCTGTCGATATCGGCGCTCATTGCCCTGCCGGTCACTTACATCTTCTTCCAAAACCTGGTGCTCACCCATTTCCCATATCATACGCCCGTGCAAATCGCCGAGCTGTTGGTTGGCTTGCTGGCGGTATTGCTGATCGCATTCGTGATGATCGGGTCGCAGACGATGAAGGCGGCGAGAAGTAATCCGGCGGGGGTGCTAAAGAGCGAATGAGGTAACTTCTTTCAATCTAAGTAGTACTACTGAGTTCTACTTTGTCAGATTGGCTTGATTAACAAAGTTGACCATTTGTCATTTTGGAAAATCCGGGCGACGTTCGCTGGCCTGACATTCTCTGCAGCTTAAAATATTGGTTTGTTACTTCTCACCGCAGTGGTAGTGGTCAGCAAGATGCTTTCAGCATGACAGGAAAAAAACACGACTCAAATCAATCGACCTCTCATTTTTCAATCTGACAAAGTAGAGTTAAACCCGTTAAAAAAATGGGTTTCCCGTTGCCATTGGGAGTTAAGTAAGCGGCGTCCTTGCGAAGGGCAGTGAAAGCCGGTGCCTAGGTGAGCCCTGAAGCAATCTCCCGAAGTAAAGTCGACAGTTCACTGAATACTAGCAGATTGCTTCGATGGCGCTCGCAAGGACGACGCGATTTTACCAGGAGTGTCAAAGGAGGAGTAGCTAACAGCCAATGGCTGTCAGCTTTGATATAAGGGACTTATGAGAAAAATAGGATAAAGTGCTGCAGATTAAATACTTAATTCGGATTTCGCTTTTTGTGACATTTCAAACGGCTAACCTGACTAAATTAGGTAGATAGCCCCTGGAATATTTGAACATCTGCTTTAAAACGCGGTGTTCAAATATTAAAATATGCCTTTATTGCATTTAAATGAGGCATTTTTCACTGTTCTATAAATGCGAAAGTCGAGCTTAGAATGGAATACAGCCATTGTTAGTCAAAAAATAAAAGTTTATTCCTTACCGTAAGTTTCTGCCCCTTTGGAAGAAGAACCCGAAATGGTCCGAATGAACTACTTTGTTGGTTAAACCAAACAATTCGCCTTATTTACCGATTCATCACTTTAGGTCAATGATGGCTATTCATTCATCGGGTTATAATGGCAGACAGGGTACAGAAGCATACCAGGCAGCATCCATCGCGGCTTTCCTTGAGTCGGCTGGTTATCAGAAAGTCGGTTCGTTTGGCACATTTACTGATCGGTTTGATCGTTCTGCTTTTATTCATTGTTCCTTCCGGCTGTAAAAACATCCGCGCCATGGGGCGCAATCCGCGCGGCGAAGCGCTCAGGCAGGTAGAAGCGCTTCCCAATTACCGGAACGGCGAATTTCGCAACCGGAGGGAGCCCGGTACCCAGGCGGGCAAAGTCAGTTTGCTGGGTGTAATCAGGCAGAACACGAACCGTCCCAAGGCCTTGAAGCCCTCTCAGCCGATTCCTTCCCTGAAGACGGACCTCATTGGCGCGAATTACGACAAACCTACTGTGATCTGGTTCGGGCATTCCTCCTTCCTGGTCAAAACGGCTACGTTTACCGTGCTGGCCGATCCGAATTTCAGTGGGTACGCCGGTCCCGTTTCCTGGATGGTAAGGGCCTTTGAGGGCAGTAATACGTATCAGGTAGCCGACCTGCCGGCCATCGACGTGCTGATCATTTCACACGACCACTACGATCACCTGGATTACCAGACGATTATGCAGCTGAAAGATAAAGTAAAGCGGGTGATTGTGCCGATGGGCGTAGGTTCGCATTTCCGGGCCTGGGGTTATGCGCCGGAAGTGGTCACCGAACTGTACTGGGACCAATCGCTTCGGGTGGCGGATAGCCTGCGTATCACGGCTACGCCCGCCCGGCATTTTTCCAACCGCTCTTTTGCCAACAACAAAACGCTCTGGGCTTCTTACGTCATCGAAGTGGAAGGGTACCGGCTCTTTTTCAGCGGCGATGGGGGTTATGGAAGGCATTTCCGGCGCATCGGTGCACAATACGGCCCATTTGATCTGGCCTTGATGGAGTGCGGACAATACAACGTCAACTGGCCTTCGAGCCACATGTTTCCCGAACAAACCGCCCGGGCGGCGGCCGATCTGCAAGCCCGGACCATTATACCTGTTCACTGGGCCAAGTTCAAGGAAAGCTTTCATCCCTGGAACGAACCCATCCGGCGCTTGTTGCCAGCCGCCGACAGCCTGGGCATTCCGGTGTCGGTGCCCCGCATCGGGGAGCCGTATACGGTAGGGGAGCCGGTGAAAAAGACCGTTTGGTGGGATTTCGATTGAAATCTGCCCGTCAGAATTAGTGTCCATTTTCTGTTCGGAATTCGCTTATGAAGGAGGCTGGAAAGGGGGAAGGCTTGGAATCAGGCAATATTTTTTTACCTTGACCTTTCCGAACGCCTATTCACTTCATCCCACTGAACTTGCCTGCTGATCGCATGGAAACAAAACTTCCCCGTTCGCGCTGGTATCGCCTGATACCCGTCGCATTCATCACCTATAGCCTGGCTTACCTGGACCGGGCCAATTTCGGATTTGGGGCGGCCAGCGGCATGGCCGATGATCTGGGCATTACGGCGGCTACTTCCTCCTTATTGAGTTCGCTGTTTTTTCTGGGTTACTTCTTTTTTCAGGTGCCGGGTGCCCACTACGCGGCTCATAACAGTGCCAAGAAGCTCATTTTCTGGTCCCTGATTCTGTGGGGAGGCCTGGCTACTGCCACGGGGCTGGTCAGTAACGTTACCCTGCTGATTGGCATCCGTTTTATGCTGGGCGTGGTGGAAAGCGCCGTGATGCCCGCCATGCTCATTTTGCTGAGCAACTGGTTTACCAAATCGGAGCGTTCCAGGGCCAACACCTTCCTGATTCTGGGCAATCCGGCCACGGTCCTGTGGATGTCCATTTTGTCGGGCTACCTCATTCAGTCGGTGGGTTGGCGGGGTATGTTTATTCTGGAAGGGTTACCCGCCGTGATCTGGGCTTTTTTCTGGTGGAAATGGGTGCAGGACAAACCCGCAGAAGCCCAGTGGCTGAGTCCCGATGAGCGCCAGTCGCTGGTGAGCCAATTGCAGGAAGAGCAGCAGGGACTGAAACCGGTGAAAAACTACGCGGCAGCATTTACCTCCCGCACCGTGATTCTGCTGAGTCTGCAGTACGCCTGCTGGAGCATCGGGGTGTACGGGTTTGTGATGTGGCTGCCTTCTATCATCAAGGCGGCTCCGGATATGGACATTGTCAAAACGGGCTGGCTGTCGGCGGTTCCTTACCTGCTGGCCATTGTGCTGATGCTGTCGGTCTCTTATTTCTCCGATAAAACGCTGAACCGGAAAAGCTTCGTCTGGCCTTTTCTGCTACTGGGTGCGCTGGCCTTTTACGGTTCGTACCTGGTCGGAACGAGCAGTTTCTGGCTTTCGTTTGGGCTGCTGGTGTTGGCCGGTGGCTCGATGTATGCCCCTTACGGTCCCTTTTTCGCCATCATTCCCGAGATTCTGCCCCGCAACGTGGCCGGAGGAGCCATGGCCCTGATCAACAGTATGGGGGCACTTGGCTCCTTTGCCGGTTCGTACCTGGTGGGCTATCTGAATGGCACCACGGGCAGTTTTGGCGCTTCCTACCTGTTTATGTCGGGTTCCCTGATCCTGGCGGCAGTACTTACGTTGCTCGCCGTACCCGCCAGGAAGGCATCTCAGCAGGAGAAAGTGCGGGTGTGAGAGGGTAGAAGCGAGGAAGCAGCAGTGAGCAGTGGGAGATATGGTAAGTAATTGAACACTATTGTTTATAGCACATGCTTAGGGCAAAGTGCTAAATATCAGATTTTTGCACTCATATACTTTGTGCTTTAAACTGTTCACTCACTTAAGTAGCTGTTGGCGGTTAGCTATTAGAGTAACGTGAACTATGGATTAACTTTAGTGTAAATATTTGATTATAAATGCGTTAAAGTCAGACACAAATTACAGAGAGGAAAGAAGGCGGGCTGGCCTCTTTGCCCAGCGAGGGGCGCGTTGGTTTTGCGCGAGGCAGCATTGGGCAAAGTGCCTTTTTTGGTTACTTTTTGGGCAAGCAAAAAGTGACAAACGCTACGAAGGGCAAAAGTTTGCTGTTTGAAATCCATTACTCACGTTAGAGTAAATTATTTCAATACTCATTCATGACTGCTCACTCTTCCTTCAGCTTGTACACCCGCACGTAATCGACTTCCATTCGCTGGGGCCAGATGCTTTCGTCTACGCCCTGGGCGCCGCCCCAACTGCCGCCCACGGCGATGTTGAGCAGCAGGTGGAATTTCTTATCGAAGGGCCAGGTCTGCCAGCTGTAGCTGGAGGGAAACTGAAAGTACTGCGTCTGGTCGACAAATGCCTTGATTTCGTTGGGGGTCCACTCAATGGTGTACACGTGGAAAGCCTCCGACGCGTCGGAAATCAGGATGCGTCCGCCTTTCTGTGTGTTCTTGGAGTGATTATAATAATTGCAGTGAATGGTCGCGTGAATCTGACCGGGGTCGTAACCAACGTGCTCCATGATGTCGATTTCCCCGTTATCCGGCCAGCTGCCGTTGCCGTAGTTCCATTCGGTGGGGAGCATCCAGATGGCCGGCCAGGTGCCGCGGCCGGAGGGAAGCTTAGCCCGAATTTCAAACTTTCCGTACTTCCAGTCGGCCTTCCCGCGGGTAACCAGCCGGGCAGACGTATAGGAGGAACCGCTCAAGGTTTTCCGGTGGGCTTCAATGATGAGTCGTCCGCTGTCTACCCGCGCGTTTTCCGGGTCTTTGCGGGTGTAGTACTGCAACTCCTGGTTCCCCCAGCCGTGACCTCCGGTATCGTAATCCCACTTGGTGGAGTCGGGCAGACCGGCTACTTCAAAATCATCCTGCCAGACGGGCGTCGTTTCGAAGGTATAGTTGATGGGGGTAGGAGGCGGAACGGGGGCCGGATTGGGTTTGGGTTGGGTCGCTTCCTTGGGTTTGCAGCACAGCAAGGAAAGGAGCATCAAAAGGGAAAAACTGGTTTTCAGTAGAGAAGTGTTGCGCAGTGTCATTTTGGTTTAGAGCAATAAATGAACGGGAAGTTAATCATTTATACATAGGTAAAGCAACTTCAGGCGTGTACATGCCGTTTTGTCCATTCAGACCGGCGTGGAAGGAAAAATACTTATGGTTCACCGATTTAATACTGCATCAGCCACCAGGGGCGCCTCCCAGCAGGAGAAGCGCAACCAGAGAAGAAGCGCAAACCGCGGAATATTCAGCCGTCTGAACCTGGCGATTTTCAACCTGGGTGCTGCCTTGTACGACCGGCTCACTACGCAGCAGTACTGGCAGAATTCGGTACGCCGCCTTTCCGGGCATTTGCAGTCCCATCCCACCGGATTTCGCATATTGGATCTGGGTTGCGGGGCAGGAGTGAGTACTTTCGCGCTGGCCGAAATATATCCCGAATCTTCGGTAATCGGGGTAGATCTTGCGGTCAAAATGATCGAAAAGGCGCAACAACACCACCGGTCGGATTTTTCGCAGTTGCAGAACATAGAATTTCTGGTAGGCGATGCTACCCGGTTGCCTTTCCCTGACCAGTCTTTCGACGCGGCCGTGGGGCATAGTTTTCTCTATCTGGTGCCGCAAAAAGAGGATGTACTGCGGGAGGTAAACCGGGTGCTGAAACCCAACGGACAATTGATTCTGATGGAGCCGAATGCAGCCGGATCTTTGCTGCAAACCATTTTTCAGCGAAATGATTATCTGAAAAAGATCCTGAGCAGGCCAGGAGCCACCCTGCGGTTTATCGCTTCCATCGTGGCCTGGCGCATCTTCAGTTCGTTCAAAGGACAGTTCAACCCGGCATTGGTGCAGCGTCTTTTCTCTAAAGCGGGGTTCCGGCAGATTTCTACCGTTCCCACGCTCAACCGGCTGGGCCTGTACTGCATTGGCTTTGCCTGAGATCAGGCGAAAGGTCTACTTCTTCTCAAATTTTAGCGCAACCCCGTTCATGCAATACCGCAGTCCGGTAGGTTTCGGGCCGTCGTCGAATACGTGGCCCAGGTGAGCACCGCAACGGGCGCAAAGCACTTCATCGCGAACCATCCCGTGGCTGTTGTCGTTGGCGACCAGCACATTCTTATTATTGATGGGCGCCCAGAAGCTGGGCCAACCGGTGCCGGACTCAAACTTGGTACCCGATTCGAACAGGGGAAGGGAACAGGCTACGCATTCGTACACGCCTTTCTCTTTGTTGCGTAACAAGGGACTGGTACCAGGTCTCTCCGTGCCTTTTTCACGGGTTACGTAATATTGTTCGGGCGTAAGGATTTTCTTCCACTCCGCGTCGGTACGGGTGATTTTTTCGGAGACCGGAAAAGTTTCGGAAGCGCCCTTGTTGTTGGCGCGGGCGGTTTCCCGCTTTTCCGTCTGGGCGCAGGATTGCAGGCTAAGGACGAAGCAAAGAGCCAGGAGGATGTATAGAGTGCGCATAGGTATCAATGAGTGGTCGATTTGATTGAAAAACCCATTTCAAGTCAGAAATGTTCGATACCTACGCAGGGGAAAGGAAAATGGATTGCGGTAGCCTCCCCTGTACGCGATTGCAGTGGCAACGCATTTTCTATTTGTGATTGGAGACAGTTCCTGTTTCATTCACCTATATTGGGTCCAATCACGTGGCAACCATGGAAAAACACCAGCTCTCCGTCCGACGAACTGCCCGCTATCTGACACTGGGACAATTGAATGACAATACCCGGCGCATCTGGTTCGTGCTGCACGGCTATGGTCAACTGGCCGAATATTTCCTACCCAAGTTTGAACTACTCAACGATGGGCAGACTTTCATCATCGCGCCCGAAGCCTTGTCGCGGTTTTACCTGACGGGAATGGGAGGGAGCGACAAAGTGGGTGCGACCTGGATGACCCGCGAAGACCGGCTGAACGAAATCGACGACTACGTGCACTACCTGAATACTTTGTATCACACTCTCTTGGGCGACACCGAACGTACGGAAGTTCGCATTGGATTGCTGGGCTTTTCGCAGGGAGTGGCTACGGCCTGCCGCTGGATGGCCAGCGGGAAGTTTCGCTTCGACCAACTGGTGCTCTGGGCCGGTACCGTTCCTGATGACATCACGGCTTTGCCTTTCTGGGAAAGGCTGAAAGAAGTGGAAACGCAGTTGGTATACGGAAAAAAGGACCCGCTCATCAAGCCGGAAGACGTAACAGAGCAGGTCGAAAAGCTTCAGAAACTGGGCGTATCCGTTCGGTTGGTGCCTTTTGACGGCAAGCACGAAATCATTCCGGGAGTGGTGGTAAAGGTGTGTGGTGGGTAAGCAAATAAATACACCCACGTTGGCTTACTTTTCCCTTCTCACCACCGTAGCCGAAGCCTGGGCAGTTGGTAGCACCGTGATGTCAGCCAGCACCACGTGGGCGGGACGGGTCACGACGTAGCTGATCACGTCGGCAATGTCCTGCGCGTGCAGCGGTTCCAGGCCCTGGTAGGGCGTAGCCGCACGTTGTTCGTCGCCCTTGAAGCGAACCAGCGAAAACTCCGTGTCGACCAGTCCCGGATGAATGCCCGTCACCTTGATGCCGAAAGGATTCAAGTCCAGCCGCATGCCCTGAGTCAGCGCATCTACCGCGAACTTCGAAGCGCAGTACACGTTGCCATTGGGATACACTTCCTTGCCCGCCACCGATCCGATGTTGACGATGTGGCCGCTTCGGCGCTTGATCATCACCGGCATGACAGCCTTCGACACGTACAGCAAACCTTTTACGTTGCCGTCCATCATGGCATCCCAATCGTCCACGTCGCCGTCCTGAATGGGCGACAGTCCGTGCGCATTGCCGGCGTTGTTGATCAGCACGTCGATGGATTGCCATTCAGGTGGGAGGGAGTGGATGGCTTCAAAAACGGCTTCTTTGTGGCGTACGTCGAAATGGAGGGTGTGCACTTTCTCCTGAGCCGCCAGCTCATCGGCCAGGGTTTCGAGCCGGTCACGGCGGCGACCACAGAGGATGAGTGAAAAGCCTACGTCGGCCAGTTGGCGGGCAGTGGCCCAGCCGATGCCGGAAGTGGCTCCGGTGATGAGTGCAATCTTGTCCATAGGCCAAATCTACAAACCGCCGGCATTATCGCCAACCACCGAAAAGATTCATTTATTCAAAATGCAGATAGAGCGATACGGTATGGGTAGTAAGGCGACTGATACCCCGGCTGTATAGGTTTGGGCTGGGATCGAACAGGTTGATCAGCCCGTGCGAAAAGCGGATTTCGGGAGAGAACTTCACGAATTCGTAAAAGAGGTCGAAACCGGCTCCGTATTCAACCGAAAGGTCTTTGTTGGATGTGTTCAGGCCGTCGGTACCGCCTTCCTTGCGTTTGGTATTGGCTTCGATGCTTCCCTTCAGTCCGGCCACCAGGTACATCCGCACGTTGTCACGCCGCTCTGACTGGTATTTGATCAGAATGGGCAATTCCACGTTAGTCGATTCGCGCGTCTGGGTGGCCGTAGTAACTTCCGAAGTAGTGGGATTCTGCAACAGGTACTTCACCTCCCGGCTGTAAAACGCCACGGCCGGCAGCACCCGAATGGAGAAATAGCGCGAAAAACGGTAATTGGTGACAATGCCGATGCCGAAGCCGTGGTTGTTGCTCGGCGTAATGGCCAGGACGCGATCGTCGGTAGGGTGGGGTTGTGGGTTCACAAACTCCGAGCTGTGCGTCACTTTGTAGCGGTAATTGTGATAGGCCAGAAAAAAACCGTAGTGTAGCAGCCGGTTTTCGTACTCTCCCTGGTTGATCCCGTAAAAGTTCTTCTTATTTCGCGGCAGCCCCTGGCTGTGCGCCTGATCCGGAACCAGCGCCGCGATCAGTAAAAATAGCAGGATTATTTCTTTCCGATGTAAATAGAACTGATGCCGAAGGAGAGTGATATGCATTTTGTGGAATGATAACCGGATTGCTTGAATATTCGGATAAAATCTTCCCCATCGGGAAAGGCCTGCACCGATTCGGGTAAATACGTGTACGCGGACTGATCTTTGGAAACCACTTTGCCAATCAGGGGCAAAATGCTACGAAAGTAAAAGTAATACAACTGTTTAAGCGGAAAAACCCGTGGCTTGGAAAATTCCAGGATCACGCAGGTTCCTCCTGGCTTCAAAACCCGGTTCATATCTCTCAGCCCTTTTTCCAGGTTTTCAAAATTGCGTACTCCGAAGGAAACGATGACGGCATCGAAATAATTGTCTGGTAGCGGCAGTCTTTCCGAATCCCCTTTGCGCAACTCAATGGTCTTGTCCAGCCCCAGCCGTTTGATCTTTTCCCTTCCCACCTCCAGCATGCCTTCCGAAATATCCATCCCGATGATCTGTTCCGGGTTGAGCTTCATGGCTTCGATGGCGAAATCGCCCGTACCGGTGGCAATGTCCAGAATGCGCTTCGGCTTTTCGGAGCGCAGCAGGCGGATGGCCTTTTTCCGCCAATAAATGTCGATGCCCATACTCAGCACGTGGTTGAGCAGGTCGTATTTGGGCGAAATATTGTCGAACATCTGAGCAACCTGCTCCTTCTTTCCGGCTTCCTGCTCTTTGTAGGGTACGACTGACATAGGGATGGCGTTTGGGATTGCAGCACCGCAACCCGTTTATGGGCTGCAAAGCTGCGAATTTTTATGGTGATGGAAAAGAAACACGGAACAACCGCAAAAGGTTAGGTCAAATTGGCAATTTATAGCAATCGCACTCCCTGAAATCGGCACCCTACAATCATTTACCAAAAGAGAAGCCCTCTGACGGACGTACTATTTGTGTCAAAAGCATTCGGCTTTTTTAATAAGCGGGAGCTAGTTTTAATTTTTTGAAATGCCCAACTGGCTTACTGATTGGGCATTATGCCAGTCAGATCAACGTAAAGATTTAAATATGGCTTCACTTGACCCGGTTTCCGGTGCCCTTGGGCGTAAAGCCGCCGCGCATTTGCTGCGTCGTGCTACCTTCGGTCCCCGCAAGAGAGACATCGACCAGTTTGCCACTTACACGGCCGATCAGGCCATCAGCCATTTGCTGCAGACGACCTCCGTGCCTCTGCCACCGCCCGTACCGCCCGCCCATCCTGACCGAGACGTAGACGACGGGCTTATGCAGGAGTATTTTCGCGGCTGGGCCGTGGAGCAGATGCGCACTTCCGGCACGTCGGCCATTGAAAGGCTCACGTTCTTTCTCCATACGCACTTCACGACCATCCGGCAGGTGGTAGACAAAAGCAGGGCTTTGTATTATCAGAATGTGTTGTTGCGGAAATACGCGCTGGGAAGCCTCAAAACGCTGGCCCGGAAGATCAGTACCGACAACGCCATGCTCATACTGCTGGACGGCCGCCTGAACGTAGCCGGTTCGCCGAACGAAAACTACGCCCGCGAATTCTTCGAATTGTACACCATCGGAAAAGGGCCCCAGACTTCTGCCGACAATTTTACCCATTATACCGAATCCGACATCCGCGAAGCCGCCCGGGTGCTGTCGGGCTACCGTTACGACGATACCTACGCGAACCTGGACCCGGAAACCGGCCTGCCCACGGGAACGCTGAATCCCGCGCAACACGATGCAGGCACGAAACAGTTTAGCAGTGCCTTTGGCAACCGAACCATTGCACCCATCGCCAAGCAGGGCGACCAGGCCACCGAAGCCGCCGCGCTCGACGAACTGGACCAGTTGGTCACCATGATTTTCGACCAGCCCGAAACAGCCCGCCACCTGTGCCGGAAAATCTACCGGTTTTTCGTGTACTACGACATTACCGAAGAGATCGAGCGGGACATTATTGTGCCCCTGAGCGAAATCCTGCGGAGCAATGATTACGAAATCCGCCCCGTACTGGAAAAGCTCTGGAAGAGCAAACACTTCTACGACCTCGACAACGGCGTCCATACCGACGACAACCGGGGCGCGCTCATCAAATCGCCCCTCGATTTGGTGCTGGGTACGCTTCGTTTTTTTCAGGTAGCCCTGCCCGATGCGGCCGATCCGATGGCACTCTATGAGGAAGCGTACCAGAACGGGCTGCTGGCTTCGATGGAAGACCAGGGCATGATCTTTTACGACCCCTACGACGTGGCCGGCTACGATGCCTACCACCAGGCCCCCGGCTATAACCGCAACTGGATCAGCGCCAACTTTCTGGCGCGTCGCTACCAGTTTGCCACGTTGCTGATGCAGGGCAAGAACAAACACGGAGAAGAACTGGGCTTCCGGCTCGACATCGTTCAGTACGTCCGCGATCCGCAGAACGTCACTGACCCTTCCAATCCGCAATTGATGGTGCAGGAGTTCGTGGACAACCTCTTGCCCGAAGCGATTACCACCGAACGTTTCAACTACTTCCTCAACGATCTGCTGCTCGACAACCTGTCGGTGATCAACTGGCAGCTGGAATGGAACAATTACCTCAACAACGGCGACGACACGGCGGTAAGGGGGCAACTGGAAAAGCTCATGAAAGCCATCCTGCAGTCGCCCGAATACCAGTTATTTTAATTTCCAGGTAGTCCTTAGAAAGTAATGATGATGGTTAATTTACCACTCCCACGTATCCACGCCGGAACCCCTCCTAAAATTGAAGGGGAGTTAACTGATCTGACTCAATTCCCCTCCTTTTTTCAAGGAGGGGCTAGGGGTGGTTATAGCCATCATTCCTTTTCAAGGAATACCAATTTTCATCGGCTCGGGTCTGCACGCACGCCGACCTCTAACGGCCATTTTAACCGGTAATGAACATGGAAAGAAGATCATTCATCAAAAAAGGCGCGCTCTGGTCAGCGGGTTCCTTTATGCTCAACCACGTTCCGGTGAGCCTGCTGGCCGGCAGTGAGCAACTGCAATGGCTGGCTGCCACGGCCAACACCGACCGGGTGCTGGTACTTATCCAACTACACGGCGGCAACGATGGACTCAATACCGTCATCCCCATCAGTCAGTACGCGCAGTATTACAACCTGCGGCCCAACGTCGCCATTCCCGACAACGGCCTGCGTAAATACATCACCCTAGATAGCACGCTCCCCAATGCCAGTCAGGTAGGTCTGCATCCCGATATGTGGGGAATGAAAGCGCTGTACGATCAGGGAAAGATGGCCATTGTGCAGGGCGTTTCCTACGAAAACAGCGGGCAATCGCACTTCCGCAGCCGGGATATCTGGTACATGGGCGGCCATTACAATGAGTACCTGGGATCGGGTTGGATGGGGCGCTACCTGGACACGCTGTACCCGGATTTTCCCGATGCCTATCCCAACAGCCAGATGCCCGACCCGCCCGGGCTGGAAATCGGCAACGGCGTTTCCCTGGCCTTCCACCGCGACAACGGCATCCCGACTTCCATTTCCATCGACAATCCCGAACAGTTTTATGATCTTATCAAAAGCGTGGGTGGCGAACCGCCCGCCGAAATTGCGGATACGCACTACGGCAAAGAGCTGGAGTACATCATCGGAATGGAGAAAAACTCCGATAAATACGCGGAGCGGCTCAAGCAGGTATTCGATAAGGGCAGCAACAGTCCCGGCGTGACGTATCCGGAAAAGTACCCTTTCAATGCGCCCGCTGGTTCGCTGCGAAATCCGCTTTCTTCGCAACTGCGGCTGGTGGCCCGGCTGCTGAGCGGCGGCATCAAAACCAAAATCTTCCTGGCTAAAATCGGCGGGTTCGATACCCACGCCCAACAGGTGGAAAGCTACAATCCTTCCATGGGCAAGCACGCGGCCCTGCTGTACCACATTTCGGCGGCCGTCAAAGCCTTCCAGGACGATCTGAAAGCCCTGGGATTGGAAGACCGCGTCGTTACGGCTACCTTTTCGGAGTTTGGCCGCCGCCCCGAATCCAACGGCAGCTTCGGCACGGACCACGGCACGGCGGCTCCTATGTTCGTCATCGGTAAAAACGTGCAGCCCGGCGTACTGGGCACCAACCCGGACCTGAGCGCCGTGTACGGGGCCAACCTGCCGGAACAGCACGATTACCGGCAGGTGTTCGCTTCGCTGCTGCAGGACGGACTCGGTGCCAGCGATGAAGCCATCACCAAAACGCTGTTCGGTGATTACCTGAATCAGAAACTGCCGCTGATCAACGACAACAAGGTGATTACCGGCGAGCCTTCCTTCTTCGGCCAGCGTTTCCGGCTGAACAGCTGTTATCCCAATCCAGTAAAGGACCGCACTTTGTTTTCTTTTTACATCAATGCCCCCGCCCACACCACCCTGCGGTTGTATGACCTCAACGGGCGGATGGTACGCGAATTCATTAATGGTCAGCGGGATGCTGGTTTGCACGAAGTAGTGGCCGACCTGAGTTCCCTGGCGCCCGGTTCCTACGTCTACCGCGTCGAAGCCGGACTGCTGCAGGCCGCTAAAACGCTGGTAAAGCAGTAAAAGTAGGTGACCCCTACAAATAATACCGATCCACTACTACCTGTACGGTCCGCAAGATGGTCTGAACGGCTCTACGGTGGGCAAGGATGCCTTTGCTTATTCGTTGGGCTACTATGAAGGAGACTCCAAGCCACTGAATGCTTCTGATAGTCGGGACAAGTTGTGCTCTCGACTTGGGGAAGTCAGATAAAGGTAATAAGGCATTTAAGATTGATCTTGTAGGTGGAGCAAAAGGGAGTTTATTGCCTAGACTTGAAAATGATGCCGTCAGAAGTGGAGTTAAATTGGGCAGTGGAGTAAAAAGAACTTACCGGATTACAATTTCAACATCTAATGATTAGAATGAAAAATTTATTCAAATCCCTAAGTGGTGTCAGTGGCTTATTTTTGACTGTATTCGGATCTGTATTTTTAATTATTGGATATAATGAGTTTGATATTTCATACGAACTTCGTAATAATGGCATAAAAGCAGAAGGAATCGTTAAGAACAGATATCGTTCGACCACGACTGATCACGATGTTACAATTTATAAAGTGCTTTTTAAAACACGTGAAGGAAGGACCTATGAAGTTGAAAACCACTTTGGTACTCTAGATGATTTATATCAGATAGGTGACTCTGTGGAAGTGATGTATTTGCCTAATGACCCTATGGTATCAAGATTTAACACTAGAAGAGAATTATATGGAACCTACGAAGCTACAGCAGGTATTGGTTTTGTTTTCACGACAGTCGGACTATTTTTAGTCTTAAAATATAAAAAGGTTGACAATATGCTGTAAGTTCTAAGATGCTAAAACGAGTGATTACTGCCATCTTTGAGACTTTTCAGTTAATAGACTTGTTGCTTTCTAACAAATTGATAATCAATAAGGGTGTAAAATCTGACTTTGGCTAAATTTGCTGCTGGAAATTCATGATAAAGATGCTATATCAGAATATACGTAAGGATCGGCAAATGCG